>Ga0233403_10001015_pt1 | contig 13204 bp, 10 predicted proteins | sample Na_oxic_1_MG_FD_179866 | JGI IMG/M metagenome (GOLD analysis project Ga0233403, IMG submission 179866) | Seawater microbial communities from Saanich Inlet, British Columbia, Canada - Na_oxic_1_MG | ecosystem: Environmental > Aquatic > Marine > Inlet | place: Canada: British Columbia | collected...
GAGAATCGAATAAAATGCGAAAAACTGTACTCTACTTTGTTTTAGAGGGCTTCCTTCCTAAAAAGCATTTTTTTGCATTTCATCAGTCCAAACTGATTATAAAGAATATATTATGTTATGAATGGGTCTACAAATGGCTGTTTTAGTTCGTAATGTGGGATTGCTGTCCGCCAGGAATTGAAAAATACCCAAAATTTTACTGCTTAGCAGCCCTACCGAAAGCGCGTAAATACCTATAAAAATCATATATTTAAAAATATATGTGCATAGAGTGGATATCTAGGCGGGGGTTATTTTTTCCTAGTCCCTATAGAAATTTTTCCAAAAAATCAGATTTATTTTTTCCAATTTCTTTTAACTATACTGCACGCGGTCAACTTTTCAGTTTTGTTGTTTCAAAAATGAGCAAAGCAATTGGACGAAACAGACCAATCTTTCTTGAACAGAAAATCCGAAAATTTGACCGTTTGGAGTATAAGTCCAACAAATCATATTTCTGATGACTACAGTTTTCTGAAATTTTCAATGATAACTAATAACTGATATGCGTCCAGCACAATTAGCCATCGTTTTAGATCGTGAATTGACCAGCACTCATAAAGGGCATCATACTCCGGTGATGTTATGGGGTCCGCCTGGTGTTGGAAAATCTCAAATTGTCGCACAAGTGGCAGCCAAGCATAATGCCCCGGTGATTGATATTCGCCTCTCACAAATGGAGCCAAGCGATTTACGTGGGATTCCATTTCGCGTTGGTAATCATGTTGAGTGGGCCATTCCGGCTTTGTTGCCAGACGCAGAGCGTCATGGAACCACCGGCATTTTGTTTTTAGATGAAATCACATCAGCGCCGCCCAGTGTTTCAGCCGCTGCTTATCAATTAATCTTAGATCGTCGTTTGGGCGAATACCAAGTGCCCGAACGGTGGGCCATTATCGCCGCTGGCAATCGTCAAGGTGATCGGGGGGTTACTTACACTATGCCGGCCCCGTTAGCGAATCGCTTTTCTCATTTTGATTTTGATGTTCACTTAGATGATTGGGTAGCCTGGGCTTACCAAAATAGTATTGATGAAAGAATCATCGCCTTTTTAAGATTCCGCCCAGAACTGCTGTTTGATTTTGATTCGGCTCACAATCCAGTTGCCTTTCCGTCACCACGCTCATGGGAATTCGCGCACCGTGCGCTGCAAAAATTTGGTGATCATTCGGAACTGTTTTTGGGTACCTTGCAAGCCTGTGTAGGGCCAGCGGCTGGGATTGAGTTAAATGCCTTTGTCATTCATTTGGACAACATGCCCGATTTAGAGGCCATTTTACGAGGAGAGGAGGTACCAATACCGGACGAAATTGACTTACAATACGCTGTCGCGGCTGCCCTCGTCGGGCGAGCCATTCGCGCCAAAGGGGCGCCTGATGCCATAGGTCATATTCTTAACTTTGCTGGTCGATTCAAACACCGCGAAATGGGGGTCATGTTAGTCTCAGATATGCAACGAGCGATTGGTGAAGCCATATTCAGCGTACCCGAATTTGCCCAGTGGGCACAGGCAATTGGCGATATCTTGCTCTACGAGTGAAAGAAAAAGGAGTCAATTAGGCAATTCCCAAAAAATAAAATACCAAGGGCAACCACAAGGGATTGAGGGCAACCATCAATGACCGTAGGGGCAATCCTTTATGGTTGCCCCTTTTGGGTATATTATTTTTTGTGAATTGCCTTAAATGGTTAATGGTTAATGGTTAATGGTTAATGGTTAATGGTTAATCAAAAGCTATACTTCAAATGATCAATTTTTTAAGTTTTCTGTTTTTCAAAAGAGCAGACCGGTTTTAAAAACCGGTCTGGTCTCAAACTAAAAAATCCGAAAACTTGATCGCACGAAGGAGCCTCTTGCAAAACTTTTTTGAAAAAAAACTGTAGCCTGAAAGCATAAACGATAAAACAATAATTTACGATGCAAACTGAGTATAGGCGATAGCGGGAAAATAATATTTTTGAAAAACTTGGTTAATTGTAATTTTGTTAAGGGTATTTTATTTAGCCGCAACCGCCATATAAGTAGGTACACATAAATCTTTTAACATTTTTGGCTTGTTCAATAAAGCCGATTTTTGGGACTTGACTTGGATTTCTATGCCGCTTCAAAATGTTAAAATACTTTTGTTGCTCTACTTAAGTTATTGATTTTTATTACACGTCGGAGTTTTGCAAGTCGATCAAAGTATAAATTAAAAGACATATTGAAAACGGATCACAAAAGCATCTCCATCATCGCTATCGGATTGACCCTTGTCCAATTTAGTCATGATATAGTTAGCGGAAATACGGGCCGAAGTATTGGCAAACCAATTGAGTCCAATGCCAACATTTTCAACCTCAACTCCCTCGTTATTATCAAAAGCGTTTAAAACACTATAACGGCCCATCAATTGCAAAGTACCGTAGGGTGATAAGGGCTTAACGGCCCCCAATTGACCATTTTTATAGCCCCGAACACCTTTGGTTAGAAAATAACCCAATTCAACATAATAACCATCATACTTGGCATCATTAGCCCCTTCCTTGGCATTGACTGCCAATTGCATATATTCGCTTTGCAAAGAAACGGGCCCAAACAGGGCGGCGGCTTCAACACCAAGCAGATTAAGATTATCAGCAACGGTTTTACCACTGAGGACTATCGGTTGGGCTAAATGAACTTCCGCCCGATCTTTGATCTGAAACTCGTTGCCGCCAAAATCACGGTAGGAGCCAGCCAAACCAAAGTGAATCAACGAACTATCGGTTTTTATCGGGGCATAGGTGAAACGTCCGGTGATGGCGTAAGTATCCTTCTCTGGATTGTCCGCATTTGGGCCACCTTTCGCATAGGCTGAGTTACCACTACTGTCTTGACTATAAATACCCACTTCGGCGCTGCTATTGCCGGGATTCGTTCCAAGCGTGACACCAATACTGCGCTCTGGAGCTAAAGCACTTGAAGTCATTGTCCGTTCAAGAAATAAAACCCGTTCAGCATTGACTAACATTTGTAAGCCAAAAGGTTCTTTGCGCTTACCCAATGTGATATCGAATGGACCTAATCCATTATATTTTAAAAAAACTTCCTTCCAAGTGGTTTTCGTTGAGCCGGCATGTTCAGTGATTTGGGTTTGGAGCTTACTTTCCCAATGTTCATCTAATTGACTGGTTAAGTAAATACGAACCAAACGAATTTCAGTATCGCTGCCGGATTGACCAGTACTATGATGAACACCGTTATAATAGCCGTAATCCCACAGCAGTTTGGCACCCATTTTTACATCGGCAAAAACCGGTGGTATGGAAACCAAACTAATACTCGTTGCAACCAGACTAAAATATTTCAAAAATACTTTATTCATTGGCCATCATCCTCCTTTTGAGTTGATGTTGATATTTAGGTAGGGGGCCGGCAACGGGTTTTTGTTGCCCATTCTCATTAAAAAAATTTTTCCGGCTTATGCTGCAACTTTTTCCAAGTCCGTTAAAAAGAGTTTGGCAAAAAATTTCAACTATAACATATTCACTCATTTTTAGTTAATCCGATATTTTTAGTATGACTGATGTTGCTTTTAACCCGAAAACTTTTTTGGCAACTTTGCCCAATAAACCGGGCATCTATTGTATGTTAGATAACACCAACACAATTTTATATGTTGGTAAGGCGCGTCATCTCAAAAAACGGATCGCCAGTTATTTTACTCAGTTAACGCCCAATCCTAAAACAGGTGCCCTAGTCGCACAAATTGCTCACATTGAAGTGACGGTGACGCATACCGAAAGTGAAGCTCTGATTCTCGAAAACACGTTGATTAAAACTCATCAGCCACGTTACAACATTCTGTTGCGTGACGATAAAAGTTATCCTTATATTTATTTATCTAATCATATTTATCCCCGTTTAGGATTGTATCGTGGAGCAAAAACGACATCAGGGCGATATTTTGGCCCCTATCCACATGTCCGCGCCGTTCATGAAACGCTGAACTTGCTACAAAAATTATTTCCCATTCGCCAATGCCAAGACAGTTTTTATCGCAATCGCTCGCGCCCTTGTCTACAATATCAAATCCAACGCTGCACTGCACCATGCGTAGGCTTAATTGATGAAGCGGCTTATCAAGAACAAGTACGACATGCGGTGCTATTTTTGGACGGAAAAAGTCAAGAAGTGATAACCCGTTTAATCGAAAAAATGGCAGCGGCTAGTCAAGCCTTAACGTTTGAAAAAGCAGCCCAATATCGTAACCAAATCCGTCATTTAAGAAAAATTCAACAACATCAATATGTAAGTACGGATAGTGGTAATATTGATATCATTGTCGCCGTCACTCAAGCAGAATTAGGTTGCGTACAAGTATTGACGGTGCGTGATGGGCGACATGTTGGAAATCGGGCTTTTTTTCCGCAACATAGTCAAGGTAGTGATGCTCCAACACTTTTGAGGGCTTTTTTGCCCCAATATTATCTCACTCCTAACCGCGATATTCCGAATGAAATTATTCTTAACTATGAAATTGATGATTTAATTGTACTCGCCGAAGTCATCAGCCAACAGTGCCGGCGGAAAGTCCATCTCCGTTCACGAGTCAGGGGCACACGGGCGCGGTGGATAGAAATGGCCGTTGAGAATGCAAGTACCAGTTTAGCACAACGCGAACCTAACCAATACCGTGAACGATTAGCAGCCCTCAGTATTACTCTACAGTTGGAGGTACTGCCGCAACGCATAGAATGTTTTGATATTAGCCATACCCAAGGTGAAGCTGCTGTCGCCTCGTGTGTTGTGTTTGACTCCGAAGGGCCGCGCAAGAGTGACTATCGTCGCTTCAATATACAAAATATTACTCCTGGCGATGATTATGCCGCTATGCAGCAAGCCTTGACACGACGCTATAATCAAAAAACCCGCTCACCATTGGCCCCATTGCCTGATTTACTTCTGATTGATGGCGGTATTGGACAAGTTAACATCGCCCAAAGTGTACTTACTGAATTACAATTAACTCAGATACGCATCATCGGTATAGCTAAAGGCATCGGTCGTAAGCCTGGCCTAGAAACCTTGATTTTTGCAGAAGAAGACACACCATTAAGACTACCTAAAGATTCTCCGGCGTTGCACCTTCTCCAACAAATACGCGATGAAGCGCACCGCTTTGCCATCACAGCCCACCGTAGACGGCGCGCCAAAGCACGGCGTACCTCGGTACTAGAAGAAATTGACGGCATAGGCATCCAACGCCGCCAACGCTTACTCAATCATTTCGGAGGCTTACAAGGAGTCTCACGGGCTGGCATAGAAGATTTAGCCGCGGTGCCCGGCATTCACCGGCAATTAGCTCAACATATTTACGATTTTTTTCGGGACAAATAGGTTTACTTAAATATTCAACCAATCTAATTTTTTCAATTAATCCGATTTCTCTTTTTATTTACTGATGTTACGCACAATGGTTCCACAAGCCAACCAGCCAGTGGCTCAAGCCCAAGGCTAAAAGCGGTAGGAGGCTAAAGCCGACTGATAAAATGGATTGAGTCACATTGATGTGACTTTCGCTTTTAGCCTTGGGCTTTAGCCTGATGCTAAAATTATTGTCATTCGGATTCAGACCAATTGGAATTTTTCCGCGTAACATCAGTTATTTATACTTTGCACGGTCATCTTTTCGGATTGATCAAAAAATCCGAAAACTAAACTGCATGGAGTATAAATGTCCAACCAATTGGATTTTTTGAACAAAACCGATTTTTTTAGCTTGAGAAATCATTACCAATTATTAATGACCAATTACCAAAAAAATATGAATATTCCTAATTTATTAACGTTATTAAGAATAATCCTAATCCCGGTCTTAGTGGGTGTATTTTATCTACCTTGGACTTGGGCAAATGAGTTAACTACCCTAGTTTTTGCCCTAGCAGCGATCACCGATTGGTTTGATGGCTACTTGGCAAGACGTTGGAATCAAACCACCGCCTTCGGAGCTTTTTTAGACCCGGTGGCCGATAAATTAATTGTTGCAGTTGCATTGGTATTGTTAGTACAAGCTCACCCTAGCCCTTGGATGGCGATACCGGCAGCCGTCATTATTGGGCGTGAAATCACTATTTCTGCTTTGCGCGAGTGGATGGCTGAGATTGGACAACGCACTAAGGTAGCAGTGTCGATGGTTGGCAAGGTTAAAACGACTGCCCAAATGACTGCTTTGTTAATGTTGCTTTACAACGACCCTCTATTAGGATTGCCTATTTATGAAATAGGTTTTGTATCGTTATATATCGCCGCAATTTTAACTTTATGGTCAATGATTGTTTACTTGATGGCAGCGTTGCCCATTTTGCCGAAGGATGATTAGCTCGACAAGGTCACATTTAATTGGTCAGGTGGCTTGGTGCTCAAAGCTAAAGCTTTGGACTCCAAGCCGAACCCCTCATTTATTGGGATAAAAAAACATGATTTCCATCCTCAACTAGCCCATTTAGCCGTCTAATTTCTTCCAGAAAAACTAGCCCCTGATAAAAAATAATGAAATATTTACAGTCAGTTATTGAATTATATTTCTATTTAAGGTAGTCTTGCATGGAAGACTATTTTTAAAGGAAAAAAAACATGAAATTTATTCACGCTGCTGATATTCATTTAGACAGTCCTCTGCGAGGACTGGCACGTTATGAAGGGGCACCTATTGAGCAAATTCAGCAAGCAACGCGGCGAGCTTTCATTAATCTGATCGATCTCGCTTGCACTGAAGCCGTTGATTTTGTTCTATTGGCCGGCGATTTATATGATGTTGATTGGAAAGACTATAATACCGGGTTGTTTTTCAATCAACAAATGAGCCGCTTGCGCGAACAGGATATTCCGGTTTTTATGGTACTTGGCAACCATGACGCTGGCAATACGATTACACGGCAATTACGGTTACCAGATAATGTGACCGAGTTGAGTTATCGTCAGCCGGAGACAAAGGTGCTAGAACACTTAGGCGTTGCGATACATGGACAAAGTTTTGCCAGTAAAGCGATCACGGAGGATATCAGTGCGGCTTATCCTAACGCACTCCCCGGTTATTTTAATATTGGCTTACTTCATACCTCACTCAATGGTCGTGAAAGCCATGATAATTATGCCCCTTGTACGTTACCTAGCCTATTGTCACATGGCTACGATTATTGGGCACTTGGCCATATCCATAAGCGTGAAGTAGTCCATGAAAAACCTTGGGCAGTCTTTCCTGGCAACTTACAAGGACGACATATCCGTGAAACAGGCCCTAAAGGTTGCTCCCTGGTCAAAGTCGAAAATGGCCAAACGACTCTGACTCATGTCTCAGTTGATGTTTTTCGCTGGGAAATCTATCCACTCAATTCAAGTGACTTAACGACGGCCGATGAATTGCTTGATAAAGCGCGTTGGGCGGTCACCCAAATCATGCAAACCGCCGAAGGGCGGCCAGTAGCCTTACGTTTCATCATTGATGGTGCAACCCCAATACACAATGAACTGCACCGTCACTCCGAACGCTGGCTTAATGAAATTCGTGCCGCCACCACGGATGCCGGCTTAGGCCATGTTTGGGTGGAAAAAATCGATCTAAAAACTCGTCCTCTTCGTGCAAATCCGTTGCAATATGATGGGCCGTTGGCCGAATTAAAAAATCTGTTAGGCAGTTTGCTCCAAGAAGGCGAAGGCTTACAAAGCTTAACCACCGAATTTCGCTCTCTGAAAAACGCGCTGCCGCTAGAGGCGCGAGAAAGCGACAAAGGTAACGCTATTGACCCTGATAATCCCGACACGATTCGCCAATTATTAAACGGCGTAGAAGAATTATTGATGGCACGATTATTGGCTCCCGAAACGCAATATTAGTGCCTTGCGTGTAGTATTTGTCAATTGGTTCTTGCTAATCCACTTGTTATTGCTCCCTCGCCGATACACGCCCAATGAAACATACTCATCTTCTTCCTAATATTTTCCCTCTCATCGAGTCAGAGAGGGAAATTCCCCACCTATTCTAATTATAGTGCCGTTACAAAGTTTATCAACTTTCTTACCAGCCAATTGCAAAACCTACTGTTAAAAATAATCTAAAAGCTAAGTTTTTCTAACAAAATGCCATTATTAGGTATAATAAATAATTCAATAGCCAAATCACCGGTAATATTATGAGCCAATTTCAATTACTCCGAAGTCGTCGTTTTTTACCCCTATTTATGACCCAGTTTTTAGGCGCATTTAATGATAATGTCTACAAAAATGCGCTGGTTATCCTGATTATCTTTCAGGGTAGTACATTGTATGGTATTGACACTAATATCATTGTGACTTTAAGTGCGGGTATTTTTATATTGCCCTTTTTTTTGTTCTCGGCAACGGCCGGGCAGTTGGCAGATAAATACGAAAAGTCGCTATTGATTCGGCGCATAAAATGGCTAGAAGTTGTGATTATGTCGGTTGCCATCATTGCCTTCTATTTGGAAAGTGTGATTATGTTGATTGCGTTATTATTTTTGATGGGTGCCCAATCAACACTGTTCAGTCCACTTAAATATAGTATTTTGCCACAGTATTTGGAAACCAATGAGCTAACTGGGGGCAATGGTTTACTCAGCATGGGTACTTTTTTGGCGATTCTGCTAGGTACCATTGTCGGCGGTGTGTTGGTTTCTGTTGATTGGTACACGGTTGTTCAGTTATTTTCTAATAATAACCAAGGTACGGAATTATTAGTCTCAGTCGGATTGGGTTTATATGGACCATTCATTATCGCCTCAGTGGTGGTGATATTGGCAATATTGGGATTGATTGCCAGTTTTTCCATACCTAAAGCTGAGGCGGCAGATCCAGAATTGAAAATCAATTGGAACATCGCTACCCAGACGCTTAAAATTATGCGATATGCTCAAGAAAATCGTAGTGTTTTTATTGCGATTCTGGCCATCTCTTGGTTCTGGTTTGTCGGCGCGACGTACCTGTCGCAAATGCCGGCTTATAGTAAGTCGATTCTTGGCAGCAATAATCAGGTGGTGACATTATTGTTGTTCATGTTTTCGGCCGGTATTGGAATAGGTTCGGTGATGTGTGAAAAGTTGTCGGGAGGGCGTATTGAATTGGGATTAGTGCCGCTGGGTGCTATTGGCATCACCGTATTCTCTATTGACATTTACTTTGCCAGCCAGCACTTTGTCGCGTTATCGTTGCCCGAAGGAGAAATGGGCGCGTCGCTATTTTTAGCTAAATCCGGTAGCTGGAGAATTTTGCTAGACTTGGTATTGATTGGCTTATTTGGCGGATTTTACATAGTCCCGTTGAATGCGATGATTCAAAAACGCAGCAACCCTCAGACTCGTGCCCGAGTGATAGCGGCGAATAATGTTCTTAATGCGTTACTGATGGTCTCCTCGGCACTTGCTACTGTAGCGGCACTGCAAGCTGGAGTGAACATACCGCAGATTTTTTTGAGTTTAGGGATACTCAGTGCAGTGATAACCGGTACGCTGTTTTTGCAGCTGCCCGAATTTGTCAGACGTTTTACCGCCTGGCTGCATTTGGGGCGGATAATAGGCGATAGACTTTCAAAAAAATAATATTAAAACTACCAACTATCCGTTGTTGACAAAATCCAAATACCACTAACAAGAAATCCGATTTTTGACAGCAAAAATCGGATTTCTGACCCTTAAAAATCAATCCAATTTTGGGCCGCTAAAATCAGATTTTGACCAAAAATTTTCCGCCGAAGCGAAGAATCAATCTTACTGAATTGAGTTAAATGGAATTCAATTTGAATTCTTCATAGACTCAATAGCCAATTCCAGCCAAATATTTATCAATACCGGCTTTTAATTGCACAATTGAAGGAATTTCTAAAACAAAAGCAACATAACCATCAATATTTTTGGTTGGCAAGGCAAAATCCATTCGCAGGAACATAATGATTTCATCTGTTTGATGAACGAAGGTATCAAGTATTTCCCGTGTTGTACCGATCATAAAAGTGGGTAGATCGCTGGTCAATTCTTGGGTAAAAATATTGGCAAGGGATGAGAGGCAGGCACCAATAATGATATTGCCTACTTCCTTCAACGCATCCGGTTCCAATTGTCGAAGCATGTCAGTTGGCACATTATCTTTCATCAATACACGAACTAATTCAAAGCTTCTTTCGGGCAAAAACAGCAATAAAGCTTCTCCCCAAAAAAAACCATCAAAGTGTTGCTTAACAACCGCAATTCGGTTCAGTTCCGTATTAACGCGATTGGCCACCTGTTGTCGGGATAATAATTCGAGAATCGGTATTGACAGTTGAACCTCTTCATTAACCATTCGACTCAACGAGTCTCCAGCCAGTCCCATGCCAATATTCAGCAATTCTATAATCGTATCGCGTTGCAACTCAGAGAGTTGGAGGTTGTCTTCCATAAATAAAACCCAAAATTCGTTCTTCAGTAATAGGTTTTGGAATAAAAGTAATACCAAGTTCTTTAGCTTTTTGGCGTACCATATCCTGAATATTGGCCGTTAATAAACCCATTTTGATGGTCGGAAAACGTTCCAGTAATTTGCTTGCTAATACCAAACCATCCATCCCCGGCATATTTAAATCCAAGATTGCAATACTAACTTGAACCGATTCGGTTTTGGTTAAGGCTTCTTCACCATTACTGGCCTCAATGACTTGTGCTTGTTTATCGGCATGGTCAATGATGGCACGTACCAACATCCGAGAGACTCGACTGTCGTCAACAACCAATATTGTTTGAGATATCATATTTTTTTCCATAAAAAGTGGTTGGCCTTTTCATCAATTATATTACCACGTTGGAGGTCAAGGTACCATTTTCTGAATTAAGAATGAAAAATGAAAAATATATAATGAACAAAGACTTATAAAATCAACAAGGATTAATCTCAACAAGGATTAATCACTTTCAATGAGGAGGTTTTTATAAGTTATTGATTTTATAAGATTCAATTTAACCCTTAATTCGCATTAACCATTACCATTAATCAATAACCATATCAACTGACAAACATCTCTAATGTCTATTATTTAATACCGTGCATCCCTTTTTTCAGTTGGAATGATAAAGCCAACAATACTGCAGCAGCCCCAATAGTCATGCCGACAAACATCAAGAAGAAACTTGATATCGATTGGGTTTTCACCACTTCATCGAACATGCCAAATAAAACTCCACCAAGGTAATTGCCTACCGCTGCGGCCAAAAACCAGACTCCAAACATAATCCCGACCAGATGTTTCGGCGACAGTTTGTTCACGTAAGACAAACCGACCGGTGATAGACAGAGTTCACCCATCGTATGCAGTAACAGAGCTAAAATCAGCCACATCATGCTGACCGAAGCAGACTCTGCCCCGTTCGGAAGATTGGCGGTGCCAATGACTAACACTAAAAAGCCTAAGCCTAACAACAGCAGACCCAATGCAAATTTCAATGGGCCATTCGGATTCAAATTGATTTTGTCCAAATGAATCCATAACATGGAAAAAAATGGTGCCAAGATAAAGATAAACAGCGGATTAAGTGTCTGAAACCAAGAAGCCGGTATTTCAAAATTGAGCCAATATAACTGTCTATCGGTATATTTCAACGCGAACAGATTCAGAGATGAGCCAGCTTGTTCAAATGCTATCCAAAAGACTATGGTAAAAAAGCCTAACACAGCAAGGACATAGAGACGTTGTTTCTCGTTTGGCGTTAATGCTTGAGATTCTATGGCAATCTGATCAGCCTTGATAGGTTTTAAGCCAACCTCTCCTAACAGGTGCTGAAAGAAATAAAACAACACCAGCCCAAAACTCATCCCAACACTAGCGGCTGCAAAACCATAATGCCAGCCCAATTTTTCGCCCAAATAACCACAAATTAAAATGCCAAAAAAGGCACCGATGTTGATACCCATATAAAACAGGGTATAGCCAGAATCCTTCAGCGGGCTCCGATCCGGATAAAGCTGTCCCACCATTGATGAAATATTAGGCTTAAAAAAACCATTGCCAATAACTAATAGAATTAAGCCCAAATAAAAAGTCAATAGCGAATCGAACGCCAACGAACCATGCCCCAGTGCCATTAACAATGCACCAATCATCACCGCATAACGAAAACCTAACAATCTATCTGCCAAATAACCACCCAGCAGCGGGGTCAGATACACCAAACCAGTATATAATCCATACAACTGCCCGGCTTGCGCTGATGTCCACCCCAATCCGCCTTTAGTCACTTCTGAGACCAGAAATAAAACCAATAATGCTCGCATTCCATAATAGCTAAACCGTTCCCACATTTCGGTAAAAAACAATAAATACAAAGCTTTGGGATGTTTTTCAGTTGAAATATTCATTTTTTGTTTAATGGTAGTGATTGACAAATATCGTTTTATGGATAACTATATGAATTTAAATTAAATATAATTTGTCAAGGGGTCAATATAACTTTATCTGAGTCATTTCAATGTCTAAACTGGGTTCGGTTAACATTTCACAACAAGTTATTGATTTATTAAAAAATTCTGATGTTTATCACTGATTGGTCGTTCAATAAATTATTATTAAATATAATTAAATACTAACATTGCTTAAATTACTATTAGTCATTAACCATTCAATTTTTATTCAAATTTATCCTCGATGTAAAAACAATTTCACCAGTTTCAAGTATACTTAGCATATTGAGATAATATTTCCGATTGACTAATCACATTTTATAGATAAATATATGAATTTAAATGTAATATAGTTTGTCAATAGGTAAATATAATTTTTCCAGGGGCTGGTCAAAGTCGTTGTTAAGTTATTGATTTAATAAACACATACCTCGCACTTTTAATTCATAACCTATTGATTATGTTAGGTTATTTTTAATACCTTTGGTTGTGGAACGGTTCTGTATTTGGTCAAAGTTTATTTGGTCAAAGTTTTGTCAGTATCGTCAAAGCAAAAACTTTTAAAATCGAAGATTTTGTTAATGAAAAGGCTTTTAAAACTATTTCTTAATGGTTTTATGGTTGCCTTTTAGTCCCAATCATAAAATAGTTCGTAACTATTTTATTTATAATGTAATTTATTATTATGTTGAGTCAACTTTAACTTTAACATCTACTTAAATCAATAACTTAACAAATACTTTGACGATTCCCTGATAATTT
>Ga0233403_10001016_pt1 | contig 13202 bp, 10 predicted proteins | sample Na_oxic_1_MG_FD_179866 | JGI IMG/M metagenome (GOLD analysis project Ga0233403, IMG submission 179866) | Seawater microbial communities from Saanich Inlet, British Columbia, Canada - Na_oxic_1_MG | ecosystem: Environmental > Aquatic > Marine > Inlet | place: Canada: British Columbia | collected...
AAAATGTCTTTACTTGTCAAAAATGTGCTGCAATAACCTCAAAATGGGTAGGGCAATGTCCTGAATGTGGCGAATGGAATAGTTTAGAAGAAAGCGTCATAGAAGAAACACCGAGTACCTATCAAGGGCGTTCCCGTGCGAGTTATAGCGGCTTTGATGCGACGGTTTGTTTATTAGACTCAGTCGAATCAATAGAAGAAGCCCGTATTTCCACGGGCATGAGTGAACTTGATCGCGTTTTAGGTGGCGGCTTAGTGAATGGTTCAATTGTTTTAATCGGGGGCGATCCGGGTATTGGTAAATCGACTTTGCTACTGCAAACGATGTCTACGTTGAGTCAAATTTCGCCTACCCCGCCTTTATATGTGACTGGTGAAGAATCGCCTCAGCAAGTCAGTTTACGTGCACAACGTCTCGGTTTAAATGTGCATCATGTTAAATTACTCACTGAGACGCAGGTTGAAAAGATTATCGCTATGGCACAAAAAGAAAAGCCGAAAGTGATGGTAGTCGATTCCATTCAAACGATACATACAGAAATGTTGCAATCGGCCCAAGGTTCAGTGTCGCAAGTTCGTGAAAGTGCTGCACAATTAGTGCGTTTTGCGAAACAAACGAATATTGCCGTATTTTTAGTGGGCCATGTGACTAAAGAAGGGGCCTTAGCAGGGCCGCGTGTTTTAGAACACATGGTAGACACCGTACTCTATTTTGAAGGGGATACAGGCACTAGTTTTCGCGTCATTAGATCGATTAAAAACCGTTTTGGTGCTGTCAATGAATTAGGTGTTTTTTCGATGACAGATAAAGGATTAGTAGAAGTGACGAATCCTTCAGCGATTTTTGTTTCACGCGAAGAGGAAGAAGTACCAGGCAGTATCATCATGGTTTCCCACGAAGGCACACGCCCCTTGTTAGTCGAAGTGCAAGCCTTGGTAGATAATACGCATAATCCTAATCCGCGTCGAGTTGTTTTAGGATTAGATCAAAATCGTTTAGCGGTTTTACTCGCCGTGCTGCACCGACATGGTGGCATAGCAACTTATGACATGGATATTTTTATCAATGTCGTAGGCGGCATCCGAATCAACGAAACGGGCGCGGATTTAGCCATCTTAGTCGCCGTATTATCCAGTTTGCGTAATGTCACCTTATCTCGAAATTTAGTGGTTTTTGGAGAAATCGGACTCGGTGGTGAAATACGCGCCGTACCTAATGGTGTAGAACGTTTACGGGAAGCCGCGAAACATGGTTTTAGGCGAGCAATCGTACCCAAAGCGAATGCACCTCAAGACAAAATAGCCAATATTGATGTTGTACCGGTTTGGCGTTTAGTCGATGCGCTGCATAGCCTAGCCACTTCGACAATCGAAAAGAAAGAGAGTACATAAGGGGCAAGCACAAGACATAAGGGCAACCACAAGGGATTGCCCCTACATACCAATACCATATCGGGCTTTCGCGGTGGTATGCCCCTACAAAATATAACAAAGTTACGGGGCTGTAGGGGCTGCCCTTGCGTGTTCGCCCAGATTTGCTCCCGGTATTTCAGGGCAATAGGCAATATACCATTGTTCATCTTGTTCAATGATTGCTGTCAATTCATTGTGCATTATTTTTATTTTATCAGAAAACAATATTAGCTTACAATCGTGAGATTAATGGAAATCACTTGACTTTTTAAGCAAATGCTTATACCAATCAAGAACAAATTTAAAAACAACAGAGTAATTTGTTTCTATTCCGACATCTCTAGCAAGTACGCTAAATTGTACAGCCCATTCCTTTGGAGGTGGAGACAAAAATTCCGGAATAGGATGTGTTTTTCGACGCTCAAAAGTCATTTTTAAAGCATGCCAGAGTTTTTCCAAATCACAACTCGCCGTTTTTACCAATAGGTAAATATCTACAAGATCTTTCGTGCGCGAGTTATTTTCACGGGGCAAGGTATAAGCGTGTAATTTTTCAGCGAGTTGTTGTTCGTTGGAAATAGTATAAATATTAACGGTTGGGATACCGGCAAAATCTAACCAATCTGTCGGTGTCAGTACTTCAAAAGGTTCCAGAATAACATCACCAACACCGACATCAACATGAAATTTTGTAAAAGTTCGCCCATCCATTTTAGCTTCTACTGGAAATCTAGCACCACCGTAAGGTGTATTTTCAAGTGTTAAACTGGGCGCATTAATATAAAATTGAAAATAGTCATTCAACGGCTGGGAAACACACTGTTGTAAGTTTTCAAAAATGAATTGATTTTTGATATCGTTCTCTTTATGAAACAAAGACTTATTGAGTAACATGAGATCAATATCTTTAGTGGCTCGTGCAGCCCTAATAGTTTGTGTTGACGTAGCCAGCATTTCTAGCGCGTAACCCCCTTTCATCACAAAAGTTGGAGGTAACTTATTAAAAAGTCTGGCTAAAAATCTATCGAAGGCGACTTTTTTGTAGAGACGATCAAAATTAAGTCCCTGTATGCGTGCTTTTTGCTTTAATCTCGCTTCCAATGCTGTACGAAATGCTTTAGCCGTTTTATAAGTTTTTACCATTTTCAGTGTGTCCGATTTCTTTGAGCAATTCAAGTAATTTTGAGATTTGTGGTGCCGTTGATTTGATTTGACGCTTATCTTTAAGATTTTTAATCTGCTGCTGCATTATCAATCCTCGTTGTAAAAATTCAAACAGGGCTTGACGCAGAATATCCCTTGAAACACTATTTGTTATGATCAAGTCAAATAGAGTACGCAAGGGCTTTGTGACTCTAAATTCGTCTCTAAACTCAATATCTTGTTTGGGCATATCGCAGCGATGTAGTACCAAACATTGAGACGCTTGTTTTCTAAAGCCCTTGGAGACAGTCAGATGGAGTTTAGCTGGCATGATGTCAGAGACATCAAATATTTGCAATGCGGTTTCATGCGAATAAACGGCTTGGGGTTCTCCATTGCTGTTGCATGACCAAAGTGTCCATAGTGCCAATTCTGAATCTTGATGCGGTGGAAAACGTGCGAGCCGATAAATGCCATGCCATTCTCTAACCCAATTACCCACTTGTACATGATAAGGATGGTTATTTTTTTTAAAGCCCGCTTTAATCGCCTGTTTAGCAGTAAACAAGCCATATTGACTGGCAGCTATCTCAAAAAGTGTTTGTTTATTTTGAAGATTTGAATGAGACATGATAATAAAATTTCTTCAGTTATACAAAAAAGTCATAATTTTTATGTCTTATAAGTTCATTTTAGAAAAAGTTATCAATTATAAAAATGCTTCTGATAAAATGATTCAAATCAAAATTCAATCGGTGTCAATCATAATCATCAGTGTTCTATTATTATTTATAGATGGATAAAACGCTGATTGAGCTGATTGAGGCGGATTAAAATAAAGACTTGCAAACGAAATTAAAAAAGTTTGCCCCATTCTTATACCCATAACAGACTCAATAACGAGTGTTGAGCGTCTAAACTATTTTGTACTCGTTGAAAATAAACAGCATAACATAAACGCTGGGCAATCTGAATGAGTTCTAACCAGCCGCGTTCCTTTTTAAGTCTTTCCCATTGCGCGGGATAAAAATTGGCAATGATCAACTCGCAAGTTAAAATCAGTTCCATTGGTGGCGTTGGAAAGCGAGGGAGACTGACTTTTAAATCCTTCGATCTATCGCCTTGTGGCTGATGTCCACCCCCTTGTAAATGAAATAGCGGACCTGCTTGATAAGTACACTCATCCAAGCGATTAGCCAGATCAATGTGCCAACGTGAGTGTAATTCCTTTTTGGCAAGATCCCACACTTCAATTACCGTCACGAGTCGGCTAAAAGGAGGCTCGTTATCCGTTTTTGGTGGTTTTACGGCCACATCAAGATAAACACGCGGTGCCATTTGCTTTAGCTTTTTACCCTGAATCGGTACAAAATAGATCGGTGTTGATGGATCAATAGTGTATTGCCATGATTTCACACCTCCCAATTTTCTGAGATTGACGCAAACAGGCTCAATATGAGCCAGACTCTCAGATTCAATAACGTCTTCTTTATACAATGAAGCAGCTAACTGAGATAAATGGGAACTCATTTCTTTTGCCGTTGGAATTCTATTCAAGTGCCACTCCTTATTTCGCCATTTTGAATTTTATCGACAATCAGTTCTTCTCCATCATCCGTTTCCAAACCCTGTTCTTTATATTCACCCGTTTCGACACATTTCCAACAAATACGCTTGGGATGTAGAAAACGATAGGGCAATGCCTCATGAGCAATTACAGAATAATTAAATTCAGTGGGTTGATGACAGGAATCACAGACATACCAAATCAGCCCTTCAGTATCGGGCCAACGTGACTTTGCGGGCAATAATTTTAAGCCGAGTTTCCGATTGAAACATGAAACGCGCTGTTCTGCCGTGTCGAGCTTACCCCAGGCTCTGCCACATAAGCTTTCTTGCCAATCCACTAAACGATGTGTCCACCAGCGGGGCCATCCTTCACTAAAAATGCCAGCGTACTCGACTTTATCCCGATGTAACAACTCAAATATGGCCTCAACATCTTTCCCCGATTTGGAAATGCCCAGTCTGGCTAACACATTATCATGATCTAACAACAACCCGCGTCTATCGATCACATAGCGCAATATGGCATGAGCGACTTGATGAGGGGCTTTGAGCTTGTCGAGTTCACGAATGGCTTGATAAGCGACTTGTATTTTTTCTCGCCCAGTCACCGCTAAAAATTTTGACCAGCTATCGGGTTTATTCCAGTGTTTTATCAACTGTTTATAGCCTTTGACGAGCGACAAGATTTGTTGGTTGGAAGCAGAACCATTGGCCAGATCGCTTTTGGTAAAATAGCGATCAAATAAATTGTGCGCCGTGAGATTGTCAAAAAAAGCGTGAATATCCTCTTGCGAGGAAATCAAAATAATGGGAAAATCGTGCGTGACGGATTGTAAAACGGATTCACGCAATTGTTGTGCTAACGGTGAGGCTTGGTAGCTGGCGTATTTGCGCTCATTATCTAAACGATAATCTAAAGCCAGCAAATCGGGTTGACTGTTCAAAATCTGACCGGCCAATTTCATTAATTCTACCGGTTTCTGAAAATTGACACGCAATCCATGCCGCCCAGAAGTTGACATCATATCTGCCAATTTTTTATCATTCTCAAAAGCATCAATGAAAATACCTTGAAACATGGTTAGACTCCTTTTTGTAGGGGCAACCCTTTGTGGTTGCCCTTTAATTATTGATTGTGGTTGCCCTTTAATTAAAAGGCCAATTATTTTTCAGCAAGCGTTATTATCATTCTGAAGCGTTATTATAACAAGAGGAGAATTTAATGACAGACTTTAATATCAAAATTAAACAGATCATGATTGAACAAACGCACGCTTTCGCTACACTAGCAACTTGCTTATTGTTAGGTTTATTGGGTGCGATTTTATTTAACAGTCAATATTGGGGAATCAATATCAGTTTGTTTGGCCTACTTTTAGCGGGTGGCCTTTTGCTTCTCAGACACCTTGATCACCATCCTATCAGCTTAGCTGAATATGCACTGGTGGCGAGTGGTTTATTTTTTACCCTGACTTTTGCTTGGCGTGATTCATTCGTCCTTAATAGCTTGAGTTTATTAGGTATTTTGTTGACCGCTCTTCTTGCTTTCACGCTTAGCACTCGGCAAAAATTACCCCGTCTTGAGGTTTCAGAGGCCTTTTTAGACTTATTCTTGTTAACGCGGCATGGCTTAACCAGTTATCATGGATTAGTCTATCAGGATATACACTGGAAAGATGTTCAACAACGTTGGGGGCAGTTAGCCCGTGCTATTGTCAGAGGGGTGATCATTGCTATACCTTTATTAATCGGCTTTGGCTTTTTGCTGATGGAATCTGATGCCCGTTTTGAAGAGACAGTGCGTTACTTCTTGGATTGGGATTTGAATGCCAAAACGGTTTTACAGTATGTGATAACGTTGATCTTATGCAGTTGGATAGCGACTGCGCTGCTGCGCGGCAATCTGTCTGATCAAAGCTTAGGATCGGCCTATCAAGATACGCCTCAAAATCGTTTACCTTTACCAACATGGGGCTTAGGTTGCGTTGAAATTGGTATTATCTTGGGTGCCATTAACTTGCTTTTTTTAGCTTTCTTGGCAGTGCAATTTACTTATTACTTTGGCGGTGATGCACTGGTACAGTCTTTAGAAGGGCCGACTTATGCGAATTACGCACGACGTGGTTTTTTTCAATTGGTGATGGTGGCTTTGTGTGTGATGACGCTGTTACTCTTTATACATTGGGTGTATAAGCCCTATCATCGTTTTGAAAAAAGACTTTATCAATCACTGGCAGCCCTGATGATTGTCATGACCATGATTATTGAAGCTTCAGCGGCGCATCGTATGTATTTATACACGAAAGAATATGGGCTAACGGAATTGCGCTTTTATTCCAGTGTGTTTATGGTATGGTTAGTGGTGCTGTTTCTTTTGTTTAGTGTAACCGTGTTACGCGGATATCGGGCGCTTTTCACCTTTGGTGGCATATTGACGGCCTTGTTTTTTATCGGCTTGCTACATATTGCTAACCCTGATGCTTGGATTGCTGAAATCAATTTAATACGTTTACAAGCAGGTAAACAATTTGATGTGGATTATATGAGCAAATTAAGTGCTGATGCGATTCCGACTTTGGTAAAAGAAAGGCTTGATTTGCCTACAGCGTCTCGTTGTCAATTATGGGATGAATTACAATATCATCGCGTTTTACGCGCATCAACCGATTGGCGTGATTTTAACTTTGCACGATATCAGGGGCGGGAATTGCTACAGAGAGAGTCGTTGATTTGTGAATGAGTGAATAAGGCAAAACCAAAAAATCAATTATCTTTCTTGTAGGGTGGGTAACGGGTTTTTGTTGCCCACCATTTCCCCCTATTTTTTTGTGCTGTGATTATAGCGTTTTTCGATTGCGTGAGCCGAAGGCCAGCGAAGCTAAATACATTTTTTTTTGATTGATATCTTTTGGAACCCCAGGTTCCACCTGGGGCTATTCACATTCAACCCCCTTCGGGGTTGTGCGTTTTAATTAATAATTCATTTTTATGATTCGCCTTTGTACTTCATGCAATCGGGAAACGCTATAACTACACGCACCAGGCGTGATTTCATATTCTTGTAGGGGGCCGGTAACGTGTTTTTAAAGCCCCCCATTCCCCCTTTCGATAAACAAGAGGATCAAACTAATGATATGGGAAGAAATTCGTCACCATTTTCCTCATCAATGGCTATTAGTCGAAGCGATGGAGGCCTATTCTGAGTCTGGTAAACGTATCGTGAAACAATTGTCGGTTATCAACACCTTTCCAGATTCCGTCGTTGCCATGAAAGCGTATGCTAAATTGCACCATGACATACCAGCACGAGAATTTTTTGTTTTCCATACGGATCGTGAAGAATTGGATATCCATGAACGTAGTTGGCTCGGCCTTCGGGAGAGATAATGATAATCAGGATGCAAAATGGCTTACCCTACGTTCAGGTTTCTTTAACCTATCAAAATCAACATAAAACGCTTGACAATGTTGTGCTTGATACGGGTTCAGCAGGCACTGTTTTTTCGGCAGATGCCGTTTTAAACATCGGCCTACAACTGGAATCTAATGACGTTGTGCGTGAAATTAGAGGTGTTGGCGGTACTGAGTTTGTTTTCTCGAAACGTGTTGATTGTGTCTCTTTAGGAAAATTTGAACTCAAAGACTTTGAAATTGAAATTGGCACAATGGATTATGGTTTTGTAATAGACGGCATTGTGGGCATAAACTTCTTGCACCGAGTTGGCGCACATATTGATTTAGCCCAGTTAGAGATTTATTAATGAATGAGGGAATAATGAATAGATTATTCCCTCAACTTCATAAAAAATTTTAATCCGTTTATCCCCGTCATCCGTTGTACTCCTGATTAGTATTTTGTACGCCAATGACTGACGTTTATTTAGGAACAAGTCTATTTATGAGACAGGGATGGTTTGAATACCATTACAAATATAAGTCTTTATGGTTTTAATCCGTTTATCCCCGTCATCCGTTGTACTCCTGATTAGATTAACTACACGCGCCAGGCGTGATTTCATAATGCCCTAACAGATGCTTTTCCCAGCTATCATAATCGGTTTGCTTCATATCAGAAGGCTTACCAAGATAGATTTCTAAGCAGTCTTCCGCTTTGGCTTTAACCATGATATGCGCCTTTTCGGCTATTCCGGATTCTAATTCTAGTTCTTGACTGAGTTCTGTCAGATGCTTGTCTTCATCCGATAAAACGGCCTTATTATGTGTGCTGAGATAAAAGTTGAAATGGATTAGGCGATAGCCGGGGCGAAGAGGATAGGGAGCAACTTGCCAACTATCAGCTGGGCCGGGCAAGCCATTACACAGGGGAATAAGCTGCGGAATGCCCGTGTTGGGATCGAGATCGCCTTGTACACATAATGAGGGAAGATGCCGAGGAATGAAGCTAATGCCCGGCGCAACATTGGGTAGTTTTGCCAGATAACAGGCCCCTTGAGAAACGATAGTTTTCGCAAAGTTGGGATCGACGCGCACTTGTTCCACTTTTTGAATCTCCTTTTTACCCTCCTTTTTGTTTAGGTTGCGAAGACGTTCTTGATGGGCCCATAGCATACTGCCAACCAATGGAAAAAAGGCACCGCGCCCACTCACCAGTAAGTAAACTTTTAAATCACTCACTTCAGAATGATGCAATAAACGTTGCAAACGTTTAAACATCGGATAGGAACAGCTTTCAATAAAGTCTTTAATGAAGCCTTCAAAGTTCAGAGACAAGCCATTACCTTGATTATAATGACCGCTAGGAATCGTCACCGCAGAACCATGTAAACCTTCTAATGTCAGCTTCCCTTGAGTCAGATGGCGATCAAATTGTTCTTGAATCTCATTCATAATATTGGCCAGTTCCTCATTTTCCAGATCATCCCAAATACCAATATTCCTTAAACGCAGATTGATTTGTTCAAACGGGCCACTATCGCCTTGAAGATGTTTCAAAATAAAAGCGGCACAGCGTCGCCCATTTTGACGAGCGATGATTTGATCAGCCCCCGGCCGTAGGCGTTCCCAAGGCAAGCTGATCGGAAATTGGCTAGGATCATGGCCTTGTCTGGTTAGCCACGTTTCACAAGCAGGCCACAGGTGTTTAAACAGTAAAGCGGAAAAACCGTTGCCAAAAAAATGATCCTCTTTGCCAGTCCCATCTGTCCCCAATTCGCTGATCTGCATCGTCGCCATATTATCAATTGCCATTAAAAACAAGGAGATATCGGTACTGCCGCCACCCACATCATAAGTCAGTACGGCATGTCGGCCAATCAATGTGCTATCGCCTAAAACTTGATAACCGACAGTATCATTTTGAAAGCTTTTCAGATCATGCAAAGGTAAGCAAGTGATCAAGGAAGGCCAACTTTCTGCTATATTGGACTGTATTTTATCACCTAACGAAACCGCTAAGGGTTTGAATTTCGCTTTAAAATAAGCCCGATTTAAGGCCCTTGTCAGTAAGGGATGAAAACGAGACGGTTGGGTAATCGCAATCTGTTCAACAACCGCAACAATATCGCTATCTTCTTCAATAATTTCTTTAATCCTTTTCAGATAATCAACCGCGATATCTTCCCAAAGCTTATCACTGCCATCTGGCAATAATACCGGTTCCGTGTTATCCAGTTGCCATTTGAGATTATCCAAATAAACCCGATCCGATATCAGATCATTATCTAATAACGCAATAGCATCATCGCCAATACAATATTGCAATTCGTCTTTTTCATTCAAATAGTATGCGATAGCCGTCGGTATAAAATGATCTTGATCGGACAAAGACAACGGCATCGGACTGACTCCCGCTTTACCTTTAGGATGATAAGCAACAGCAGTAGCCGTCGTGCCAAAATCAATGGCAACCGTACCGGTATACGGTTTAGGCGCGCAAATTGTCAATTCAATCGTTTGTTTAGGCGTTTCCAAATCCTCTTCTACCAACACCGGTTGTACATCGCATTGATAACGTCTTGCCGCAAGGGCTTGATCTTGCTCATTATCAACCAATTCCATTTGAACCAAACTGGTATGCGTTTTTCCGGCTGGGAGCCATTCTCCCTGCACCGATGACTGTGAAGCACCAGTACACAGTTTTTTAGGCCCAAGACGGATTTGGACTTGCACATTTTTAAGGCGACAGCTTTCTCCCCCTTGATTTTCAACGGGCACCGGTAAACGTAACAAACGCCCTTGTAAAGCCCTCACTTGCTCAGGCAATTTCAATCTTGGACGCGCCGGAATAGGCACCCTGAGTTTTAAAGACAAATCAATGGGTTGGGCAAGATATTTGATATGCACCGCCAACACCAGTTCAAGGCCCAGAGGCCGCCCTTGCAACACACGTAACAATTCATCAGTCAAAGGCAAATGCAAAACCTGTTCTTCTCCTTCAGACAAGCTAAAGGGAAAAAGAGCAGGATCAAGCACAGGCAAATTCAAAGCGACTCCTTCATACGCACTCACGACAATATTTTCCACCATCGCTCGCCCGCCACTGTCATGGCGCAACGTCAGTGGCAAAACGCCCTCATGATCATCGAGAATCCATTCAGATTTATCCAAAGCGAAATGCGGTTGAGGAATGGCACAAGACAAAACCGCACGACGATAAGCTTTATCAGGAGACACTTGATGCATCAGAAACCATTCAACAGGCACGGCCGGATCAAGTCCCAATTCCGCACTATTTGTCGCATAACTTTCCTGTTCATTCGGTTGATTCAGCGCCTCCGTTTCTAAATTAACAAGAGGCACTTCAAACCCAGTCGCCTGATTATGCCAAAAAAAGTGGGTACCGCCCAAACCGCCGCGCACATTACGAATAACCGTCGTAACCTGATTCGGCACCTTCCCCCCCTGATAAATGGTTGAAACGGGTTCAATACTCACCAAAGCCTGTAACAAATTATCACCGCAATGACCACAAAAACGGTCATCAGGATGACAACGCCAAGCAAAACAATGTTGACAAAGAATAGATTCTTGATTGAGTGCCATCATTTTTCTCTTAATGGTTAATTTGCATAGAGTTAAGCTTGGGCGAACACGCAGGTTCGCCCCTACAGTTTTGAAATACGCGGGGTTTTGTAGGGGCCTACCTGCTGCCCTTAACGAAGGTGGCATTGATGTAGGGGCGGGCAATCTCATTGCCCCCAAAACAGTCTACGCTACCACGATATCCTTGGGTGGGTAGCGTCTTTTTGCAGCCCCCCATTTGTTCTTATGGATAACCTCTTTTTTGAACAACTGTCACTGTTCATGCTGATGTTAGCTATATTCTCAAAAATATTCTCAAAAAATTAATGGTGGGCTGCTACCACAATATCCAACAACTTAGTCGTATCATTCCCCAAAATATCAATCACTTTGACGACAACCGTATAACTCCCCTTTTCTTGATAATAATGGGCAACGCTTAAATCAATCTCCGGCTTTTTCTTGGTACGATAGCTTTGCCATTCATTATGAAAGGTGTCATCGTGATAATTAAAATCCACCGCCCAATAGTCAATCCATTGGCTCCAATGGGTAATGGCTTGCATGACATCTTTGGGCACATCATCGGGTTGAATGATAAAATTGTTCAGCGTAAGGGTTAAGCGTTGATGTTTTTTATTGACTTGGGCAACGACATCAAGGGCAGCCAGTTCAAAAAAGCTAATATCGCCCTGCTCAACGGCGCGTTTGTCTAACACTTCACGGGGAATTTTTTTAAACTTTAAATCCACTTTATTCTCAGCGGCAAACTGGCTGGCGATTTCATTGATTTCAAAGGCAAACTCCCAGCCTAAAATATCTAAGTTGTTATTGCCGCCCTTTTTCCAGAGTTCTTGCACACTGTTTTTCACATCACCGAAAGCAACGGGCGCGTCAACGGTGCCAATATGTACCATACGCCCTTTTTTAACACCGTGCAGCCAAGTATAACCGTCAATTTTTTCGGCATGGTAGAGATTTAAAATCAATTGCCGATAGCTTTTTTCTTGGGCAAGGCGATCTTGAAGATTAGTAAATTCGCTCTTCATCCAATGTTGCCGCTCATATTTACCCAAATTCTGCACGATAAACGGTTTGACATCAGGATTACTTAATAAACGTTTACGGGTGGTGTGAATAGCAAAACGCCCCAAATCACAAGCAATCCAACGACGATTAAGTTTTTCTGCAACGGCGGATGTGGTGCCACTACCACAGAAGCAATCTAAGATTAAATCATTTTCGTTGGAAGAGGCTTTTATGATGCGTTCTAGGAGTTCTTCGGATTTTTGGGTAGGGTAATCCAACCTCTCATTAGAAGTATTTCCAACCCTTTGCACATCAACCCAAATATCACTTAACAATTTTCCGGGTAATTCATCAAGATATATTTTTAACCCATCTAGCCTAGGACTACCGTTTTTTTTAGTTAAAATCTTACCTTCATCCAACCATTTTTCCAACTGTTCTAAAGAAACAGCCCATCCTCTACCATTACCCGGTTTTGAACCTCTCCATTCAAATTGTCTTGAAATGGATGCTGTACTAACTGTTAGATTTTCAGCTTTAAATAAACGACCATATTCATCTTTTTTGAATCTTGACATTTGTTCCTTGGAATATTCTGAATATTGTTGATTCCAACGGTATTTATTAGTTTTAGCATAAAGTAAAATAATATCATGGATTCTTAAAAAATAATTTGGTTTCAAATTGTGAGCATTTGTTCTTTGCCATACAATTTCATTTCTAAAACTTTCATATCCAAAAACTTCATCCAACACACACTTCGCATAATGCCCCACATGCCAATCCAAATGCACATAAATACTCCCATCCTCTGCCAACAATTCTCGCAATAACAACGCCGTTTCATAAAACCACTGCAAATAAGAATCAAGCCCCTTGCCCCACGTATCCCGATACGCTTTTTGTTCAATAATACTCGGCTGTTTAACAAAACTGGCCGTATTGGCTTTTTCGCTCGGATCATGTGGCGGAATTTTAGCCGTAAATGAAAAATCGGCACCCGTATCAAAAGGCGGATCGATATAAATCAGATTAATTTTGCCCGCAAATTCGGGCAATAATGCTGGC
>Ga0233403_10001018_pt1 | contig 13196 bp, 13 predicted proteins | sample Na_oxic_1_MG_FD_179866 | JGI IMG/M metagenome (GOLD analysis project Ga0233403, IMG submission 179866) | Seawater microbial communities from Saanich Inlet, British Columbia, Canada - Na_oxic_1_MG | ecosystem: Environmental > Aquatic > Marine > Inlet | place: Canada: British Columbia | collected...
CAAAATCTGTTTTTTTCATTAATCCGTTGTACTTGATATGACACGACCTATTCGTAGTTTTGTCCGTCGAAGCGGACGTATTACTAAAGCTCAACAACATGCCTTAGACACTTTGTGGCCCATTTACGGCGTGGATACCGATCAAGTGTTAGATTTAGAGGCCCTATTTGGGCGTAAAGCTGAAAAACATCTTGAAATCGGGTTTGGGCGAGGTGATACATTGGTAACGATGGCAAAAACGCACCCTGAACATGATTATTTTGGCATTGATGTACATCGCCCAGGTATTGGTCATCTATTGATGGAAATCAAAGCGGCTCAATTAACAAATGTACGAGTGCTATGTGCTGACGCGGTGGAGGTTTTGCAATACCATTTACCACGTTTAGATACTGTTTATTTATTTTTTCCTGATCCCTGGCCAAAAAAACGTCATCATAAACGGCGGTTGGTGCAACCTGATTTTGTCCAATTATTGGCGGGGCGCATAAAATCGGGAGGTTGTCTGCATTTAGCGACTGATTGGCAAGATTATGCTGAACATATCTTACAAGTTTTAGAAGCCGCTCCTGAGTTTGTTAATTGCGTGACTGGAGGAGGTTTTGCGCCCCGTCCTTCGACACGTCCTTTGACTAAGTTTGAACAACGGGGCTTGCGCTTAGGGCATGATGTATGGGATTTGCTTTATTTGCGCCAATAAATTTTTATCTAGCCGGACTTCCCCGATATAAACCTGCCAGGTCTTAAAGACCTGGCAGGTTTTTCCCTGTCTTAAATACTTGCCATGTTTTTATCGTCATGGAATTTTTAGTTTAATGTTATACTTATCCTCATCTCATCTTGTAAATAGACTGATAACTGATAACTGATAATTGAATAACCATGAGTCAATTTTTTACTATCCATCCTGAAAATCCGCAACTACGGCTCATTAGCCAAACAGTTGCTATACTCCGGGCAGGCGGTTTGATTGTCTATCCAACTGATTCAAGTTATGCGCTCGGTTGCCAAATTGGTGATAAAGCGGCAATGGAACGAATTAGTCGCATTCGCCAAACCGATAAAGATCATAATTTTACCTTGGTATGCCGCGATCTGTCTGAAATTGGCACTTATGCTAAAGTTGATAATACGGCATTTCGCTTGATGAAATCCATAACACCTGGTCCTTATACGTTTATCTTAAAAGCAACTCATGAAGTACCGCGCCGTTTACAAAATCCTAAACGTAAAACGATTGGTTTGCGGGTCCCAGATCATGCCATTGTCCAATCTATTTTAGAAGTCTTAGGCGAACCGATTATGAGTTCTACCTTAATCATGCCAGGTAAAAATGTGCCTGAAACTGAGCCAGAAATCATAACAGAATTACTGGCTAAACAAGTTGAACTTATTATAGATGGTGGAAATTGTGGGCTTGAACCCACTACCGTTGTTGATATGATGACCGAGCCACCTGATATTCTCCGACATGGAAAAGGGCCGGTTGATGTGTTTAAAACGGGTGAATTGTGAAACTTCGTTCCGAAGTAATTGGGGGATTGGGAATTGGGAATTGATATGGGCAACCACAAGGAATTGTCCTACAAATATGGGCAACCACAAGGGGTTGCCCTACAAAATGATAAATGATAAATGATAAATGAATTAAGTACTTTACAATTATTGGCTATATGGGTATTACCTGTGCTGTTTGCTATTACGGTGCATGAGACGGCTCACGGTTGGGTTGCTTTTAAACTGGGAGATAACACGGCACACCAATTAGGTCGCATCACGTTAAATCCGATTAAACATATCGATCTGATAGGCACGGTGATATTACCATCGTTGATGTTAATGATCGGTGGCTTTGTGTTTGGCTGGGCTAAACCGGTGCCAGTCAATTTTAGCAATTTGAGAAATCCACGCCGCGATATGGCATTCGTTGCACTTGCTGGTCCTGGATCTAATTTACTGATGGCAATATTCTGGGCTATTATGGTCCAAATTGGTTGGCTGATTTTTGAATCATTTCCTTTAGCTATTTTTTTGGTTTACATGGGTAGTGCCGGTATTTTTATTAATGCGATACTGATGGTATTAAATTTATTTCCCATATTGCCATTGGATGGTGGACGAATACTTCACAGTATTTTGCCTCCCCATTGGGCAACACCTTATGCGAAGCTTGAACCTTTTGGTTTAGTGATCTTGGTGATTTTATTATTCAGTGGGGTATTAGGGTATATTTTAATGACACCTGTATTATTGGCTTATATTTTGGTAGGCGGTTCTATTGATATTTTACAGTTCATCTTATAGTTTATACTCGATCATCAAGTTTTTAATCTGATAACAATAACTACTTTAATCTGATAACAATAACTACAAGGATTGTATATAAACAGGGATAAACCGTTTGAACTTGTGTGTTAGAATTTGATTTATCCTTATTTATATACAATCCTTGTAGTTATTGTTTGAGATAGCGAAAAACTTGATGATCGAGTTATAGTTATCCAAATAATTATCCAGACAAATTTTTTATTCCTCACAAATACTATTTCTTAAACAATACCTTCGCCAATTTTAAATTTTAGCTACTTTCAAAAAATACTGACTTTTATTTTTAATAAAATCAATAAGTTAAAAATTTATATTGGCTTGAATTTGACGATTTTTACAATTTTACGAAGGTATTATTAAAGAAATAGTATTTTTTGCAGGATAAAACTTTTCTGGCTAGCTATATAGTTTTTCAGATAAATAATTTCACATTAGAAACTAGGAAGAAATTGGATACCTGACAGGTTTTTGGAAGTTATTTATCTGAACATCTAGAATTAGAGAACAACCCTCATTCTACCCTATACAGCAATGCCATTTGCGTTAAGAATAATTCCATACTGGTAGGGTGGGCAAGGTGTTTTTCTTGCCCACCGATTCTGGGCAGGTGGGCAACAAAAAGACGTTGCCCACCCTACATAAAATTCTTAACTTAATGGCAGTGACCCCTACACAGGGAAAATCATATGTTAAAAGCACACGAATTTAAACCTGCAATACCTCCAAATATACTACTACGTTCTGAAACTTATTATAAAACTGATAACCTGAAAAAAGTCTCGCGTTTGCCAACCCAAGATGAATTACCTTGCGATGATGGAGTACCTATGGAAACTGGACGACATAAATCACAAATGGATTTATTGATTTATCCCCTTAGACCCTGGTTAGCCAAGCATAGAGGCGGTTATGTCGGTGGCAATATGTTTGTCTATTTTAGTCCGAAGCAGGTACGTAATGAGGATTTTAAAGGTCCAGATGTCTTTGTGGCACATAGCGTTTCCAGTCGTCGGGAACGTAAAAGTTGGGTGGTTTGGGAAGAAGGTAAAAGCCCTGATATTGTGATTGAACTCTTATCTGAGAGTACTGCCAAAACGGATAAGAGCAAAAAAAAGCTCATCTATCAGAATAAATTAAAAGTGCCTGAATATTATTGGTTTGACCCTTTTAATGCCAAAGATTGGACTGGTTTCAGACTCGAACAGGGCATTTATCAAAAGATGCCAATTGATAGCCAAAACCGGATTATCAGTCAAGAATTGGGATTAGCTTTAATACTTTGGCATGGTTTTTTTGATGAAATTGAAGCCACTTGGTTGCGTTGGGCTACCCTTGAGGGTAAAGTCTTGCCGACTCCACAAGAAATGGCTGAAATTGAAAAGCAACAGGCTGATGTTGAAAAGCAACGGGCTGAAGTCGAAAAACAAAGGGCTGAAGTCGAAAAACAAAGGGCTGAAGTCGAAAAACAAAGGGCTGAAGTCGAAAAACAAAGGGCTGAAGCTGCAATAGCTGAAGCTAAAGCTGCCGCTACAGAAATTGTCCGTTTAAAAGCTTTATTAGCTGAAAAAGGATGAAATTTTTATATTATACTGGCAAGAAACCCCGTTTTTTTAAAAAACGGGGTTTCTAATTTAAAAGTTCAACAAACCTGACAGGTTTTGGAAACCTGTCAGGTTTAAAATTCAACCATATCTAAGGAGAGCAATTTGACTTCCTCTATGTCACAGCGTGTCTTATCAGGTATGCGACCCACCGGTCAATTACATTTGGGACATTTACACGGCGTATTAAACAATTGGATCAAACTACAACATGAGTACCAATGTTACTTTTTTGTTGCCGATTGGCATGCCCTCACCACTGAATATGATAACACCAGTATCATCGCACAAAGCGTTTGGGATATGCTAATAGACTGGTTAGCGGTTGGCATTAATCCGGGTGAAGCGAATTTATTTGTTCAGTCCAAAGTGCCTGAACATGCTGAACTGCATTTGCTATTGTCGATGTCTACGCCACTCAGTTGGTTAGAGCGTATTCCCACTTATAAAGATCAACAACAGAAACTCCAAAAGAAAGATTTGTCCACCTACGGTTTTTTAGGTTATCCGCTACTACAAAGTGCTGATATTTTGATTTATAAAGCGGGACTCGTGCCGGTAGGAGAAGATCAAGTCGCTCATGTGGAATTTACCCGTGAATTAGCGCGGCGGTTTAATCACCTCTATGGACGTGAACCTGATTTTGAAGAAAAAGTCAAGGAGGCGATCCGCAAAATGGGTAAAAAAGCGGCTAAACTTTATAAAAGCTTAAGAAAACGTTACCAAGAACAAGGCGATGATGAAGCTTTAAGTACCGCTCAAGCTTTAATAGAAGATCAACAAAATATTAGTCTGGGAGATAAAAAGCGTTTATTAGGTTATTTAGAAGGACAAGCCAGGACTATTTTGCTGGAGCCAGAACCTTTGCTGACTCAAACCGCTAAAATGCCGGGCTTAGATGGACAAAAAATGTCTAAATCCTATAATAACACCATTGCCTTGCGTGAATCCCCGGAAATAGTGGAAAAAAAGATACGCACAATGCCCACGGATCCAGCACGGGTGCGGCGCACCGATCCAGGGGAGCCAGAAAAATGCCCTGTTTGGTCATTCCATCAAATTTACTCTAACGATGAGAAAAAAACCTGGGTACAAAATGGCTGTCGCAATGCGAGTATCGGTTGTATTGATTGCAAGCAACCGGTGATAGATAGTATATTGGCAGAATTAGCACCTATTCAAGAACGTGCTAATACTTATATTGAGGAGCCAGAATCTGTCCGTGCTATTCTGGCTGAAGGTTGTGAACAAGCCCGCATCGCAGCCCGCGAGACGCTTGAAGAGGTGCGGCAAGTCATGGGGTTAATGTACCGTTGAACAATGATACTGAGAATAACGATACTGAAGTCAGTGTCGATAATACTCAAATTGAAGTGAGTACTGAAGTTGATACGACATCACCCCTGGCGTTAGTGCAGGGGGCACCGCTTGAAAGCTTGCCAACGGACCTCTATGTACCACCGGATGCCCTACAAGTTTTCCTTGAACGTTTTGAAGGACCTTTAGATTTATTATTGTATTTGATACAGCGTCAAAATTTGGACATTTTGAATATTCCAATTGCTGAAATTACTCACCAGTATTTGCAATACGTGGATTTAATGCAAGAATTTAATTTGGATTTAGCAGCAGAATATTTGCTTATGGCGGCAATGCTCATGGAAATTAAATCGCGCCTGTTGCTCCCTTCTACCCAAGAAAATGAACAGGAATCTGATCCACGCGCTCAATTAGTTCAGCAATTGCGGGAATATGCCCAATATAAACAAGCCGCTCAAGATTTAGATGCTTTACCCAGGATGGAAAGAGACATTTTTCTAGCCGCTGTGGAACGACCCAATATTCCAAAAGAAATCATTGTGCCTGACATCAGTTGGTCCGCCATGTTAGAGGCTATGCGAGACGTTATGGAACGTGCCTCTCTGTTTACTTCACATCAAATCATGCGTGAACCTTTATCAGTGCGTGAACGTATGAGTTTGATTTTAGAACAGTTAAAAATAACACAAACTATTGATTTTATGAGTTTTTTCACGCTAGAAGAAGGACGTGCTGGTGTCGTGGTGACATTATTAGCCATATTAGAATTAGCGAAAGAGTCACTCATACAAATTGTTCAACCACAACCGTTTGAAATGATACAAGTTGTCAGTTTAGAATAACCAGACATGACAGAGCAACCCCTCAAACAGATTGTTGAAGCCGCTTTATTCGCTGCCGGTAAACCGCTAACAATTGACCATTTACTGGATTTATTTGTAGAATCAGAGCAACCAGAACGTAGTGCGGTGCGAGCGGTTCTGCGAGAGTTACAGGAAGATTATGCCGAACGGGGCATAGAATTAGTACAAGTAGCTGGTGGCTATCGCTTTCAAACTAAAACGGAACTCATCCCTTGGCTGAAAGGATTACAACCGGAACGTTCTCCCCGTTATTCAAGGGCAGTGCTTGAAACTATAGCTATCATCGCCTATCGTCAACCTATTACTCGGCGCGAAATTGAATCCATACGTGGAATCAGTGTAAGTACCGACATGATGAAAAGATTGCAGGATTATAATTGGATCCGAATCTTAGCGCACCGTGATACCCCAGGTCGCCCTGCCCTTTTTGGGACCACTCGTGCTTTTTTAGACTATTTTAATCTGAAAAACCTGAATGACTTGCCACCGCTAATAGAACTAAAGGATATGCTAGGGAACCAAATTGAACTGTTTGAGTCCGAAGAAAGTCAGACTGAGCCAGCCGACGAATCTGAAGTGGCACCTGAAGTGAAGGTGCCTGAATTTGAAGTGGTAATTGAAGTAAAGGTGCCTGAATCTGAAATTGCACCTGAAGTAAAGGTGCCTGAAGTAGTAAATGCACCTGAATCTGAAGTGGTAACTGAAGTAAAGGTGCCTGAATCTGAAGTGGTAACTGAATCTGAAGTGGTAACTGAAGTAAAGGTGCCTGAAGTAGTAAATGCACCTGAATCTGAAATTGCACCTGAAGTAAAGGTGCCTGAATTTGAAATTCTACCTGAAGTGAAGGTGCCTGAGTCTGAAATTGTACCTGAATCTGAAGTGGTAACTGAAGTAAAGGTGCCTGAATCTGAAGTGAAGGTGCCTGAGTCTGAAATTGTACCCGAACCTGAAGTCGTACCTGGTTCAGACAATTGAAATGAATAAAATGTTAGAATTAGGATTAAGACTCGACTATCAAGTTTTTTATAAATCATTGATTTAAAAAGAAATATAATTTTAGATTAAAAAACTAAATAACATTAAAAATCAATGAGTTAGCTATTTTAACACTCAAAAATAGAGCTTCGCGAAGCCAAATAACATCAAAAACTTGATAGTCGAGTAAGATGAGTTTTTTTCCAAAATACGATTGAAAAAAACGGTATTTTTTGGTTGTTTTTATCGCCCATTTTTTGAGGGGCAAAAAAACCTGACAGGTTTGTTGGAGTTCAAGAAATACTATCTCCACCTGCGAATAGTGAGTTATGTAGGGCGAACACGCAGGTTCGCCCCTACTGTCCAGATTTGTTGTTTACGATAATTGAGATACTCTCAATAACTGAATACGACGCGCATTAGCGCGTGTCACCTCAAAGTTAAATCCACCCAATTCTATCTTTTCCCCCCGTTTAGGTAAATGCCCAAAAGCTTGCAAGAGCAAACCACTAATCGTATCAAATCCTTCATCACTTAAATCGGATTTAAAATATTCATTAAATTCTGCCATCGGCGTTAATGCTAATACGGTGTAAAAACCATTGCGAGCAGGTTTAATAAACACTTGATCATCAATATCATATTCATCATCAATCTCTCCCACAATTTCTTCAATCACATCCTCAATGGTGATTAAACCAGCTACTCCACTGTATTCATCAACAATAACCGCCATGTGGTTGCGACTCGTCCGAAATTCACGCAATAACACATTAAGTCGCTTACTTTCCGGAATAAATACGGGGGGGCGCATGACATCACGCATATTAAAATTCTCGCCTTTCTCCGATGCATAATAATTCAATAAATCTTTCGCTAAAAAGATGCCCTGAACATCATCACGATTTTCACCTATCACCGGAAAACGTGAATGCCCAGATTCAACTATCGTTTTGACTAACTGATCGGGCGGCGCATGTAATTCTAGAACCACCATTTGCGCCCTTGGAATCATTACGTCGCGGACATGCTTTTCCGAAACTTTTAACGCACCTTCTATCATGTCCAACGTTTCGGCACTGAATAAATTACGTTGTTGTGCGTCTTGTAGCAGGGTAATTAATTGTTTTTTATTTTTGGGGGGTTTATGAAATAGAGCTTGTTTAACACGCTCAAACCAAGAGCCAGTAAGCGGGTGAGAAAAAACAATAGCAGTCATAATGGTTCTAAAATGTGATAAGGATTGGGATAACCTAAATCGTGTAATATGCGAATTTCTAAGTTTTCCATGATCTGTGCCTGAGATTCGGCAATATGGTCATAGCCGAGCAGGTGCAAAGTACCATGAATAACAAGATGCGTCCAATGGGCGGATAGGGACTTATTTTGTTCAGTCGCTTCATGAGCGACAAGGGGGACACAAATAATAATATCTCCCAATAAGGGCATATTTACCCCAGGCGGACATTCAAAGGGAAAAGATAAAACATTAGTCGGTCCAACACCACCTCGCCAAGTTTCGTTTAATTGGGTAGCTTCAGCTTCATCAACCAAACGAATGGTCATTTCTACCTGATGTTGGCGCAAAATTTTACCTGGTAAATCACCCGTTTGTTCAATGGGAATGGAGGATAAAGCCACGTTGATCCAATGGCTCAATGTTTTTTTATTCGGTAAATCAGCTTCGACACTGGCGTATTGTACATCCACTTCTACATTGATATTCATATATCTTCATGTTTTTTGTTCAGCACGTTCATAAGCATTGATAATACGTGCGACAATCGGATGTCGCACCACATCCTTATGCCCAAAGAAGGTAAAACTGATTCCTTCAACCTCTTTTAGTATTTCAATCACATGCCGTAATCCCGATAAGGTGCCACGGGGTAAATCCATTTGGGTAATATCTCCAGTGACGACGGCAGTAGAACCAAAACCGATGCGAGTTAAAAACATTTTCATCTGATCAACGGTTGTATTTTGGGCTTCATCAAGAATGATAAATGCCTCATTGAGTGTACGTCCCCGCATATAAGCTAAAGGCGCGATTTCAATCATACCTCGTTCTATCAACTTTGCCACTCGTTCAAAACCTAACATTTCATAAAGGGCATCATACAATGGACGTAAATAAGGATCGATCTTTTGGGCTAAATCACCAGGCAAAAATCCAAGGCGTTCACCGGCTTCAACAGCAGGGCGCACTAAAATTAAGCGACGTACTTTTTCTTGCTCTAATGCTTCAATTGCGCAAGCTACAGCGAGATAGGTTTTACCCGTACCGGCGGGTCCTATCCCAAAATTAATATCATGCCGTACAATATTATTTAAATACTGACGTTGATTAAAACCTCTACCTTTGACGACATGTCGGCGAGTACGAATAGCAACTTCAGACTCTGAATTTGTAGAGGGAGATTCTAACAAAGTTTCGATATTAGACTCCTGGGAAAATAAATGGACACTGGCGGGACTTAAAGCTTCATCGCAAGTAGCCGTATAAAGTTGATTCAGGATTTCCGTGACGTTTTGCACCGCATGAGTCAGTCCAATCACACGAAATTGATGACCGCGATTATTGATTTCCACGCTAAAGCGTTGCTCTAGTTGACGCAAATGCTCATCAAACTGACCGCAAAGGTTTGCTAAACGTTGGTTATCTAGCGGTTCTAAAATAAACTGGCTGGTAATAATCTTATCAGAATTAGAGCTAGTGTTCAATTCAGTTATCAGTTATCAGTTAGTAGGGGCAATCCCTTGTGGGTACAACGTATCAGTTATCAGTAACTGTTTTTGAAAAAATGTGGTTTTTTAAATCTTAAAAAATTAGAAAGTTTAACCGTGCTAAATGATGATTCAAATTTTATCGGTTTTTAATATAATAGCATAAAATAGAAATAAATGTAGAGGGTAGTCCTGAATAAAGTAGTGATTTCTCCAAAAAACATGCTAGGTCTTTGAGACCTAGCATGTTTACCACTACCTATTGCAGGACTACCCCTTTGAAAGTAGCTTTTGTGGCTGGTTGCCAACCGAAATGAACCTGATTCTACCGTTTTCTGTGGATAATAATTCAATAACTAACATGTATGGGCAATCTTTTCTGCCCACCTTTAAGTTAAAATAATAGTGGGCAATAAAAATACATTGCCCACCCTACATATTTGATATGCTATAAAAGCTCATCCACAGAATCCGTTAGAATCCAATAGTGATCGGAACACTTTTTGCTTAAATAAAACCAATAATTTTTGTATGGTTAAAATTCATAGAAATCTCGTGGGTTTAGCATCAGTTTTTTGTTGGTAAGAAATTTAACTCAGCCAGAAATCCGATTTTTTCCAAAAATCGGATTTCTTTGACGCTTAAAAAAATGTTAAATAACAAAAAGTTAGCAATTTATGCAAAAACTATTCCGAACAGTATTGGTTAGAATCAGAATTTTATGGTGAACCGTAATGGTTCGCCTTTACAAATAATAACATCGCACTGGATATAAAATGTTTTTTAATGAAACTTCACCACATAGATTAAATTTAAATTTGCTTTTAACCTGTTGATGGGTTTCCTCTCCAACAATGATTTCCCCACCTTTGGCTATGCCTTGTAAACGTGAAGCCAAATTGACTGTATCACCAATTACAGTATAATCCATTTTTTGAGGTGAACCAATATTGCCTGTTATCACCTCTCCGGTATTAATACCAATCCCAATTTGATAAGATGTTTGATTGCGTTGTTTGCGTATTTCATTACGTTTAATAACAGCTTGTTGCATAGCTTGAGCTGCCATTATGGCATTATATTCATCGTTTTCAGAAGTAAATGGCGAACCAAATATTGCCATCACCGAATCCCCTATGAATTTGTCCAATGTGCCACCATATTGAAAATATAATATCAGTCATTTCGGTGAAATGTTCATTTAACATCTCCACAATTTCATTGACATTCATATTTTGAGAGATTTTGGTATAACCACGTATATCAGTGAATAAAATAGTTACTTTACTTTTTTCACCGCCAAGTTGTATTTCCTGCTTTGAGGCCAAAACTTTATCAACAATATTGGGAGAAAGATAACGACTCAAATTGGCACGAGCTTGGTGCGAAGCTATAATCTCCTGTACTTGTTCATGGACACGCTTTTCTAAATTCTGGTTATACTCTTCAATTTGTTGGCGATAATTCTCTTCTACATCATGCCAGTATTTTTTTTCTAAACATGCTTCAATTCTTGCTTTAAGTAAAATACAATTAAAAGGCTTAATTAAGTAATCATCGGCACCATTTTTGATACATTTTACAATGCTATCCATATCGTCAACCGCTGAAATGATAATAACTGGAAGGGGTTGCAATGCTTCATCATTCTTTATTTGTTCCAAAACGGCGTATCCATCCATTTCTAGCATGAGAATATCAAGCAAAATAATGTCAGGGAGTTGTTGGTGAATTTGCTCTAATGCCAAATGTCCATTTTCGGCAAGAATCGGCGTATGTAGGGAAATAACCAGATCGTGGAGTACTTCTCGGTTGACTTCCATATCATCAACAATAAGAATTTTTGCGGGAGTTGCCATAGCTTGCTTTTTTTAAAAATCAAAATAAGATGTTAAGTACCAATGCCAAAATTTGTTGTTATGGAGTTCAAAGCTTTGGTAATTGTTTTATCGTTCCCAAGCTCCGCTCTCATCGTTATACACAAGTCAAAATGTAGGGTGGGCAAGGTCTTTTTCTTGCCCACCATTTAAGGCAAAAAAACACTTGCCACCTAAAAAAACTACTTTAAAATCAACTATTTAATTATTTATGTATAACGATGAGAGCGGAGCTTGGGAACGATACGATAGTGTTAAAATAGCATTCACGCAATATATACGCCATATTCCATAAACTTTAGAAGAAAATCATATTTACAACTATTTATTTAACTCACTGCTTAGAGAGTTATGTGCATAGAGCAGCCAAAACTAGAACTTTTGGCTTTTTACAGGTATCCACATTTTTGTGAACTTAATATTATGAATAATACACCTAACGTTGATCAACAAGAATTGGCAAAATTTAGTGCCCTAGCCTCCCGCTGGTGGGACCGAGAAAGTGAATTTAAACCATTACACGACATTAACCCTCTGCGTTTGGATTATATTGATCAGCATGTGGGGGGATTAGCAGGTAAAACGGTGCTAGACGTAGGCTGCGGGGGGGGCATTTTAAGCGAAAGTATGGCACAACGTGGTGCAAATGTCACTGGCATTGATATGGGCGAAGCACCGCTTAGCGTGGCAAAACTGCATTTATATGAGTCCGAACTAAAGGTTGAATATCAACAAACGACTGCGGAACAATTGAGCCAAGAACACCCAGCCCGTTTTGAAGTCATCACTTGCATGGAAATGTTAGAACATGTTCCTAATCCCATGTCAGTCGTGACTGCTTGTCACCATTTAGTCAAGCCGGGAGGTTTTATGTTTTTTTCCACGATTAATCGCAATCCTAAGTCTTATCTTTTTGCCATTATTGGGGCAGAATATTTACTCCGGCTTTTGCCTAAAGGGACCCATGATTATGCCAAATTTATTCCGCCTGCAAAATTAGCGCAATGGGTACGTATGGCTGGCGGTTCAATAATTGATATCACGGGGATGCATTATAATCCTTTTACTAAGCAATATTCGCTCGGCAAAGATGTCTCTGTCAATTATCTTATTCACACTCAACAACGCATACAATGAACAAGCCTATACAAACGGTGCTATTTGATTTAGATGGCACCTTATTAGATACTGCCCCTGATTTAGCTTTTGCACTTAATACTGTGTTAAATGAACAAAAACGTGAGCCGCTCCAGTTTGAGCAAATCCGTCCCTGGGTGTCTCATGGGGGTAATACATTGATTAAAAACGGTTTTCAATTAAGTGATCAGGATCCGGCTATTGAACCATTACGACAACGTTTTTTAGAAATTTATGTTGATCATATAGCTGATCACACACGCTTATTTGAGGGAATGGCAGAAGTGTTAGAAACCTTGGAAAGCGAAGAGATACAATGGGGCGTGGTTACCAACAAACCAACGTACTTAACGACACCCTTATTGCAA
>Ga0233403_10001019_pt1 | contig 13188 bp, 11 predicted proteins | sample Na_oxic_1_MG_FD_179866 | JGI IMG/M metagenome (GOLD analysis project Ga0233403, IMG submission 179866) | Seawater microbial communities from Saanich Inlet, British Columbia, Canada - Na_oxic_1_MG | ecosystem: Environmental > Aquatic > Marine > Inlet | place: Canada: British Columbia | collected...
CGCCCAGGTTTTGTTTATAAATCGGACTTTATCGCCCGCTTGCCCACCATTTCGTTGTATTTTACCCAATCGGGAAATGCTATATTCAAACTGAACTTAAAACTTGAGTTTTTCCAAAACAACAAACATTTGACTACACAACAAGTCAAATGAAAACAAAATAAATATTTTTTTTTGATTTGTCAAGTGCGGAATGTCGGCTACAGCGACTCACGCTAAAATTAAATGCCAGTATATCAATAAGTTGCATGTTTTTCATGTTAATAATTCATTCTATTTTCTGACGTAAACCACAAATTGACACGATGAACAAATTTTTAGAACCATGTTGTGATTGCTATAACTCATTATTACTACTGGGTTTGTTCAGTGTTTAAAACTTAGCGGGAACTGCTGAAGTTTTTTCAAAAATAAATGTGGTCTGTCCCCTATTTCTTTTCTTTCTAACCTTTACTATAAAAAACTAATGTCAGACGAACAACGCCGCCAGTTACAACAACAACTTTGGAAAATAGCCGATTCTTTACGCGGCAAAATGCACGCCGATGAATTTCGTGATTACATGCTGGGCTTTATTTTCTACAAATATCTTTCTGAAAAAATAGCCTTGTTTGCAGATCGTATTCTTGAAGCTGACGAACGCCAGTTTGTGAGCCTAGCCGAAGAAAATAGTTATATTGATTTTTTCTTGTTACCTATCCAATCTCGTAATTCTTTCACCAGAATATGAACTTTTGTACTTGGGTTAGCCTCAATTGGTTTTTTATTTCTGTGGTAATCAATTAATTTACCGGCTTTTTTTATGGCCTGTTCTTCATTACCAATTTCATTGATGATTTCTACAATTCGGTTCTGTTTAGGTTTCTCATGGTCATATATATAGTCACTGTATTTTTCAGCAGATTTTCTGATTTGGCTTTGCAATTTAGCGTAAATTTCTTGACGAGATAACGGTTTAGTTTTTTCAACTTTTGTTATATGAAGTAAAAACCATAATTCAAATGCTTCGTTACTGTATGCAATCTGAATCTGTTTCTGTTTAGCGATCTCAAAAGCATCATTGAATCTTTTAATTTTGGTTTGATTCTCATCAGCATCGTCTTTATCAAAAACAGCCCAAACGAAATCAATTTCTTTGCAACATTCTAATTTGAACGCTTCTCTTTCCTCTATAGCCTGTTTAACAACACCTTTAGGATCACGTCCCGTTCCAACCGCTTTAATATACAAAGTATCTTCTGGAAATTGGCGGTTAAATTGCTCAAAATAACACGGTTCAGTTGTTTCGTCTTCACAAACAATGAGAAAAAATTGCTTATATTTCTTGGGTCTAAAAGGTCTTTCGCTTTCGTCTTTTGGATATTGCGTTAGTTTTCCCTTTTTAGCCATACCATTTCTCCACTTTTTCCTTTAAAGAATCAAGCACTGGTATAGCCCCATATCGACCTTCAAAATAGCTTTTTTCTTTATTGATATCAAGATGTTTTGACGTTTCATTAAAATAGCTAAAATCAGAAAGTGCATAAATTTCAGTGGCTTCCCAATTATTTTTTTCAACAAAATTGATCTGATCTCTCCTAAGTGGACAATAGGTTAGTAGATTGGTATCGTGAGTGGCAAAAATAATTTGTGCCCCATACGGATTGGTGGCTTTATTTAAAAATAAATTGATCGAATTAATAGTCATCATCGGATGCATTTTCGCTTCAATTTCATCAATGACCAAAATACCTCCCTTGCTCAAAGTCCTAATGAGAGGGCCACTTAAATGAAAGGCTTTTTTAGTCCCTTCTGATTCATGCTCATCTAAATTCCAATGCTTTTGGTGAGGCAAAAGGCTGCCTTGTTCATCATAAGTTTGATGAACCGTCATGGTTTGAAATCCTTGGGTTCCCTGAAATTCTTTGAGGAGTTTATTTCTCATCTTTTTATCGAAATGACCCAATAGGTTTTGTAGCTTTGAAACATCAATATCTTCAATTAAAATGTCTAAATCATGAATATCTAAATTAAGGAACATGAGATATTCTTTAATTTTTTGTCGATATTCTTTATTTTCCCACAAATGAACGGTTGTTATTTCTTCCCGTTCAGTTTCTATACCGTTAATAGAAACCAGTTTATCAAACCATTTAAAAATGGATTTGGCCCCAGCAATATTTAACATATCACAAGTTGAAATAAACAAAGCATTATCCCTTGTCGCTTCAATAGCCGCATTAATTAATTCCGGAGAACCGTTATACTCAGAAGACACTTCAATGATATCGGCTTCTCGTTCAAATAACATCACTTCCATCAGTGATGCTTTTTTGCAATAGAGCCATTCTCTCACTATTTCATTTTTGTTATATTCAAGTCCAAAACGGTAACGGTTTTCATCAAGAATAAAGGCCATTTCTAACTTGGTTGGTTTTAACTCATAGCCTTCGCGGAGTAAAAAGGGTTGATAGGGTAATTGAGTGGTTGAATTGGAACGTGCCGATAAATAGAGGAGTTTATCTAATAATTCTATAGCATTGAGTACATTGCTTTTTCCACTGGCATTATTGCCATAAATTCCAAGTGCATTCAATGCTTTATAGGTACCCTGTTCAAGAATATTATTTAAGTATTCTTGTTGTTCTGAAGGAACTAAACTCAAAATCTGTTCATCCCCAATTGAACGGTAATTGGAAACTGAAAATTCTACTAACATAGTTTTAAGAAATAAAATTGATTAAAATTAAATGGGTGCGTCTCTTTTGAATTCACGCTCTTGGTAAATACTGGCTCGAAGCCAAACAAAGAAAGTCCTAATCTCAGGGCACAAATAAGGCATTAATCTAAAAGAGCCACACCCAAATTAAATATCAAAAATGGTAGATGATTAGGTATCTTTTCAAAAATTTTAGCTTTGTGTGGGTAGGACAAGCAAGCGTAGGATAGGTAGAGGTACTTTTTCGCCTTTTAAATAATAATTGGGGTCAGAGTAAAATTAATTGATTTTTATGTCCCCTATTTTTAGGGATTATAAATCAATTATACAATATAAAATGTGGTCTGTCCCCTATTTCTTTCAAATTAATTTAAATTATAAATTATACAATATAAAATGTGGTCTGTGCCCTATTTCTTTAAAATTAATTTTACTCTGACCCCAATTATTCTTGATATTTCTTTGAAAATAACTTTAGCCAATGTAGATAAGCTCTCATATCTACTTCATTTCCGAAACACACTTGACGGTCATTTCCTCTTTGAATGATATGTTGTGGAATATCTACTGGCGAAACTCTAACTAACCTTGCCATGAATCATCTTTTTAATTTTTGACAGACATTATTGTATCAAATTAATTTGACTCTGACCCCAATTATTATGCGAGTTTGTCCGCATCGACAATGAAACCGACATGCGCGGCAATCTCAAGCGGCAATTAGAAATTCATAACAACGTCACGCTCACCGCCGCAGAATTTGAGCAGGTCTTAAACCGCCTCAACAAAGGCACGGTATTTGAACGCGCCAACACCTTACGCGATGACCCTTTTCCACTCAAACGCGATGGCGGCGAGATTAGGATTCGCTTTTTAAACTGTGACGACTGGTGTATGAATAAATTTCAAGTCACCCATCAAGTCAGCATGGAGGGAAAGCGTAAAAATCGTTATGACGTGACGATTTTAATTAACGGCTTGCCCTTGGTACAAATCGAACTGAAAAAACGCGGCACTGAATTAAAAAAAGCCTTTCACCAAATCAACCGTTATCAGCGCGACGATGCCGGGGCGGGATTGTTTCAATATGTGCAGATTTTCATTATCAGCAACGGAGTCAATACCAAGTATTTTGCCAACAACAGCAAACAATCTTTTGAACAAACTTTTGTTTGGACAGACAAAGAAAACCAAACCTTAGCGGATTTATCAGAGTTCACCGCGCAGTTTCTAAAGCAATGCCATCTTGCCAAAATGATTGCCCATTACACCGTATTAAACGAAACCGCTAAAGTTTTGATGGTGATGCGCCCGTATCAGGTTTATGCCGCCGAAGCCTTGGTTAATCAGGTTAAAAACAGCACCAACAACGCCTATATTTGGCATACCACCGGTTCAGGTAAAACGCTAACCTCTTTTAAAACCAGCCAAATTATGATGCGCTTGCCCAAAGTGCATAAAGTCCTGTTTGTGGTGGATCGTAAAGATTTGGACTATCAAACCGCGCGGGAATTTAACGCCTTTTCGCCCGGTTGCGTGGACAATACCGCCAACACCAACAAGCTTGTTGCACAATTGCAGGATAACGGCTGCAAATTGATTGTCACCACCTTGCAAAAACTCAATAACGCCATCGCCAACCCGCGCTATTTTGACAAAGTGGCACACTTGCAAGATGAAAAGTTTGTCTTTATTTTCGATGAATGCCACCGCAGCCAGTTTGGGGAAACCCATCAAGCCATCAAGAAATTTTTTAAACAGGCGCAAATGTTCGGTTTTACCGGAACGCCGATTTTGGCAGATAACGCGGCGGGTACTGTAGGAAAACAACAAACCACTCAATCCCTGTTTGGTGAATGCTTGCATAAATATGTGATTGTGGACGCAATCCGCGATGAAAACGTGCTACGGTTTTCGGTCGAATATGTCGGAAAATACCAGCGCAAAAGCAGTGCCAACGAGCTTGATATTGAAGTCGAAGCCATTGATAAAAAAGAACTGCTGGAGAGTGAGCAACGTTTGGGCAAGATTGTCGATTACATTCTGAAACATCACCGCCACAAAACCAAATACCCCGACTTTACCGCGATGTTTTGCGTCAGCAGTATAGAAATGCTGATTAAATATTATGAACTGTTCAAACTAAAACAGGCAGATAGCCAAAAACCGCTAAAAATTGCCACGATTTTCAGCTATGCCGCCAATGAAGAAGACCCCAATGCCAACGGTTTAACCAATGGCTTAATTCCAGAAGAATCTATTGATATAACGAGCGGCGGAAAAATTGATCCCTCAAAACGCGATAAATTAGATGAGTTTATTGCCGACTATAACGCGCTGTTTAATACCAAATACAGCAGCGACAGCCAGAATTTTTATAACTACTATCAGGACATTGCCAAGCGGGTACGCACCGTGGATATTTTGCTGGTGGTGAATATGTTTTTAACCGGTTTTGACAGCCCCCGCCTCAATACCCTGTATGTGGACAAAAACCTCAAATTTCACGGATTAGTACAAGCCTTTTCCCGCACCAACCGGATTTTGAACGAGAAAAAATCACAAGGCAATATTGTTTGTTTTCGCAATTTAAAAGCCGCAACCGATGAAGCCATTGCCTTATTTTCTAACAAAGATGCAAAAGAAACGGTTTTGGTTAAACCTTATGAAGAGTACATAGAAGACTTTAAGCAAGCGGTAGAAAAACTATTAAAAACCGCGCCCACCGTGCAAAGTGTTGACCAATTACCCAGCGAAAAAGAACAATTAGAATTTGTTACCCAATTTAGGGAACTGCTACGCATTAAAAACGTTTTAACCACGTTTGCTGATTATTCCACTGCTGATTTAACCTTACCGGAACAAACTTTTGAGGACTACAAAAGCAAATACCTAGACTTGCACGAAAAAGTTAAACGCAAATCAGACAAGGAAAAAGAAACTGTTTTAGATGATGTGGATTTTGAATTAAGCCTAATCCATCGGGATGAGATAAATGTCGCTTATATTCTCAATTTGTTGCTCAATCTTAACCAATCACCGCCAGAGGAACGCCAGCAACGGCAGAAAAAAATCATGGAAATGTTAGCCGGTGAGGTGCAGTTACGCAGCAAACGTGGCTTGATTGAAACGTTCATTAATGAAAATTTACCGCATATTGACCCGGCTAAAAACGTGATGGAAGAATTTGCCGTTTTTTGGAATCAGCAGCAACAAAAAGCCCTTGAAACTTTGAGCAATGAAGAAAATCTATCCCCTGAAAAATTGCAAAAGCTGTTAAACAATTACGCCTTTACCAACGAACTGCCAAAAGAGGGCGATATTTCTGATACTTTGAACTTTAAGCCGAAGATATTACAGCGCAAGACCATTCTTGAGCGGATTGCCGATAAGATAAAAGCCTTTATTGATACCTTTATCGAAGGCATGGGCGGCAGTGTTTAAGTAATACCTAAAAATGGCAATTAAGAAGGGTGTGGCTATTTTAAAACGACAAAAGATTAAAGGATTATATTGGCGGAAAAGGATTAGTTTGAATAAGATTTGGCGATTTTTGTTGAAACCATAACAATCTAATCCCCCTTCTAAAATATAATCGGCCTGTAGTTATTGATCCGGTTGAAATTCTTATAACCTATGGTAGAGGTTTTTTTGAACATTTTTATAGGAATGTCACTATATAGCCATAATGGAGCGAAAAAAAATGTCAAAATCTAAAATGAACCAACAAACCTCGACCGATCAACGGATACAACAAATCACTCATACGGCACTAGATGTAGTCGAGTCGGTGATGATGGATGTGGAGACACCGGTGAACGTCAGACTAGAATCCGCCTTTAAGTTTTTTCAAATGTTTGATGTTAAACCAACTGACAACACAATGGCTACTCCAGATTTTGAAAATAATGTACAGCAACTGGCGCCGCTTTTAGCAGCCTTAAAAAACAATAGCATAGTTTCCCCCCCCCATATCCACTGCGATTAACTAGAACCAATCAATTAGAGCCGCGAAAAGCTCCAAGGAGAAAAAACTTTGGGGCTGTGGTTTTTACCACAGACACGGGTCAAAATAAAATATCTCCTATCACACCGAAAATGTTATCAAGGGCACTCAAAAATGCTGTTAACAAATCTGTTAAATTTATGAGCAATTTATGAGTAATTTATGAGCAATTTATGAGCAATTTATGAGCAATTTATGAGCAATTTATGAGCAATTTATGAGCAATTTCTTATAGGACGGTGCTATGATTTCTCTATCTTATTGAAATATAAACACTTAATAAAATTGGCATAGATATTGTATCTATAATAGTTCCAAACAGAACTTGAAATTTTAGCTTTCCCAAAACAACAAATATTTGGCTAATCAACTTATAGCCATAATGGAGCGAAAAAAAATGCCAAAATCTAAAATGGATCAACAAGCCGAAACCAGTCAACGGGTACAACAAATCACTCATACGGCACTAGATGTAGTCGAGTCGGTGATGATAGATGTGGAGACACCGGTAAATGTCCGACTAGAAGCCGCCTTTAAGTTTTTTGAAATGTTTGATGTTAAAGCAACTGAAAACACAAAGGCTAGACAAGATTTTGAAAATAATGTACAGCAACTGGCACCGCTTTTAGCAGCTTTAAAAAACAACAGCATAGTTTCCCCCCAAGTCTCTGCTGCTGTTAACTAGATATTACCCATTTGCCAGATGAAATTCCAAGTCATTTATGAGCAATTTATGAGCAATTTATGAGCAATTTATGAGCAATTTATGAGCAATTTATGAGCAATTTATGAGCAATTTCTTATAGGACGGTACGATGAGTTATCTATCTTATTGAAATATAAACACTTCATAAGTTGGCATAGATATTGTATCTATAATAGTTCCAAACTGAACTTGAAATTTTAGCTTTCCCAAAACAACAAATATTTGGCTAATCAACTTATAGCCATAATGGAGCGAAAAAAAATGCCAAAATCTAAAATGATGTCAAAATCTAAAATGAACCAACAAACCTCGACCGATCAACGGATACAACAAATTACTCATACCGCACTAGATGTAGTCGAGTCGGTGATGATGGATGTGGAGACACCGGTAAATGTCCGACTAGAAGCCGCCTTTAAGTTTTTTGAAATGTTTGATGTTAAATCAACTGAAAACACCAAAGTTACACAAGATTTTGAAAATAATGTAGTGCAACTGGCTCCGCTTTTAGCAGCCTTAAAAGGCAACAATATAGTTTCCTCCCAAGCCTCTGCTGCGGTTAACTAGCTATTACCAATTGGCTTGATGGAAATTCGAGCAATTTATGAGCAATTTATGAGCAATTTATTATAAGGCGGTGCTATGATTTATCTATCTTATTGAAATATAAACACTTCATAAGTTGGTATAGATATTGATATATAATATTTCCAAACTGAACAACAAATATTTGGCTAATAAACTTATAGCCATAATGGAGCGAAAAAAAATGCCAAAATCTAAAATGAATCAACAAGCCGAAACCAATCAACGGGTACAACAAATTACTCATACCGCGCTGGATGTAGTCGAGTCAGTGATGATAGATGTGGAGACACCGGTAAACGTCCGACTAGAAGCTGCCTTTAAGTTTTTTCAAATGTTTGATGTTAAACCAACTGACAACACAATGGCTACTCCAGATTTTGAAAATAATGTACAGCAACTGGCACCGCTTTTAGCAGCCTTAAAAAACAATAGCATAGTTTCCCCACCCCCCATATCCACCGCGATTAACTAGAACCAATCAATTAGAGCCAGCTCCAAGGAGAAAAAACTTTGGGGCTGTGGTTTTTACCGCAGACATGGGTCAAAATAAAATATCTCCTATCACACCGAAAATGTTATCAAGGGCACTCAAAAATGCCGTTAACAAATCTGAGCCTCTTGCAAAACTCTTTTTGAAAGTTTCCCCAGGTTTCACCAGTTGCTCTTAACATTCAACCCCTATCGGGGTTGTCCCAGGTTTCACCTGGGGTAAAAGCAAGAGGCGAGTGGGGTTATTCTTTTAACAATATCAACCCCGTAGGGGTTGAACGTGAATAGCCCCAGGTGAAACCTGGGGTTTTGCAAGAGCCTCAAATCGGTTAATTCTGCAAATCCGTTGCACTCTCACCATCAGGTTGACGATAATAGGCACCTCGCCGTTCACCTTCGCGCACTAACTTCCCCTCCTTGATCATCCTTTTCAAAATATAAGAAGCCCGATGGTAATCCAAATTAAGCAACTGCCGGCACTGAGTATTGGTAATGCTACTATATTCGCGCACATAAGCCAGAATGGTCTCCTCCTCAATGGATAACTCCCCTTTTGGAATAATATTTGGGGGTATTTTCAGCGAATGGTTTTCAGCTTGAACACCGGCTTGAGAGTTTTGAACAGTAGAGCCGGTTTGCGGAGGCAACGAAACCGTATCAATGACTTGGTGCGTTGTTGCGACTGGAGTAGAAGCAGCCCGTGCCGACTCAATGAAATGGAAATGCTGCGGTTGAATTGGGGCACCACCACTGCTGATCAGAGCATGTTCAAGGAGGTTTTTTAATTCCCTAATATTGCCGGGAAAATGGTAATTCTTCAAGGTTGCCAAGGCTTGTGGTGTCAATTTCGCCTTAGAGCAGCCCATCTCCACCACCAACCGAGATAAAAGATGATCTACCAACAAAGGAATATCTTCTTTGCGCTCCCGCAGGGAAGGTAGCTGAACAATGTAACTGGCTAACCGAAAGTAAAGATCCTCACGAAATTCACCAGCGGCAATCTTCGACTGTAGTTCAACATTAGTTGCGGCAATAATACGGACATCCACTTTTTTTTCCTTGCTGCCACCCACCGGCATCAAAGTACCATCTTCTAGGGTGCGTAGGAGTTTGGCTTGCAATCGCTTTGGCATGTCACCTATTTCATCCAGAAAGAGAGTCCCGCCGTCTGCCAATTCAAAGTGACCCTTGCGATCAGTGACGGCACCGGTGAAAGCACCACGTTGATGACCAAAAAAAACGGATTCGGTTAATTCATCAGGAATCGCCGAACAGTTGACCGGAATAAAAGACTCTTTAGCACGGGGGCTGCCAAAGTGAATAGCGCGTGCAATCAGTTCTTTGCCGGTGCCGCTTTCACCGAGAATCAAGACGCTGGTTTTTTCCACATTTTGTAAACGGCGAATATTATCGAGAATCGTGATAATGGTTTGACTCTTACCAATAAAACCGGAGATGCCCCAACGTTCAGCTTCCTGCTCAGAAATTACCGACAGCTTGGCATCTGCTAGTTGCAGCGCATTTTCAGCTTCTTCTCGCTGGGTAATCTCCTGTTGGAGTTGTTCGTTCAACTTGGTTAACTCGGTGTTTAGTTTTATCAGATCGGTATTTTGTGTTTCTAACTGTGTTTGTTGATTGTGGAGGGTGATATGGGTATTGACTCGTGCTAAAACCTCTTCATATTGAAAAGGTTTGGTGATGTAATCCACGCCACCAGCTTCAAAACCGTTCACTTTATCAACCGTTTCTGAGAGTGCGGTCATAAAAATCACCGGAATGTCTTTGGTATTTTTATCTTTCTTCAAACGGCGACAAGTTTCAAAACCATCAATGCCGGGCATGAGGATATCCAGAATAATAATATCAGGTAAAAATTCCTTGGTTAATTCAAGTGCCTCCTCACCATTCAACGCGACAGAAATAGAAAAACCTTGTTGGGTTAAATGGGCAATCAAAACGTCTAAATTATCTGGTTTATCATCGACTACTAAAATGGTGATGTTTTCTAATGTGTTGGAGTTTGTCATTTTTCTTGATTATTTATAGATTTTCACATCAATCACAAAGGGCAAACACGTAGGTATGCCCCGACAGACAATATGTCATTTGTCATTATTCATTCTTCATTCTTCATTCTTGCATTCGCATTTCACTTTTTTTTCTCCTACAATACGTTTCTGGATAATATCCAGATAGGCTTGTTCTAGAAATTCAATAAGTTGTTTAAATTGATATTTTCCTCCAAATTGCTCAACTTTCTGAATAAATGGAATAAATTCAGTATCAAAAGCCTTAATTTTTTGGGCACAGTCTTGGATATCAGTAATGTTATGCCGCTTCGCGCTCTTTAACAAACTCTCCAGCGTATCAATGGGAGGAATAATAAACGGCGGCGGACATTCAGCGTTTTTGGCAACCTCTGTTCCAGCCGTTTCTTGATAAATCCATTGAATTCCTAAGTTAACTTGCAAACAGTTGAAAAGATGGTCCATTTCCAGCGGTTTTTTGAGAAACCCATCACAACCGGCTGATAACGTTTCTTGTTGGCTCTGTTTCGAGACGTTCGCTGAAATGCCAATAATAACCACATTTGTCATAGTTGGCATTTGCCGAATATGGCACAGAAACTCAAAACCGTCCATGACTGGCATAACCAAATCCAATAAAATAAAATCCGGCTGAAATTCGGCTGACTTTTCCAACGCATCACGTCCATTGACGGCTTCTGCAATTTCAAACTTCAACGGCAAAAGTATCGCTTTTAGGACTTCCCTATTGATGTTTTGATCATCGGTAATCAAAATTTTACGTTTGTTGCCATGAAAACCGATAATCTTTGGCTTTTGTTCGGTTTTTTCTACTGTTTCTCGGGTTGGTGGTAAATCCAATTCTACTGTTTCTGGGGTTGGTGGTAAGTCTAATTCAAATTCAAAAACGCTACCCTGATTGGGTGCGCTTTCCACCGACAATTCACTCCCCATCAAGCGAACCAGCCGCCTACTAATCGCTAAGCCTATCCCAGCACCTTCGGTTTGAAAACGCCGATCACTCATTTTTTGAAAAGGTAAGAATATTTCTTCTAATCTTTCAGGCAAAATACCAATGCCGGTATCTTTCACTTGGAAAGAAATTTGTTGATGCTGTTGATGCCGCTCAATAGGAGCTTCAAAATCAGTCACTTGAATGGGTTCCGTGGTTCGCATTTGAACGGTAAACGTTACACTGCCAGTGTTGGTAAATTTGATAGCATTACCAAGTAAATTTAACAGAATTTGACGCAAGAGTTTTTCATTTCCGTTAACATGGCTCGGTAAATCTGGCGGAACTTGATATATAAAGGAAATACCTTTTGATTGCGCCCGATTCTGCATCATTTCTACCACGGTTTTCAGAGAGTCGGGTAACTGAAAATTTTTTGGTTCTAATTCCAGTTGCTCAGTATCAAGTTTATACAGCGCAAAAATATCATTAATCATCATCAACAGTTGTTCACCACAGCGATGAATCGTGTCAATCGGTTTGCCATATTTTTCCATCAAGCTTTGATTGGACTTAAAGATTTGCGTATACCCCAAAATCGCATTGAGCGGTGTGCGTAATTCATGGCTCATATGGGCCAAAAATTCACTTTTAGCGCGATTGGCACTTTCAGCATTTTCTTTAGCTTGTTGCAGCTTTTTTTCTGCCCGCTTACGTTCAGTTATATCGCGAAAATGCCAAACTCGGCCATAATTTTCACCATCAGGAAAGATCATTGGAGCAGAATGGCGTTCAATAATACGTCCATCCTTTAATGGAATCTCATCCTGACTGATTTCATTGGATTGTTCATAAAGGTATTCCACTTTTTCTACAAATTCATTTGGAAATTTCAATTGTGGCAGCACAACTTCGATGATCAGGTTATCTTCTTGACTATCAACAATTGTCTGCGGAATCTGCCATAGCTTGACAAATTTTTGATTATAATAAAGTACTTTGCGATGTTCATCGACAACCAAAATAGCCACATCAACGGTTGCTTCCCGTTGGGCTTCAAGCATCACATTTTGACGAAAAAGCCGGGCATTTTGCTCCTCTAACTTCTTTTGCATCTGGCGCAGTTCCAGATGGGTTTTAACCCGCTCCAAGACTTCCTCCGGCTGAAAAGGTATGGTAATGTAATCCACACCACCGACTTCAAAGGCTTTTACTTTGCTGGTGATTTCATCTAAGGCACTGAGAAAGATAATTGGAATTTCTTGAGTTTGTTTATCGGCTTTTAATTGTTTACAAACTTCATAGCCATCCATTTTATGCATGTTAATATCTAGCAAAACCAAGTCAGGTGGTGCCTTGTGGACGGCTTTCAATGCCTTAGCACCATTTTCAACGCTGTACACTTGGTATCCTTGCCTAGTTAGCATCTGAGACAATAATAATCGGTTAGTTGATGAGTCATCTACTACCAAAATACTGGATTTCTGTGGTTCCATTTTATCCTTGTTGTGATGAGTTATGGATCAGATTGATAAGGCAACTCTCCAAAAATAAGATACCCTTATGGTGCATAAAGGGGCAACCGAGAAAGGGTATTTTATTTTTTGCAAGGTACGCCTTGCACTCCTGAGATAATGAGAAATGTTAATCTTCCGGCTGCACTCGTTTCCGTACAAACCAACCTAAAATCATGATAACCAATAACAGTCCAAATATCATTGC
>Ga0233403_10001020_pt1 | contig 13181 bp, 10 predicted proteins | sample Na_oxic_1_MG_FD_179866 | JGI IMG/M metagenome (GOLD analysis project Ga0233403, IMG submission 179866) | Seawater microbial communities from Saanich Inlet, British Columbia, Canada - Na_oxic_1_MG | ecosystem: Environmental > Aquatic > Marine > Inlet | place: Canada: British Columbia | collected...
ATCTCCCATTTTCGTGCCGGTGGCATGGGCGCTGACAAAATCCGCCTCATCAGCAGAGATGCCTGCATCTTTAAGCCCCAGACGGATGGTTTCCCTTATGCCGGCGATATTCGGCAGAATCAGATCACCTCCGTTGTTATTGCAGGAAAAGCCGATGATTTCCGCAAGAATGTCCGCACCGCGCTTTCTGGCCTGCTTATAATCTTCCAACAACACGGCTCCCGCGCCTTCCCCCACAACAAGACCATCCCTTTTTTTGTCAAACGGACGGGGGGTGAGATGAGGTGTGTCGTTGAAATCCGTGGAACACGCCAGCAGATTGTCAAAGACAGCGACCGTCGTGGTGTCATATTCGTCTGCGCCGCCGCATATCATTGCATCCTGCATACCGTATCTGATCATCTCATATCCGTAACCGACTGACTGACTGCTGGTGGTGCAGGCAGTGGAGGATGATATTATTCTGCCTGTTATTCCGAACATCTTTGCGATATTCACAGCAGTGGTGTGAACCATTGACTTGAGATAATCCGCCGCGCCGATGGCAGAACTTTCCGAGGGAGATTTGCTGAAAAAAGTTTTATATATTTCCCGCTGGACAGTCGGACTCCCGTGAGTCGAACCAAAGGCAATCCCCAGCCGGCCGGAGGATATGAAATCATCAGACAGTCCTGATGCCTCAATGGCCTCCTTTGCCACCTGGCAGGCATAAAAAGCCACCGGCCCCATGGTCTTTCTGAATCTGCGCTCGAAATTGTACTCAATGGGATAATCCACAGTGCCGAAAACTCCGGAATGGACATAATCGGACAGGAGGTCATCCCCGCGCAATGGCTTGACTCCTGATATGCCTTTGACAAGGCTTTCCACAATCTCTTTTTCTGAACGGCCGATGGGAGTTATCGCGGCCGCTGCTGTAATCACAACTCTTCTTTCCATGGACTTTCCGCCAGTTAGAAATGAAAAAAGGTTAAAGGGTTAAGGTTAAAGGGTTAAGGGTTAAGGTTAAAGGGTTGAAGGTTAAGGGTTAAGGGTTGAGGGTTAAGGGTTGAGGGTTAAAGGGGGCGGCATGTTTGTAGCATTCTAACCCCTGGCCTCTGCTCCTTGCAACAGTTCGATGTAATCACAAATCTGGTTGATTGTCCGGATATTCATGGCCTGTTTTTTTTCTTTCTGGGTCAGCTTCGTTTCCAGCATTTTCTCAATCTCAACCAGAAGTTCTATGGCATCAATGCTGTCAAAGCCGTGATCCTTGTTCAGGTCATCATCCAAACCGGGATTTTCTATTTCAAATTTCTCATCAAATATCTTCAGGATTTCAGATTGTATTTCTTCAGGTGTCATGTCAGTTATCCGTTATCCGTTGCCAGTTTTCAGTTATAACTCTCTGTTTGTTCTTAATTGGCATTGTCAATCATATATAATATAAACCCGTTCAAAAAATTTATTTTGGGGATTAAAATAAAATTTGGGATGAATGTCAAGACAATTAAGATACAATTTTTTCCATTATGCAGAATCCTCCCGGACCTCCGATGTCCTGACCTGTTTCAATTTTCTGCCGAGAAAAGGTTGGAAATGATACCATTCCAGAGGGTGCAGACGAAGCATCTGCTCCAGAGTTTCCGCATATTTCCGGGCTGATCCCCTGATGGCATTTTTCCTTTCAGAGCGGGATGCGGCTTTGACATATATGGGATCTGTGATCGAAAAACGATATTGCCGATCTCCGGTGCGGAAAGAAAAAAAGATAAACACAGGCGCGCCGGAAAGGAGCGCAAAAATATGGGGCATTTCCGGAAGACAAACCTCATGATCCAGAAACCGGACAGGAATGGTCCGCTGCTGCTCATTCCATATTCTGTCGCCGGTTAATGAGACCAGCCCCCCGGCCCTCAGAAAACTGATGCCCTCAATGATATCAAAAGGGGAACTCCCGTTCCGGTCCGCGGCAATGATTCGGATACCGCTGCGGGAAAGGCTTTCCTTCTGGATGCGCTCAATCTGCTCTTTGTGCTTGGTCCCCATGTAAAGAAGCAGTCCGGCTCCTTTCATCCGCTGTTTCATCAGATGTGCCGCAATCTCCCAGTTTCCCATGTGGGACATCAGAATAATTCCGCCGGTTTTGTTCCTCAGGGCATACTCAAGGTGTTCCCATCCTTCCGAGCTGTAAAAGACCTCACCGGCAGAATCATCAGGCAGGAGCCTGTCAAGAAAAACATGGGTGAAATTGAGATACTGGCGCCAGGCGCACCATATGTGACACAGGCGGCTCCTTTCCGGAAAAAGTGCCTGATAAAAGCGCACACTGACAGCCAGCCTTGAGGGGAAAAAAAGAAAAAAGCCTGCGGAAACAGCCTGGGCAAATATCAGAAACACCCGGGAGCCAAAACATTTTTTGAGCATAATCAGAAATCTGTAATATCGTTCTTTCATCCGAAATCCCTTTTTGTGGGATTGAAAATTCAAATCCCGTTCATACTTCCGGCGTTCAGGCGGTCTTCGTGAAAGCAACCGCCTGAATGTCGGAATTACGAATTTTTCAGATCTGCTGCTGATTGCTGATCGGAATCATACAGAAACCTGAGCGCGGGCGGCAGAAAAATAAAGGTCCCGGCAAGAGAATAACAGATGCCGAGCAATGAGCTTATCCCCGCACTCCTGAGAAGCGAGTGTTCTGCAAAGCACAAAGCCGCAAATCCGATGACAGTGGAGACAGATGCCAGAAAAACCGCCAGCCGGATAAGCCCCAGAAAAGGATTTGATTCTTCCCGGTATCGCCGGTATGACAGAACAAAAAACAGGGCATAATCAATCCCCATCCCCAGCACAACAATTGAAAGCATCAGCGCGGGAATGTCCAGGGGACGGCCCATTAGCCTCAGGGTTCCCAGAGTGCAGATAAATGCAAATGACACCGGTGTCAGTGCGGCAAGGGTCAGTTTCCAGTTGCGGAAAAAAACAGACAGGATGACAGCAATGCTGATGCCGATAATCAGCACCATTTTCATAAATGTGGAAAAGAGAAGGCTTCCAAGTCTTGCGGAAAATGATCCCGGATCAAACACTTTCACTGCTTCTGCCGAGGCAAACGCGGCCCGGAATTTTTCAGCATCGTATGAAGGGCCGGGGCTCAGAGTGGAAAACTGAACCCATGCCGACTGGTCACGCTTTTCAGATATGCCCAGAAGACCGAAAAATTTTTCCGGGAGCTGAGGCACACTGATTATTCCCCCTTTGAGAGGGGGAATCTGAACATCCTCCCCCAGGTCGCGGATATCCGTCAGTTGGTAAAAAGGTTCAAAAGCATCCGGGGCAAAGCCCAGATCAGCGGAAAAGGTTTTCATAAGGCTTTTCATTTCCGATCTTTCGGTGTCCCAGAAGGTTTTCCATGCTGCAAAATTCTCTTCGGCTCTGATATTTCCCGGAAAGATCATTGAAAAAATGAACGCGGAGGAAAGTGTGCCTGATATCAGTTCCTCTTCCAGCAAAGCACAGATACGGTCTCCTTTTTCCCTGAGCTCCTCAATATTTTTCCCCTCTGTCATCAAAAAAATTTTGGAAAAAATGTCCCCCCACACCTGCCGGATCAGATTTTCAGCGGCAAGCGTGTCCTGACTTACCGTGTTCATGGATCTCAGATCCGCATGAAACACGGGCTTTGCAAAGCAGAGCAGGAACAGTGCAAGGGCAGATGCGGCATACACCTTATATTTTCCCCGGGGCAGTGCCAATCTGTTGACAAAAGACTGGAGAGGCAGGACACTTTTCCGTTTTGCAGGGGGCATCACAGGGAAAATCAGGGGAAAAAGTGTATGAACAGATAAAAATGAGAATGTGATGCCAAGTGCGGCAAACTGGCCGATCCGGGCCAGAATCGGAAAGCCGCTCAGGGAAAGTGTCAGAAAAGCGCCCGCTGTTGTCAGTGTGGCAAGCAGTCCCACAGCCCGAACTTCTCTGGCAGCCTCTTTTCCGCTGGTCTCCCGGGGACGGTCAAGAAAGAGAAGATAGGCAATGCCATGATCAATGGTGATGGATATGATCACCCCTCCGAAACCGATGGCCAGAATTGAAACCGATTCATATATGATGGAAAATATGAAAAATGCGATTACTGTCCCCGAAATTGCGGGAACAAAGGAAAGCAAGCCGACAAAAGGTCTGGGAAAGGCAAGTATCAGCAGAAATGCAATTCCCGCAACTGAGAACAGGATGGCGTTCCGAGTGTCCCTTTTCGCCATCCGCTCGTTGTCCAGGGCAGCCCTGTACGCGCCCATCGGTGTAAGCGTAAACGCATATCCCTGCCCGGCGTACCTGTTATGCAGCTCTTCCGACAGAGTTCCCATCAGTTTCTCAGCGTTGCGGGAAAAGAGCGTATCAGTGCCGGAAGCTTTTGAGACGGCGACAATCAGAAGATGTTTCCGGTCTGATGACAGAAGTTCGCCTTTGTATATCCGGGCATTCCGGGAAGGTGCAAGCTGGGATAATCCGGCCATGACAATCTCTCTCATGCCCAGAGGATCCTTTGCAATAAACTCGGCCTGCCCAATGCCTTCAATACCTGTCAGGCGGGAAAAATTGTTTTCCAGTTTCTCGCGCAACTGTGCCGGTTTCAGCAGGGGACTGATTTTATCATCAAGCGATTTTTTGGTGAACATCAGAGGCAGATGGTTTGTGATATGAGTTATGAACGCCGGTGCCAGATTCATGGCCGCTTTCATTCCCACCTCTTCAAAAAGGCCGCTTGATTCCATTTTCTGCTGAATCAGCTTTCCTGCCTCTGCAAGAATATCCGGATTGTCCTTTTGGTGAGTCAGATCAATCACCAGCCGATCTTGAACAGGGTGATTCATCAGGATATATCTGGCATCTGACAACACAGGGTCACTCAGGGGCAATGTGCCTGCGATATCATAATCAATTTCCGTCCGATACAGGCCGACGCAGAGAAGCCCCCCCAGAACAGCGATGATCAGGATCGCCGCGGGTATATTTATGTGATATTTTTTCAGATTCATAAGATTTGTAAATTTAGCCTTGCAAATGTCTCATGCCCGGCTCCGAAAATCTCCCCTTGAGGGGGCTGTGGGCAGTTACACTCAGACTTGGGATGTCAGGATTCCCTGTCCATGAAAAAGCGTTTGATGATCAGTCTTGCAAATGTCTCCGAATTTCTTAAAAAATCGGCAAATGGGCGGAAATGGGATATCCTTCCGGTACCCGGTCTGTAACTGACACTGACCGGCACTTCTGTCACGGGAATCTTTTTCCATTCCGCCCTGACCAGAATTTCAACCTCAAACTGAAATCGTCTTGCCCTCACATTCAGGTTCAGGGACTCGGGCAAAGGGTATATTCTGAAGCCGCTCTGGGAGTCGGACACTGCCGGACCACCCGCGAGCCGCACCCATAAATTGGAAAACCTGCGTCCGAACCGGCTTGTCCAGGGAACGGCTTTCCCTGCCATTCCCTGCCTCATCCCAACCATCAGCGTTCTTTTGTCAGGGGGAATCCCCCGGATCATGGGTATGATGTCCCGTGGATCATGCTGACCGTCGGCATCTATTGTGATGGCCCAGTCCGCTGAACCGAGGGCACGGGTCATTCCTGTGATAATGGCCGCCCCCTTGCCCCTGTTTTCTCTGTGACGCAGGACAGTGATGCCTCTGATATCCTTAATTCTGTCATAAGTCAGGTCTGTTGAACCATCATCCACGACAAATATCGGAATGCCGAATTTCAGGCTTTCCGCAATGACCTCGGCAATTTTCTGCTCATGATTATAAACAGGGATAATAAAAACAAACTGTTCTTTTTTAAGGATTTTCGATATATCTGATATTGACATGGAATTGGCACCTGTTATTATTCTGTTTGACTTCTTACCCAAAGTAAGAAAAAAATCAAGCTGAAAATAAAAATTGATGGTCCGGGATTGACAACCTTTAACCTTTAACCCTTAACCCTTAAACCCCCCTTTAATTCGAGGTGAACATTGAAAAAAATCATCCTGTATGTAATCATTCTGGAAATCTGTATTGGAATGAGCGGCAAAGCTATTGATTGTTCTGTTGCTCAGGACTCGCTGAAAAACAAATCCCCCCTCTGGGAATTGGGATTGTTTAACGGAGTCGCCCGAATTCCTCATTATCCCGGTGCTGATGAATACAGCACATATATTCTGCCACTGCCCTATTTCATCTATCGGGGCCAATTTATTCAGTCTGACAGAGAAGGGGTAAGGGGCATATTCATCAACACTCCCCATATTGAGACAAGCCTCTCTTTTTCCGGAAATCCTCCGGTAAGCGGTGATAATGACGCAAGAGACGGAATGCCTGATCTGGGTGCCATTCTGGAAATTGGCCCCGCATTGAAATGGTTTTTCATGGGGCGGTATCCTCTGGATACGCTCTGTCTGAAAACTGCCCTGCGATTTGCCTCATCCGCAGATTTTGACAGCGGCATGGACCTCCGCTATCAGGGGATACGCGGCAGTGTGAATCTGATTTATCAGAACCGCAGCCTTTTTGAACAAAAGGGACTCAGTTTCGGTTTCAATGCCGGGGCAAATTTTGCAGACAGCAATCTGAACAGCTATTTTTACAATGTGTCAGAGGAACATGCCCGCTCTGACAGAGGTTTTTTCGAATCTGACGGCGGATATACCGGTTTTTCAGCGGCTGCAAGCGCACAGAAAAAAATCACCCGCAGCATTTCCCTTGCATCCTATTTCCGATGGGATAATATTGCCGGGACAGCATTTGAGGACAGCCCGCTTGTGAAAGAGAACAACAATTTCGTCATCGGATGCGCGCTGATCTGGAAAATTATGGAATCAGAGAAGTGAGAAGTGGGAAGTGGGAAGTGAGAAGTGGGAAGTGGGAAGTGGGGAATGAATGTGGAGCGCTTTTAATGATTGCTCCCGGGGATTGGCAAATCCCCCGGCCTCCGCCCCAGGACCTCCGAGGTTTCAAAAACCTCGGAGGTCTTAATTTGCTGCTCACGGGGGATGGACAAAGCCCCGGGATTTGGCAGGGATTCCCGGTGCTTTGTTTTTTGGTGGATTCGGGTTTAAAGCAGTTTGCTCAGAGCATCCAGCACAGCGGCATAATCAGGCTCATCCGCGACCTCCCTGACAAGCTGGACGACCGCATCATCACTCAGCTTTGCGGCCTCCTGATTGAATCTCCGGGTTTCCATGTCGCATATGGGCGTGTCCAGCGAGGGAACCGCTGATATCACGCAGACTTTTCCCCGATACGAGGACAGCTTCACAGGCGAAAGATCGTTTGCCACCAGTTCAATGTCCGGTGCGCCTCCCCTTGTTTGAGTTCCTTGCCCAGCAAAGTCAGGGGATTGCCCTTCATGGTGATGACTCCGTTTCGTTCTTCCATTTTTCTTCCTTTCTTTTGTTTGAATGTTTGAAAAAAAATAAATTCTGTGATCTCCGTGTGGGAGCATGGGCAGGGACAAACCTGACTTCCAAGTTTCCCGCTATCTGATGCCGTTCAGAATTTGTAGCCCCATAATAATGTCGCCGATATCCAATTTGTCGTTGCCGTTAAGGTCGCCTGCCACGCTCACTTTAAAATTCGTATTCTTGGCCTCATTATAATCCGCCATGTGTTTCCTGATCTCTTCCAGAGTCAGAACCGCTTTCGAAATACTGACGGTTTTACCTGTCAAACTTCCTGTAATATTCTGCGGAGGAAGTTCATTGCTGAGGATACTGCTTCTGTTGTCAAGCTCAAACACGGCGCTGACATCCTCGGCCAGAGGCTTGCAGGTGACGACGGCAATCGCCTTTGAACCTGTCCCCGGAACAAAGCCCGATATGCTGGCATAGGCGATGCTGAAACTGCCGTCGGCATTGGCATTTGTTATGCCATCCTGATTCGGAACAACCATCCCCTCGGTATCGGACGAGATGTTTGTAATCTGAATCTTGTCTTTGTCAAAATCGACATATAAGGTGAAGGCTCCCACAGTGTCGGTTCCAGTCATATGAATCTCAAGATCAAAGGTGATTTGATCAGCCATATTGCCGTCGGCTTCCAGTGTTACATCAACTGCTGCAAAAGCATTTGCACCTGCCAAAGCCAGCAGGACAATCCCAAAAAACAGAAAAAATTTTGTCGCCCGCATTTGTTTTATCTCCTCAGATGTGGATACAGCCAACCAGATTAAGGGAAGTCAATGATATTTCCGGCAACATAATGCAATACATACAAAGCATCTGCTGCATCAATAACGCCGTCGCTGTTCACATCACAGTTGCCCTCCAGCATATCCGACGAAATATTTCCCGCTATGAAATGCAAAATATACAAAGCGTCTATGCTGTTCACAATTTCGTTTCCGTCAGCATCCCCTTTTAAAGGTACAAAATAGGGATTGATATAGACTGTCTTGCCTGTCATCGTTCCTGTAATATCATCCGTGGGAATGATGTTGTTTTGGACATAAGTATCGTTATCAATTTCAAAGGTGGCGTAACCTTCTTCGACGAGGGCTTCACAGCTTATGCTTACCACTTTCGTATCTGCCCCGGGCACAAAACCTGATGTGTTAGCATATCCTACGGTGAAAGCGCCATCTGAATTGACATTTGATATTGAGGCGTTTCCCGGAACAACAACTCCGGCAACAAGAGGCAGAATATCTGTTATCCGCACCTTGTCCTTGTCAAAAGAGATGTGCAGATCAAAAGCTCCCACTCGCTCAGTTCCCGACATATGGGCTTTGACATCGAAAGTCGTTTGAACATTGTCGTTGGCCTGCAATGTTATGTCAACGCCCTCACTAGCTGAGGAATTACTGATGCTGACCGTGGCGGGTGTAAGAGTTCCTGTGATATCCGCCGGGGGAAAGCCTGCCGCAGTCACAGTTCCGGAAGGTGTTATGGTATCACTGCCGGTTGCTGTTGCATTAAAGGTGATAACAAACACATTCATCCCGTCATCCGTTGGAGTAAACCCACGCATGGTCACATCCAAATAGCTAAGGGCAAGGCTTCCGCTTGTATTTGCCTCATCTATCATGGTCTGAGCGGGAGCGCTGAAACCGACACTTGGGGTGATATCTGACATTTGCAACAGAGCCGGATTAAAATTGACGGCCAGATCAAAGGGACCCACCGAATCGCTGCCTGTCAGCCGAACTTCAACATCAAAAGAATCTCCAATGCTTACGTCGCTGGGTGAAAGCAATTCCACATCAACTGCAAACGCATTTGCACTTGTCAATGCCAAAACAATTGTCAAAAAAAGAAAAAATCCTGCTTTCCGCATTTGTTCCCTCCTGTTTAAAATGGGTGATGTCCCAAACTGGACTTGATCCCATATTCGCCAATATTAATTCAGTTGGTTACAAAATTCAAGTCCAATTTTGGAACACTATCGACCGCCTGAAGGCGTGGGGACGAACAGGAATTGGCAGTTATTCCGCCATCAGTTTGTATTCGCCACGCCGAGTGCTTCGGGTTTGCCAACCCGAAGCGAGCGGTTTATTATGCTGCTCCCGGGGATTGGCAAATCCCCCGGCCTCCGCAGAATCCCGTCAATCCTCCAGCACCGGCAACTCCCGCAGTCCGGCCAGTTTCAGCAGCGCGTCCAGGTCTGCCCGGACAGACCAGAGCACGCCATGTTCCCGCATCAGATTCTCTGCCGGGGCGGTCACGCCGTTATGGGCAAAGAGCCACAGCCGGATCCGCATGTCGTGTCCGTCGCGTTCTCTCAGGAGTTCGGCCTGGTCCAGCAGATGCCTGACCGCACCGGGGCCAACCGGCTTCTCCCACCACTTGCTCTCCGCAAGCCATATATCCAGCCCGGCCGCGGCGTGGATATCTGTTTCCATGCCCTGTCCCGCGCCGAATCTGCCCCGTTGCGCTATGAAGATGAACCGGTCGGGCATGCGGATATCTTCCTCTGTGTGAAAATGCCGCCCGGGCAGGGTCTTTCCCTGACTGCTCCAGAGCAGCTGGATCATGAAAACCTCTGCCAGATATCCTTTGTACTCATCAAGGCGTTTCTTTATCCGGTTGGCCCTGACCACGGTTTCCTGACGCACCGTGCCACGGGATTCCCCAAGCACCTCGCATCGTCCCCAGACCCTGAGAAATTCATTCAGAACCGGATCCTTTATCTTGCCGAACCAGTCCCCGAAGGATTTGTAATCAATCAGATCCCCGCGTGAGAGCCTCACCAGCACATCCTTGATTGTGGGAATGTCCGCATCCTGCCCCTGCCGCTCTCTCAGTTCCCTCTGAATCCGGGCCAGGTCAATTCGCTCCTCCTTCTCACACGATGCCAGGTAGAGCACCCATTTGGTGATGCCGTACTCGTTCACTTTGGCGATCCACCGCGAAACCTGATCGTGCAGTTCCGCCCAGATGAACCCGGAGGAAATATCCATTGCCAGCATCTCGCTCAGGGCATCTTCATCCCGGATGTCTTTTCCCTGTCTGGCAGCCTGCCGTATGATCGAAGTGATATAAAACGGATTCCCTCCGCAGCGTTTCGCTATCACCGGAGCCATGAGTTCCGGCAGGTCTGTCCGGTAATAGCGGGCCGTGCGCAGGGCCAGTTCCGCGCCCCAGTATTCGGTCAGGCCTTCGATAGGATCGTGGCTGAACCGTCCGAACAGCGCGCCCCGTCCGAGAATATCCTGCACCAGAATGCTCATGGCCGAGCCGGTCACGAAATGCGGGCAGGTCGGGGATTCCACGGCTTCCTGCATGAAGCCCACCACCCGGAACTGATACTCCGGCAGGTGCGTATTCTGAAATTCATCCAAAAACATTACGATGGTGCTGTCCTGAAGATCGGAGATTTCCCTGGGCAGATACAAAGCCTGCTTGTCAGGAAGCGTGGCTCCGTCACGCTCGATGGCGGAGAGCAGATCGAATGCTATATAAAAGGTTTTTGTGATTTCCATCCGCTGATTAAGAGAGTCAAACAGCTCATGGCGGTATTTGGGCTCGGAAAAGACCGAGATGTCCCGCAACCGGAACGCCGCATACCAGCGGATAAAGTTTTCGACATAGCTCAGAGCGAATTCTTTCCGGCTGAGAACTTCGTCCGGGAAGGTGAAAAAGACCGGAACTGCGGCCTGCGGGTCCCTGTGATCCTGTTCCCAGAACAGACGGTTGACCACCCGCTTGAAGATTTCCGTTTTGCCCATGCGCCGATGTCCGAGCATCACGCTGGACATGCTGCGTCGCTCTGTCGCGCTCAGGGCGGCTTTGTAAAAATAGTCGAGATGTTCCTGGCGGTCAGTGTAAATTTCCTCCGGTGTCAGGGGTCTGACTGCCCATTGCTGAGATGTGGTCATGTTTTTCTCCTCATTGCTCGCGGGGATTGGCAAATCCCCCGGCCTCCGCCCCAAAACCTCCGAGGTTTCAAAAACCTCGGAGGTCTTAATTTGCTGCTCACGGGGATTGGCAAATCCCCGGCCTCCGCCCCAGGGACCTCCGAGGTTTCAAAAACCTCGGAGGTCTTAATTTGCTGCTCACGGGGGATTGGCAAACCCCCCGGCCTCCGCCCCAAAACCTCCGAGGTTTCAAAAACCTCGGAGGTCTTAATTTGCTGCTCACGGGGGATTGGCAAATCCCCCGGCCTCCGCCCCAAGACCTCCGAGGTTTCAAAAACCTCGGAGGTCTTAATTTGCTGCTCACGGGGATTGGCAAATCCCCCGGCCTCCGCCCCAAGACCTCCGAGGTTTCAAAAACCTCGGAGGTCTTAATTTGCTGCTCACGGGGATTGGCAAATCCCCCGGCCTCCGCCCCAGGGACCTCCGAGGTTTCAAAAACCTCGGAGGTCTTAATTTGCTGCTCACGGGGGATTGGCAAATCCCCCGGCCTCCGTCCTAAAACCTCCGAGGTTTCAAAAACCTCGGAGGTCTTAATTTGCTGCTCACGGGGGATTGGCAAATCCCCCGGCCTCCGCCCCAAGACCTCCGAGGTTTCAAAAACCTCGGAGGTCCTGATTTACTCAGCGATTTTTCCAAGGACAGACACCGCCTCGGCAATCCCAATCCTGCCGTCTCCGCTGACATCGGCCTCCTTGGGGACAGATGACGAAAATTGCACGCAGACCCGCAGCACCGCAATCACATCCGCCAGATCAACGGCTCCGTCACTGTTCATGTCGCCCGGCACCGGCTCGTCGCCGATCTGCGTGGCGACCAGAGACCATACAGACAGATGATCCGTCTGAAACGTGATCTTGCCGGCTGTGCTGTCAGGAACGAAGCTTTCCGCCCGCTGCCATGAGCCGGATGCCTCGGAGAAGTATGCCGGACGGATGTTCTGTGTCCGTATCCCCTGATTCATGAGATCGGCGCCGCTGTAACGGAAGGTCATCACCATGTCCCTGTTCAGCCTTCCGAGAATCTCCCTGCCGCTCTCCTTTTCAAAGAGACTTACGGAATACCCGTGGCTGATGATGTGATTTCCGCTGTTCTCCGGCACACCGTCGGCACGGGGGACGATGATGACCTTCACGAAAGTCTCATCGGTCGGCACGGCATTGGCGGGTATCCGTATCCCCGTGCCGTCGGGGAGTGTGTGGAACCACTCTTCGTCGGCACGGAACTCCCCGGTCACCGCTGGAGAAAGCTCCCCCCCGGATGTCAGGACGATACCCTCCGCGGGAATGATCTCATCCGTGCCGGACACGTCGCACTGAATCCTGCCGCGGCGGTACTTCCCGTCGCCGGACTCGCTGACAGCCGCCACGGTCCAGTCGTTGGGGCCGTTCTCATCCGTCTCCCCGGCGCGTGCGATGTGTAGCCGGTAGTCCCCGCTGATGTCGGTGCGTCCGTCCGTCTTCTGCCCGTCCCCGCTGTAGGCCGAGACATACGCTCCGGACACGGGATTTCCGTCACCGTCCAGAACCGTTCCAGCGAGGAAGATGTCGGCCCGGCGCAGTTCCAGCGTCACCCCGTCCTGTCTTGCGTCTCTCCCCCATCCGGGTCTGCTCCGGGGCAGGGTGGTCTGTGCCGCGGCTTCCCTGAGACAGGATGCGACCATTCCGCCGGTTCTGTCCGCGGCCGCATGTTCCAGAATCTGCTGTTTGTGACGATGATAAAGGCTATAACTGTTCAGTGTGTCTCTCACCTCGGATGTGAAATCATATTCGGTCGGGTATTCCACATTTTTCATGTCATTCAGGGGGGTG
>Ga0233403_10001021_pt1 | contig 13177 bp, 10 predicted proteins | sample Na_oxic_1_MG_FD_179866 | JGI IMG/M metagenome (GOLD analysis project Ga0233403, IMG submission 179866) | Seawater microbial communities from Saanich Inlet, British Columbia, Canada - Na_oxic_1_MG | ecosystem: Environmental > Aquatic > Marine > Inlet | place: Canada: British Columbia | collected...
TATGCCCAATCTATTTAAGACTGCTGTTAGCACCTCTGAATGAAAAAACCATGTACTTTTAATCACACCCCTTCACAAAGGGCAGACACTAAAGAATGCCCCTACATTTTTTTGTAGGGCGAACGCCTTCATTGTGAAATGAAATAACCGTTAGGGACAAGGCAGAAAATAATATACGCGCGATAAGACCTGACAGGTTTTCAAAACCTGTCAGGTCTGCGTAAGTTATACTCAGCGCGGGAACAAACTTAACTTTTTTCAATGAGGCAGGTGGGCAAAAAAAATACTTTAGGAGCCCTACATAAAAGTTTAAATTGTGCCCGTGTGTAGGTTCATTTATTTTTCTGAACATCTATATAATATACTAAGTCAACTATACCATGTTGCAATTATTACATTAATTTTTGGTAACGAGAAAACTGTGAATAACTATAAAGACACATTAAATTTACCTAAAACCCAGTTTCCCATGCGGGGCAATTTGCCCAGGCGTGAGCCAGATTTTCTAAAGCATTGGGAGGAAATCAATTTATATCAAAAGCTTCGGCAACAGGGGAAAAATCTGCCCACTTTTATCCTGCATGATGGTCCCCCTTATGCCAATGGGGATATTCATATCGGTCATGCGGTCAATAAAATTCTCAAAGACATTATTGTCAAAGCCAGGACTTTAAACGGTTTTGATGCGCCCTACTTGCCAGGATGGGATTGTCATGGGCTTCCCATTGAGCTGGAAGTGGAGAAAAAACTGGGTAAAGCCGGTCATAAAGTGGATGCTCAAAAGTTTCGTGAAGCTTGTCGCCAATATGCGACACGACAAGTTGAACGGCAGCGTGTTGATTTTAAAAGGTTAGGTGTTATTGGGGATTGGGAGCATCCTTATTTAACCATGAATTACCACACTGAGGCTAATATTATTCGTGCTTTAGGGCGGGTTATCGCCGCTGGCTATTTGGTTAACGGTTTTAAACCGGTTCATTGGTGTAGCGATTGTGGTTCCGCATTAGCGGAGGCAGAAGTCGAATATGAAGATAAGGAATCGATGGCAATTGATGTACGTTTTGCCGCTGTCAATGAAGAAGCTTTGTTAGCACGTTGTCATCATGCGCCTGATCATATTGGTTCCGGACCATTGTCAATGGTCATCTGGACCACTACCCCTTGGACTTTACCTGCGAATCAGGCTGTCGCGTTGCATCCGGATTTAGAGTATTCGGTGGTGCAGTGTGAAGATAGCCAATATGGTTCTGAGCGTTTAATTGTGGCTGAAGCTTTGCTTAAGGACACCATGTTCCGTTATGGCATAGAACATTATCATGTAGTGGCTTATTGCCAGGGTAAGGATTTAGAAGCTTTGCATTTGCAACACCCATTTTATGAGCGTCAAGTGCCCATTATTTTAGGTGAACATGTCACGCTTGAAGCGGGAACGGGTGCTGTACATACTGCCCCTGGACATGGTCAAGATGACTATGTGGTAGGGCAGCGTTATGATTTACCTATTGATAATCCGGTAGATGACAAGGGTCATTTTTTACCGGATACACCTTTATTTGCCGGTGAACATGTGTTTAGTGCCAATGAACATGTCATTGAGGTTTTAAAAGGGCGTGGTAAATTGGTACATGAGTGTCGTATTCGCCATAGCTATCCCCATTGCTGGCGGCATAAAACCCCGATTATTTTTAGGGCGACACCGCAATGGTTTATCAGTTTGGATAAACAAAACTTGCGCCAAAAAGCGTTAGAAGCTATAAAAACGGTTGCCTGGACCCCTGATTGGGGTCAGCAACGTATTGAAGGTATGGTGGCTAATCGACCTGATTGGTGTATTTCACGACAACGTTATTGGGGTGTACCTATTTCTTTGTTTGTCCATAAAAAAACAGGAGAATTGCATCCTCGCACCCAAGATTTTATCGAAATCGTAGCCCAACGGGTAGAACAAAGCGGCGTTGCTGCCTGGTTTGAACTTAAACCGGCTGAATTATTAGGAAATGAAGTTGAGGAGTATGACAAAGTTACCGACACTTTAGATGTATGGTTTGATTCCGGGGTGACTCATACGACGATTTTGGAAAATCATGAGCATCATCATGTACCGGCGAATTTGTATTTAGAAGGTTCGGATCAACATCGCGGTTGGTTTCAATCTTCACTACTAACTTCTGTCGCCATGCATCAGGGTGCGGCACCTTATAAAGGGGTGTTGACACATGGTTTTACGGTTGATGCGAAGGGCAGAAAAATGTCTAAGTCTTTGGGCAATGTGATCGCACCACAAAAGGTGATTAAAACTTTGGGGGCGGATGTTTTGCGTTTATGGGTAGCGGCTACTGATTACCGTGGTGAAATGTCAGTTTCGGATGAAATTTTAAAACGGGTAGCGGATGCTTATCGACGATTACGTAATACGGCTCGGTTTTTATTGGCGAATTTGCGTGATTTTAATCCGGAAACAGATTGCGTGGCACCTGATGACATGTTAGCCCTGGATCGCTGGGTGGTTGATCGTGCCTTTCATTTACAAAAAGAGCTGATTGAAGCCTACGATGCTTATTCATTTCATGTCGTTTATCAAAAACTGCATCATTTTTGCGCGATGGAATTAGGCGGTCTTTACCTTGATATTATTAAGGATCGTCAATATACCTGTCAAACCAATAGTCTGGCTCGACGTTCTGCACAAACGGCTTTATATCATATTGTGGAAGCCTTGGTACGTTGGTTTGCTCCCATACTCAGTTTTACTGCCGAAGATATTTGGCGTTATATGCCTGGTAAGCGGGGTGAATCGGTATTATTAGAGGCAAATTGGTATGATGGTCTTTTTCCATACACGGTTGATACAAACAAATGGGAAAAAATCTTTGCTGTGCGTGAAGTCGTCAATAAGGAATTAGAAAAACTGCGTGTTTCTGAAGCCATCGGTTCTTCCTTAGATGCCGAAGTTGATTTGTATTGTGATGATGTGCTTTATACACAATTAACCATGTTAGGCGATGAATTACGTTTTGTGTTTATCACTTCTTATGCGAGGGTACTTCCGATAGATACTAAACCAGCAGAAGCTATCGCCGGGGAGGATTTTTGGCTTCAAGCAAAACCATCAACACATCCTAAATGTGTCCGTTGCTGGCATCGTCGTGAAGACGTGGGAACTCATTCGGAGCATCCAGAACTGTGTGGACGTTGTGTAGAAAATGTTATAGGGAAAGGGGAGCGACGTGATTATGCCTGAAAAACAGCCTTTTTTTCAATGGCGTACTCTTAAAAAAGGGGAAGCGAGTGCTTTAATTTGGTTATGGTTATCCCTATTAGTAGCGGGATTGGATCAAGCGACTAAAATATGGGTTAGTGCTACTTTAGAGTTTAATCAACCGGTGACCGTATTACCCTTTTTTGATTTGAGATTATTGCACAATGCCGGTGCTGCCTGGAGTTTTTTGGCAAATGCTGGGGGGTGGCAACGCTGGTTTTTAGCCGGATTAGCGATTTTGGTGATGGGTGTGATAATTGCGTGGTTGAGCCGTATCAAGCGTCAACAATATTGGTTAGCTTTTGCACTAGCTCTAGTTATTGGGGGGGCACTGGGTAATGTAATTGATAGAGTCATATATGGGTATGTTATTGATTTTATTGATATATATTACCAGGGGTGGCATTGGCCGGCATTTAATATTGCGGATAGTGCTATTAGTGTTGGGGTTGTCATGTTATTGATAGATGCTTTTTTTAATAATGATTAGGAACATGCACAAAAAAATAACTTCCACAATGTCGCATCAAACCTGACAGGTTTCCAAAACCTGTCAGGTTTAGTTGTCGAAGTTATTTTATGCACGTTCCTTAATGGTGGTTAATGGTTAATGGTGGTTAATGGTTAATTCTACTTTGTTAAATTTCGTGTAGGCTCCTAAATAGAAATCCGATTTTTTCAAAAAATCGGATTTCTTATCATGTCAAGAAATACCATTTTTTCAAAAAATGGTATTTCTGAAACAATTAACCATTAACCATCATTAACTGCTAACAACCGTTGAGCGGTGCGTAAAATTTTGCCGCGTGAAAAAATGAATTGTAAGCGTTTCCCCCCTTTTTGTCGCCATAGCACGGTTGAGCGAACACCTGCTAATAATAATGCACGGATCTTATCGGCATTATTTTGGTTATCTAAAAAACGTCGTTCACCACTCACTTTAATACGAAAATCTAAAGTACTTAAAGTGTTGGTATACAAATTGGCTAAATAGACTATCACGTTAGGGTGAGCCACCGCATACATTTTTGTCTGTGCTTGAGCTGATTCAATTCCTCCCTTAATGCTTTCCAACATATCTTCCTTTTTCATCAGCTTACGTTCCAAAATAATCATTCCAAGCACATAGTGCATGACTTCCATATTTCGTTGTCCAGCTCCCAATTGTTTACATAATACTTGTAAACCGGTTTTGATTCCACTGAGTCCACCATAAACTGCCTCAACTGAGGAGGCATCAACTTCTAACAGGCTTTGAATACTGGCTTCAAAGGGTGTTTGATCAAACAAACCTTGACGCGCAATTTGCCGTGCTAATTCAGCCGCTTGAAACATGCCGGCTAATGCAAGTGTGCTATTTTCTATACTCATTTATTTTAAAAATAGATTTTTTGATAAAAGTCAAATTAGACGATACCAAGTTTTGGCATATTTAGGATATGGTGATGGGAGTTAAGGCAAACAAGAAAAAAAAGTGTACGCCTGACGACGTACACATCAACAAGGAGGGATTGAAAAATGGTGGAGGTGGCGAGTATTGAACTCGCGTCCGCAAGTCCTCCGCCTTTGGTTCTACATGTTTAGCCCTATCTTCAAATTTAACGACTAGTTATCCGATGGGCAGGATAATCTAACCGTGATTCTGGTAAAGTTTAGCGGAATCAATCCCAGACGTATCTCCCCGCGATCTTGTGAGAGTCGATCTCTGAAAGCCGGTCAAAAAGCACCGACGCTAAGCGCACAAGCACGTACTCAGTCAGAGACTGGCTATTTAAGCTGCCAGAGCGTAGACGTCGTCGTTGGCGACTATCTTTTGTTTTGCAGTTGGTTTTGCGAGGTAGCTGCACCTCGACATGCACCTCAAGTTTTGTAACCCACGTCGAAACCAAGTCACCCCCATAAAGTGGTATTTTTATTTTCTAAGGATTCAGAATTTAATAAATCCAAAATTTGTCAAACCTGACAGGTTTTGAAAACCTGTCAGGTTTAGTTTCAGCTTTTATTAATTCAAATCATATTTTCATTCTTAGAGTTAATTATAGTGATTATAATTCAAATTGTCAAGAAATTTTTTTGATTTTTTTTGAATAATTTTATTTTTATTTTATTATTCAATGAATTAGAACGAAAATTTATTTTATTGTATTTTTGAACATTTTTTCAAAAAAGAAATACTATTTTTCAAAAATAGCATTTCTAAACGTTTTTTCTATAGCTTTTCAGATAAATATTTTGGCTTCAAGACCTGACAGGTTTTTCCAACCTGTCAGGTTTGAGAACTTTTATTTTTCTGAAAAGCTATATAACCATTAACAATTAATAATTAACCATTAACCATTAATAGTGTTTTCATCACCTCGCTCATAACAAATTCAAACTCCTTAAACGGTTCGGAAATATCATCTCCTGCCATCAGAGCCTTTTCAAAATCTTTTGAAACTTGGTATAATGAATTAATACTCAGGTTGCCACTTATCCCTTTTAGGCTATGGATGAAACGTTTAGCTGTTTCGCTATCGCCCTCTTCTAAGAGATTTTTCATCCTTTCAGCTGCATCCTGATAATCATGGTAAAACTCTTGCAGCAATTCAAGGTACAACTGGCGATTACCAAGCAGTTTTTTTATGCCATCGCTTACATCAATACCCGGCAATTTGTCCGGTAGCAGTGTTTCATCCGGCAGTGTTTCATTGTCTGTTTCAAAAGTAGGTGATTTGACTTGAATAACATTGCCTTTTTTTTGCGTTATCCATTTTTCTAATGTGGCAAATAATTGTTCCATGTTGATGGGTTTAGCAATATAGTCATCCATTCCCGCTGCCAGGCATTTTTCCCGATCACCACTCATGGCATTGGCTGTCATAGCAATCACCGGTAATTTATTATGTTGGTTTTTTTTCCTAATTAATTGGGTTGCTTCATAACCATTCATTCCTGGCATTTGTACATCCATCAGCACAGCATCAAAATCAGTCTCAGCAACCATTGCTACCGCTTTTTTGCCACTGTCTGCAATATCTACGACTAAATCTTGGCATTCTATCATTTTTTTTGTCATTTGTTGGTTAATGCGATTATCTTCAACCAGCAAAATCCGTTTTCCTTTGATATTCTTTGCCGTAGTCGTTGTATCAATTTCTTCATGTAGAACGCTGTTCGAGGTTTTTGTTTCACAAAAACATTGAACATCGTTTGGCGGTTCAACTTGGAGCGATAACACTACGTTAAAATTAAAGGTACTTCCCTTGCCAGGCTGGGATTTTACCCAAATTTCTCCCCCCATCATTTTCGTCAACGGTTCACAAATGGCAAGTCCTAACCCGGAGCCACCAAATTTGCGCGTGGAAGAACCATCGACTTGGGTAAACGCATCAAACAAATAGGGAATTATCTTTTTGGAAATACCAATACCAGTATCTTTAACGGAAAAATGCAAATTGACTTGTTCATTTTTAGTGGCAATTAATTTTACCTTAATGACAATATAGCCCTTTTCCGTAAATTTAATAGCATTGGTTATGAGATGAAGGAGAATTTGCCTGAGCCGTAAAGAATCCCCTACCAGATAACGGGGAACATTTTTCTCTATGGTGATGCGTAATGCCAGCCCTTTTTCTTCAATCTTCACTTTTAGCAGATTGGATAAGTAGTTAAGTACGTCATCCAAACAAAAATTGACAGGTTTCATACTTAACTTACTCGCTTCAATCTTGGAAAGATCAAGGAGAGCAGTGATAATTTCCAGTAAAGATTGAGATGAAGAGTGTACACGGGTTAAATAACTTCGTTGCTTATTGCTTAGTGCTGTGTTTAAAGCAAGTTGGGTAAAGCCCATGATAGCATTCATAGGTGTGCGGATTTCATGGTTTATGTTGGCAAGAAATTCGCTTTTTGTCCGGTTAGCTTGTTCTACCATTTCTTTAGCAACATTTGCCTGGTGGTTAGCTATCTCAATATCAGCCATCATATTGAGTAAATCATTTTGCGCTTGCGCTAATTCGTCAACACGTTTTTGCAGTACCTGTTCTATCTTTTCGCGCTTTTTTATTTCCTGCCTTAAGTGTTCATTTTTTTCCTGAAAACTTTTTTGTAAGTTCCGCAGGCTCAAATGTGTTTCAACACGGGCGATGACTTCTTCTATCTGAAAAGGTTTGGTAATGTAGTCCACGCCACCGATAGAAAAAGCTTTTACCTTATCTAACACTTTATCCATAGCACTGATAAAAATAACAGGAATATCACGAGTTTGGGCAGAAGCTTTTAACTGTTGGCAGACTTCATAGCTATTCATTTCCTGCATGAGAGTGTCAAGCAAAATCAAATCAGGGGGAGTTGAGCGTGCAACTAATAGTGCCTGAGAACCACTATGTACCGGTCGAACTTTATACCCATGGTCGTTTAATATTTTAACTAAAATGTGTAAATTTTCCGGCGAGTCATCCACAATCAGAACATTGCCTTTGTATGTATGTATTTGATTTTCAATCATTTTTTTTAAGAACAATAAATTGATTATTTGGAAGAATATGGAGGGCGTTTGTCTGCTTATGAGTTGAAATAGAATCCAAAATCAAAATTTTCAAAAACCTTTATCAAAGCTTAGGAACGTGCATCAAATAATTTAGTCAACTTTAAAACCAGACCTGCCAGGTTAAAACAAAACCTGGCAGGTCAAGAGCAGCGTCCAAACTTGATTTTGACCTGGCAGGTTTTCTTCCTGCCAGGTCTGGTTTAGTTGTCTAATTTATTTCATGCACGTTCCTTATTCTAATAGTCAACAATTGTTGATTACCCCGGAAATTTTTCAAGATTTTTTATAGATGCCAAAAATCCGATTTTTTGAAAAAATCGGATTTCTTTGACGCTTAAAATTTGGCTTGAAAGTTTCGGAAATTATTAAAACCTCATCCCTAAACGCAAGATTGTGCAAATTTTTCCAAAATAGCTAATTGTTTTGGGTGCAAACCAATACCAGGTCTTTTTGCCTTAATAAATGCCACCGCTTCTTTGACATCATTAACAATACCTTGCTTCAAGAGAAATCCGGCAACCACTGTCGCACTTCGCCCATGTCCTAATGCACAATGGACAAAAACGGGTCCTTCTAATAAACGGGCTGTTATCCACGAGATGGCTTCATCCAATTGATTAAATGTGGGAGCAGTTGTATCAATCAGTGGAATACATAAATAGTTTTGTCCAGTCCGAATAAAACCGACTTCCCCAAATTCTGAACTAAGATCAAGGGTACTTTTTATACCCTTTGATATAAATTGTTGATAATCCACAATCCAAAGCCGATAGCCAATGTATAAATTGGGGATAATTTCATCAAGCGCGTTTTCCTGAGAAAAGACACGAAATAAACCTAATGCTATCGCATTGAGTATAAAATAGGGCAAAAAAATAAGGTAACTTATAATTGACAATGAGCCTGTAGCGTTTTTAAGAAAAATGCCAGGTTTGTTAAACCAAAAAGCACAACTGACTCCCACAAAAGCAATGACATTGCTAATCATCAAAAATAGGGTGATTGTGTTCATGACGCTTCATCGTTTCTAGCTTATCAGTTAATCTTTTCAGCATTCTAAATTCACCAATCCATTCGATAAAATCAATTGTTTCTTCCAATTTGTCGTACTCGGAAATAAATTTTTCGGTGTTCTTATGATATTTTTCTTCAAATCCTTTCAAATTCTGCTCTATTTTTTGCACACCTGCCCTGATAAGCTGCATTTCATTTTTTAAGGCGGCTTCTATTATCGGCTTAATTTTCAGTCGGCTATCGGAAACCAATATTAATTCATTCATGATTCTTCAATGGGTACAATGTGAGCAATGGGAAAACCTTTACGAGAAATCCGAACTCTATCCCCATGTTCTACTGCGTCAAACAAGAACCTAGTATTTTTCTGTAATTCAGTCAAAGTCGTGTCAAGCATTAGATAATAGCCTGCAAATTCAAATAATAAGGAGTATACCTTAAATTGTGTTCATTGAATTTTAGACCTGACAGGTTTTAGAAACCTGTCAGGTCTGGTCCCTTAGATACGCAAGCTCTTACTCCCTCGCGCAATACCTAATACACCAGAGCGCACCACTTCAAGTATTAACGATGAATCAATCGTTTTGATGAAGGCATCAAGTTTATCTCCTGTACCCGTCATCTCAATTGTATAATTACTATCGCCAACGTCAATAATGCGACCTCGGAAAATATCAACCAGGTGTTTAACTTCTTCCTGTTGATGAGTTTCTTCGATATTGACTTTAACCAACATCAATTCCCTTTCAATATGTACTCCCTCTGTTAAATCTATGAGTTTGATCACATCAATCAGTTTATTTAGCTGCTTCGTGATCTGCTCAATGATCTCGTCAGAACCTCTGGTGACTAAGGTCAGCCGTGACATTGAGGGGTCTTCAGTCGGCGCAACGGTTACTGATTCAATATTATAACCGCGTGCCGAGAATAAGCCAGCGACTCGTGATAAGGCGCCGGCTTCGTTTTCCAACAACATTGAAATCGTATGACGCATATTTAAGCTAACTCTCTTTCTGGGGGTAATAACATTTCATGATGCCCTTTACCAGCGACAACCATCGGATACACATTTTCATCTTGAGCAGTGATAAAATCCATAAACACAAGGCGATCTTTTATCGCCAATGCCTCGGCAAGTGCCCCTTCAACCTCACTCGGTTTCTCAATCCGCATCCCAATATGTCCATAACTGTCCGCCAGCTTGACAAAATCGGGCAAAGCATCCATATAGGTATGTGAATAACGCTTGTCATAAAAGAACTCTTGCCATTGACGCACCATACCTAAGTAGCGATTATTCAAAGTAATGATTTTAATGGGCAAATCAAATTGTTTACAAGTGGATAATTCCTGTATACACATTTGAATGCTACCTTCGCCAGTCACACACACTACCGTTTCGTTTGGATGAGCCATTTGTATACCCATCGCCGCCGGCAAACCAAAGCCCATCGTACCCAAACCGCCTGAGTTGATCCAATGACGTGGCTCGGCAAATTGATAATACTGTGCCACAAACATTTGGTGTTGTCCCACGTCTGACGCGACAAAGGCATTACCTTTAGTCAGTTCGCTCAGCTTTTCTATCACAAATTGTGGCTTAATCAGTTCACTATTACGATCATAACGTAAACTGTCTTTCGCCCGCCAAGTTTCAATTTGTTTCCACCAAGCGCTGAGGGCATCGGAGTCTTGTTGCCTTTTCGTTTCCTTTATTATCTGAATCAAATCTCGTAAGACATGATCCACTGCACCCACGATGGGAATATCGACCTTAACATTCTTAGAAATCGAAGAAGGATCAATATCAATATGAATGATCTTCGCGTAAGGACAAAATTGTTCTAATTCACCCGTCACGCGATCTTCAAAACGTGCTCCGATAGCAATTAATACATCGCACTCGTGCATAGCTGTATTTGCTTCATAAGTGCCATGCATGCCCAACATACCGAGAAACAATGGGTCGGTAGGCGGATAACTGCCTAACCCCATTAAAGTTTGCGTAATAGGACAACCGATTAAGCGAGTCAATTCAGTGAGTTCTTTGCTACTATTACCTAACACCACACCGCCACCTGAATAAATAATCGGGCGTTTGGCAGCTAAAATCATATCAGCCGCTCTGCGGATTTGCCCAATATGTCCACTCACAATCGGTTTGTAAGAACGCATTTCCACGGTATCAGGATATTCAAACACCGCCCGATTAGCGGTCACATCTTTAGGTATATCGATCAATACAGGTCCTGGACGACCGGTTGTTGCAATATAAAACGCTTTTTTAAGGGTAATTGCCAAATTCTTAACATCCTTGACCAAAAAATTATGCTTGGTACAGGGACGGGAAATACCCACTGCGTCAACCTCTTGAAAAGCATCATTACCAATCAAGGCGGTAGGCACTTGCCCAGTAATAACCACTATTGGGCTAGAATCCAGGTAAGCGGTAGCAAGACCGGTGATAGCATTCGTCGCGCCTGGACCGGAAGTCACTAAAGCAACTCCAGGTTTACCGGTTGAACGTGCATAACCATCAGCAGCATGAACCGCCCCTTGTTCGTGACGAACAAGAATGTGCTGCAATTTATTTTGCTTGAATATCGCATCATAAATATGTAGCACCGCGCCGCCTGGATACCCAAATACATGTTCCACGCCTTCGGCTACTAAGGAATTGACAAAAATTTCGGCACCTGTCATCATTTCAGCTTTATTAGCTTCGTTCATTTATAGCCCTCATTAAAAATACCAAAAATATTTTAAGTTATTAGACTTGTCCCTAAATAATTATCTTATATATTTCATATATTTATATAGACCACAAAATTAAAAATACTTGAAAATCAATAAGTTATAAAATTATTGAGATTAGGTTTTTAATTGAGTAGATGTGGATTCCGGTGGGCAAGATATTCTAGTTAATAAATAAGTTATTTTGACTTTTTTTAAAAAAAAGGCTTATGTTTCAGTTTATTACCTAGCGAATAAATTTTGCATTATTGCAAAAATAATTCCAATAATAGCGTACCTAAAAAGAGTATTAAATCCAAGGCTGCAAATAAAATTTGTTTATATTACAAATACTTACAAAACATTATTAAGGAACAAGTCTATTATAGGTAAACAAAAATATTTTTCTAAAAATACTATTTTTTAAGAAATAGTATTTTTTAGTCAAAATTTTTATAGCTTGCTGAACATTTTATATTAGCTCAATTTTTTAATTTTCAATGGGGGGGCATTTTTATTTTCAAGAGCTATTAGAAATCCGATTTTTTTCAGTTTTATTCAAAATAAGGGAAATTCTGGGAGAGTTTCATCAATTTTATCCATAAAATCAATGGTTTGTTCTAAAGCGGCTAGGATATAGAAGTAATGTTTGCAATCATCATATACTGCACGCGGGCATAATTTAAACTTTTATGTAGGGTGGGCAAGGTCTTTTTTTTGCCCACCTTCCTCAAATAAGAAAAGTTCAGTTTGTGCCCGTGTGCAGTATAGCTCAGTTTTCTGCCCTTTCTATCCTTGAACCATTTGTGGCAAACTTGGTAACCACCAATGTGGAATTGCCAAGCATTTTCCTTAACATTGTCGAAGTATTGCGTTTTGTTGATATAGACTTTTTCGTTTTTGTAAGTGATTTTATCAACCAGGTTATCGCCTTCGATTGGATAGCAGCTATTGGTGTCAATATCGGCTACCATCAAGTGAATTGTTACCAATTGTTTTCCCAAATCGGCGAGTTGTTGAAATAGCGTTTTGTCGCTGGTTAGGGGTAAACGAGGAAAGTCGATTTTTAGAAATTCGGCATAGCGTTGGCGATAAGTTGGGCTGTGGAAAATAGCATACATGTAGTGGAAGATATCTTCTGGACCAATGGTGGTGGTTAAATCGCCTGTGCCGTCATCTATGAATTGTAGTTTTAGGCGGGTTTCTACCTCCTTAATAAAGTTGGTGGGCGAAGTTGGGTTTTCTCTTGAGTTTGGCTTTGCCATTACCATTTAGAAATTCATCTTTTTCCGTGGGATAAAGGTAAAGAGGACTCAAATAGCCAACACAACTCGCATCTGGAAAACCTCTAGCAATAATAGGAGAGTCCGAGCAAAAAATATGATTAAATGGATTAGTTGTGGACGCACTTCTTGAAAAAAACAAACAATCATTTTTTAACCCAATAAGATGAAATATCACATTAGCTCTTGGTCTACAAAGAAATCCTTGACTCTTACCCGTATAATAAGTAGGGTGCAGTTCCTCTCATCTCCCTTTTTTATCGGCAGCATCACACGATTCCGTATGTTGGAAGTTCCGCAGGTTCTTTAGATCTCAACAAGGGAATTTTTCGTGATTTTTGTGCCTGTTCTCTTGTC
>Ga0233403_10001022_pt1 | contig 13167 bp, 3 predicted proteins | sample Na_oxic_1_MG_FD_179866 | JGI IMG/M metagenome (GOLD analysis project Ga0233403, IMG submission 179866) | Seawater microbial communities from Saanich Inlet, British Columbia, Canada - Na_oxic_1_MG | ecosystem: Environmental > Aquatic > Marine > Inlet | place: Canada: British Columbia | collected...
ACTTGTTCAGTCGTTTCGATCATCATCTGAGTCCAAAATTGGTAAGGAGAAGTACCATAAATGGTATCTGGTTGTGTTCCTTTTGTCCAATCAGGCCATTGGCGCTGAATATTTTGCCAAAGTTGCTCGGTATAGACTTTTGCGATATGCGCTCCCATTAAATTTTTCATCTCCTTAATTAACTCGTCTTGCAATTGCTGCACTAGCACACCGATGGATTTTGCATAACTTGTGATGACTAAACCATGACAGGTTAGGTACCAAAAACCAGTCCAAAAGGCTTCTTCTGACAAATTGGCCCTCGAAATATCTATTAACTGACTCCCAGAACTCATTTGTCCAAAAACCGTTAAACCCGTTACACTCAATAGAGAATTTTTCAGCGGTTTTAGTTTCATGCGTGTGACAAAACTCTTCATTAGCATGGGGCAAGTATTAATAACGTCAGTAGGAGCCTCGGCAATTAACTCTTCTACTAGAATTGAATAATTTGCCAAAGGATTCTCAGCAAGCGGTACGGGTTTCAAATCTAACTCGCCATGATGCTTCCAAGCCATCATTTTCAGGGCTTGCGTATCTGAAAAAGTAGAATAACGTACACTGACAATCATGCCTTGTTCAAACCAGACACCGGCCACATCATCCTGATTATTGCCAATTGTAAAACTGGCTATGCCAGAAAACTTCCGGGCGATCAACATACCTAAGATTTGCATGACAAAAATATCTTGAAAGGGCAAAATTTAACCTCCATGACAATAAATTTATCAGAACAATTTATCAAAATTTCTAAGAAACTGCTAATTAATAAATTATTGTTAATTGTGTGTGTGTGTGTGTGTGTGTGGAGTGCAAAACCTTAGCTTGGATTCCAAAATTTTAGCTTTGGGCGCTTATGGCGTTTTGATTTTCTATTAATATTAACCATTACCGTTATTGCTGGTACTCGACTATCAAGTTTTTTATAAGTCCTTGATTTAAAAAGAAATATAATTTTAGATTAGACCTAAAAACTAAATAACCTTAAAAATCAATGAGTTGGCTATTTTAACACTCAAAAATAGAGCATTTCACATTTCTTAGCGATAGTTGAGCTACGCGAAACTTGAGCGTGAACCGAAGGTGGGCTACGCTAAATAAAGTTTTTGCGCGCAAAAACTGTATTTCACGCAAAAGTTTCGCTTCGCTATACTTTAGCGTGAAAAGTTGCGCGCAACTTTTGCGTGAAATGTGAAATCGCAAAGCCTGCCGAACATCAAAAACTTGATAGTCGAGTGGTATAGTTTTTATCGGAAATCGCCTAAAGTGATCAATTCATAAACAATAATAAAGGAATTGAGCTTTACAAAGCTATCAAAAATTCGTTTGCCAGTCCCAAATTTACCTTTATTAGCATTTCGGGATGCATAAAAACCGTCCAGAAACAACGCATCACAAGCCAATAGACATGCCCCCTATCCAACTCATAGGCTATGCTACCTTAGCCATTATCGCACTCTATCTCGCTTATGAAGTCTCTACAAGCATTATTTTGTTATTTTGGTTTTTAACCAAAATCCTATTTTATGGCATTTTGTTAGCCGTAATTATATGGTTTTTATACAAAAAAGGCTTTTTTGAATTTTTAAAAAAGTAAGCCTCAATTAATTGGGCAATCACAAGGGATTGCCCCATTACGTTTTTTGCCAATATCGAATAGAACGCAGATAATGCTGATTGTCATGATTTCCATGCAAAATTTTTTGCACGCAAAATTGCGTGGAACGCTGATTTTTTTTAATCTATCATTTTAATCAGTGTTAATCATGAGAATCAGTCAAATCAGCGTTCTATCTAATCTATCACTTTCAGCACATTGATGTAACAATACCAAAAATGATTTTTTGGAGTGCCCTAAACCACCACTCTTCACGGCTCACTCACCTCTGATTCCTGATCTGACAACCATGACATATCATTGCATTGGGAAGCGGGCCAAACGATTGACTCAATATCGTGATATTTCAGTCCGTTGTAAACCCGTTTATGAACAATATTGCAGTTGACCGGATCGTAAGCCAAAATGCTGGTTTCTTGATTGTTTTGGCCTCCGCGATCAACACCCACTAACAAAAAGCCATTCGGTTGAAGATCCAAGCCTTCAATCTTGCCATCATCAACATGCTCACAAGCTATCTCTAATTCCTGCGTTTCAGGATCATAAACCCATAAATGCTCATCACTCGCAGTATACAGTTGGCTACCATCATAACTCCAAGCTAATGCACCCATGTCATATAGATTATAATCAAATTGTTTGATCGGGGTACCCATCCCGCTAATGGGATCGATTCTAATCATTCCACTCCATTCGTGATATTTCTCGTTATTTCTACCCCAGCCCCATAGTGTTTGATCAGCTGGATTGATAGCCAATCCCGCCACTTTATCAAAGCCTGTTGGCCCAATAATCTCCAGTTCTCCCGTTTCGCGATGGATGCGATAAAGATAACCATCAGGTTCCTCAAATTGTCCTGTTGTTTCATTTTTCACTCTGGCATGATCGCCGGCGCTTGCCAACAAGAACTCAGAATCTGACGGGTCCAAGGCCATGCCTTCCATATCGCGTCCTTTACGCTTAGGCCCTAACGCTTGCATATTGCCGTGTAAACCCGCACTCAAATCAATCAAGATCACTTGTGAATTATTCAAACCGCCGTCATGCAATGCGTAAAGGATACAAGATGCTGGGGCCCTTTCTACAAAAAAGTGAATCGGTTCTAAACCGTTGAAAACAATGGAACCGTCTATTAAACGGTAACCCACCGTAAAAGTGTATTCACCAGCCGTGTCGATTAAAGACAGCAGGTGTCCATTAGACATAAAGGTGGTTTCTGGCGCTATATCGGTTAAATCGCCTTCATAAACAAAGACATCCTCTAAACTGTTAGGCAAATGGGGATAAATTTGGGCCGTTTCTAAGCTGCTCAAATCGTTATCCCAAGGTATCCATTTTTTCCCATCGCGCATAGAAAACGCTTCTATCGTATCGTCTTGATGTATTGCAGCCACGATCAATTCTGCCGCTTGATCAACCTCTTCAGGTACGATCTGGATCGTGCTGGATAAGTGCAACCATTCTGCTTCCAAATAGGAAAGCATGGCATGATTAGGCACCACCTCGTCATGAGAACGTATATTGATGACAAAATCAGCTTCCTTCTCCTCTTGAAGACTACCATTTGGTTTCAAGCGGAGTGCTGTCAGCACCTCTACCGGTTCTTCTTGTTCTGTCTCTACCTGTTTCTTATTCTTATAGGAAACCCCAGGCCCTAAGATCACGTTTTTCGCTAAAGTGACATTGTCGCCAATCACAACGTTTTCAAGATAGCTACCCCCAGCAATGAACACATTTTCCAATAACGCTGGGGCGCTGCGATCACCGATGATATCACCTTGCAAATTACCACCACTGATCGTGGTATTGGGTGCTAAAGACACATCCTTGATTGTACCCCCCATCGTATTCCTTATATTGTCAGACAAGGTTCCCCCTGTCATCAGTAAACCACGAAATTCCGCATCGGCTATCGTACCCTCATTGTTCACATTCTTGCCATCAAGTATTACGTTTGAAACTTGGGCACTCGCGCCAATGGTGACACCATCTAGTCGTGCCGGCTGTTCCGCATCACCTTGAATGCTGCCTTGCATCTGCCCTTGAATAATCTGGGCATTGGGTGCCAAAACCACGTCTTCGATAATCGACTTTTTACCGTTTTTCAGTGTACCGGCTAAGATTCCACCGCTCAGACGCTTCCCATAAAATCTTGCATCCTCAATGGTACCGTGATTCGTGATTTCCCCGGAGAGTATCCCACCAATTAAATGACTGTCTTTTTGTAGAGTCGCGTTAGAAATCCTGCCTTCATTCTGGATCGTGCCTTCTAGCAAGCCCCTAGATATCCTACCCTTTTTGTCTATCGTGACATTTTTCAAAGTCACTTCTTTTGAGAAAGTCACCTTGTCACCCACAATCACATTTTCAAGATGGCTACCAGAGCCAATGCTCAAAGATTCAAGTCGAGCCGGTTGCCCAGCATCACTGCTAATACCAATAATAGGGCCTTGCAGTTTGCCACCTCGAATCGTCGTATTGGGGGCCAGAGACACCTCTTGTATGACAGCGTCATTTTTGATATCGCCCGCTAAGGTTCCGCCCGTCACTTCGCCATCTTGAAGATGAATATCCGTCAGGGTGCCCTGATTGGTAATCTCGCCTCTGAGCTTGCCACCGGTTAATTCGCTATCAGCTTGTAAAGTGATATCAGAGGCTTCGCCTTTGTTCTCAATCGTACCCGCTAACACAGCATTAGCAAGTTCACCTTCAGGCTCAATGACCACATTTTTGAAAGTTTGTCCATTGGCTTGCATTGGCAGACAAATAAAAGTGATGTCAGGAATAAAATCTGGATCAGCAATCAATTTGACACCTGGGCCATATTTAACATCCTCTGCCAATTCAACATCTTCACCAATAATCACATCAGTCAGACAGCTACCTGATGTCACCATCAAATTGTTCAAACGGGCAGTGCCCTTCGGATCACCGCTGATTTTACCAGCCACTTTGCCTCCCGTGATCTCAGCATCTTCTGCTAAATCAACATCTTGTAAGGTGCCCCCCACAGAGCTATTGTTGATGATATGCTTTGCCAACATCCCACCTGTGAGCAAAGCACCCCGAAATTCAATGTCAGTCAAAGTGCCCTGATTAGTGATGTAACCCGTTAAGATACCGCCAGTTAAGCTACTATTAGGCAAAAGCGTCGCATTCGATATCCACCCTTGATTATTGATAGTCCCTTTTAATACCATATTGGAAAGAGAAGCATCGCTGCCAATTGTCACATTTTCAAGCTGTTTTCCTCTTAGATTACAAACCACACCATCAATCCGAGTACCAGTAACCAGACAAGAAGAGCTACCAGAAGAATGATCAGGCGAGATTGTCTTATCATCGCTTAGTGTTGGCGGTGTTTCTGGAACAGGTGATTCAGGGGTTGGCGAAGTTGTCGCGTTTTCTGGTTCCAAGTCAGATTCGGGGGTTGACGATGTTGTCGTGTCTTCCAGTGTCAAGTCAAATTTCGCTTCGCAAATGCGATCCGCTGTTAAGGTAACGGAAAACGGGCTATTGTTGCCATGACAAGCCCCATCCCAACCGATGAAACGAGAACCGCTTTCAGCTTGGGCAATTAAAATCACTTTCGTTTCGCTAGGATAGACTTGTGTACAGTGATCACCACAGATGATACCCGTATTTAGACTGTTAACGGCACCCGTACCCGTACCCGTTTTGGTGACAGTCAAAGTGTAATTGACAGAGATTGAAGGCACAAGGCTATCATTGTCATAAATGATCACATCAACCGTGCTTAATGCCAAGGCAGCACCGCCTTTAACATTGCTCAATGTCAGTCTCAAGCTTTCTGTCTCTTCAGTCTCACCATCATCGTGAATCACTACCGTAAAGGTTTTATTCGCATAGTCACCGTCTTCCCATTGTAATGTGCCATTCACAGCCGTATAGTCTGCACCTTGCAAAGCAGTCTCATCACTACTGACATAATCCACACTAACAGCGCCCTCGCTATCCCCTGTGCGCGTCACCGTCACAACGAGCTGAGTAATCTCTTCATTCACAATCACTTCGGATTGAGAAAACTGTAAGCTACCCGCCTTGTTAATGGGAACAAAAGTGGCGACGCAGTATTGATTTGTGTCCAAAATCAGATGCCCATCGGCCGCGCAATTCCCACTAAAACCCGTAAATTCAAAGCCCGTGTCTGGGATTGCCATTAAGTTTAATTGGGTATTGTGGGTATAACTGGCACTACAAATCTCACCGCAATTAATGCCCTTAGATGTACTCATCACCCTACCTTTGCCTATTTTCTCCACCGTCAGTGTATGGAACAAAGCCGGTTTGACTGAAGGCAAAGCAAAATAAGCGTTGCAGCTTTTCGCCTGATCTAGATTTACCCTAATCGGGTTGCTCGTACCACTACAATCGCCTTCCCAATGGGTAAAAATGCTGTTGTCTATAGGAGTAGCCGTTAAACTCACCACGGTATTAGGTGCATAATCTGCAATGCAGTCAATACCGCAATCAATACCGGCCGGTTGACTTTTAATCCGACCTTTCCCCTTGCCAGCGATTGCCACGTTCACCTGAGCATCAACTGGAACAGTTGGCGGTTGAACCATTTTCTGCACAAAAGTTGCTTCACAGCGTTTATCACTGAGTAAGGTAACACTACCCCTGTCATCACATTGCCCCGTCCAACCTTCAAATTGCCAGCCAGCATCAGGTATCGCAGTCAACGTCACCAAAGGCCCCCCCTCATAAGTATGACGACATGAATCACCGCTATTGCCACAATCAATACCGACAGGAAGGCTACTGACTTGCCCATTGCCAACCGTTGTCACGGTTAATGTACCTTGTAAAAGTTTAAAATAAACAACACAGGCATGATGGTTAATCATCAAAATCTGACCATCAGAACAAGCTTCCCAATGATCAAATACGGAACCTGGAGCCGCTTCAACGTGAAGACTCACCAGCGTCGTGATGTCATAAGCAGAATAACACCTTTGATCATCGCTATCGCAATCAATACCCAAAGGTTCACTCTTAACACGGCCCTTACCCTTTCCAGCCAATTCCACAATCAAGGTTTTTGTCGATGGCGCACTCCCCTTGGAATCCTCTTCAGTAATGGGTGACGACGGTGTTGACGGTGTTGGCGGTGTTGGCAACGTTGCCGATGTACCCGTGCATTCTAAATCATAAAGCAGTGTCGCGTTATTCGGATCATTGCTCGTTAATTTTAATTGGGCCGTCTTTTTCCCAACGCTGCTAGGTTGACATTGTAGCGTCACGATTTGAGCAGCACCGCCGTCAGCAATCGTGATAGCCGAACTTGGACTCACAATCGTAAAATCACTCTCACCAGTGAGACTCCCTAAATCCACCGTCAAGTCAGCATCACCCACTTCTTGAATTTCAATCGTCTGAGTAGCAGTCGCGCCCATTTTGGGACTCCCAAAATCCAATTTGCTACCGGGTGCAGGCGTAGAACTATAGTCCGGAGTTGGGATAGGGGCTGTGCCAGTACATTCCAATTGATAAGTCGGTTTAGGATTCAGAGAATCACTACTGATTAAATGTAAAATGGCTTTGCGTTTTCCTTCGCTCGAAGGCTTACATTCAAGGGTGATCATTTGACTCGGATCACCATCACGAATAAAGAATGAGTTAATATCAAAAGTGTCAGGCTCAGGAAGCTTAACGCTAAAATCATCAGCATGATCACCAGTGAGGTAGTCGGGTTTATCTAATCCCACATCCAAAACAGAAGTCCCCACTTCTTTTATATCAAACGTTTGAGTAACAGGCACCCCGACAGGCGTACTGCCAAAATTGATAGGTTCACCATCCGGTAGCGGTGTGGAAGCATAAGCAGGGCCGACACGTTCTTGGCCAGAGCATTTCAAAAAGTAAGTCGGCGTGGGATTTAAGGGATCATTGCTGGTTAAATGTAATTTAGCCGTGCGTTCTCCTATATCTCCTGGGCGACATTGTACTGTCACGTTGATTTTATCACCGCTATTATTGGCAATGGTAATCGGAAAATTCGGACTCATGATTTCAAAATCTTTCGCATGGGCACCACTGATCGCTGTTGTTGCTAAATCCACCGTCAAATCGGCATCACCGATTTCTTGAATCTCAATGGTTTGATTTAGAGTCTGCCCCACTGGCTTTTTGCCAAAGTCTAACGTCTCACCTGAAGAAAAGGGAGTAGAACTGTAACCCGCAGCTTTGCCCCGACATTTCAAGGTATAAATGATTTTCAGATTGGAGGCATCATTGCTCATCAAATTCAAGGTAGCCGTGCGTAGTCCACCTTTCGTAGGTTTACACTGTACGGTGACCGTTGCAGCGCTACCCCCATCAATAATGTCGATAGGAAAAGCAGTCCCAACGCTAAAATCATCCTGATGCCCAGTTAGAGCAGGTGTATCTAAAGACACCTTTAAGGTATCGTTGCCCAATTCTAGAATTTCAATGGTTTTATCAAGCGTTTTACCGACAACCTGAGACCCAAAAGAGATTGTCTTACCCGGAGATGGCATGGACTCATAGAGCGGCATGCTTACGTTACTGCCTTCACAAGTCACAGGATAGTCTACAGTTGGCTGAGAAGGATCAGTTGTGGCTAATTGTAATGTTGCTGTGTATAGCTTTTCATCCACTGGTTTACATTGTACGGTGAGGGTTTCCGTTTTCCAGGGTGAAATACTAAGGCTTACAGAGAGATTGATGGAAAAAATACTCGCGCCATCACCTGTAAACCCTAAGAAACTGACTTCCAAATCGGTTGTACCCGTGTTTCTGATATCCAAGCTTCTTGTAGTCGAATTTCCAGGTTCGCTACTACCCAATCTAAATGTTTGATTAGGAGTAACGGTGCGGGATTTATAGACAGGAGCCAATCCTGTGCATTCAAGCTTGTAGTTTATCGTTTGATGCACCGGATCATTTGTCGTTAACGTCAAATCTGCCTTACGTTTTCCGCCAACAGAGGGCGTACATTTGACTTCAAACTGAAAGGGCGTTGTATTACCCTTAGCAATCGTATGTGGGAAAGTAGTCGGATTCACGATCTCAAAATCATCTTTATGACTACTATTGCCAGTAATCGTTGCTGATTTTAAAATCAAATCTCGAAGGCCACTCGTTTCTTGAATATCAACCGTTTGACTCACAGCGGTGTTAACCTCAGCCTCACCCAAGTTTAACGTACTACCTGTCATCGTGCTGCTATAATAACTCGCAGCTAAACCAGTACAAGAGAGAGGATAGGTGATCGTCGGGAACGCTGTCACATTCGTTTTTAAGGTCAATATCGCTGTGTGTTCTCCGCCTGCGGAGGGTTCACAGGCTAGTTTGAATGTTTGGGTCGTACCCAGTTGAATAGTGAAAGGAAAAACACTGGGATCAGGATCAATCAACTCAAAATCACTGGCATGTGTTCCAGTAATATCGGCAGAATAAATGATCAAATCTTCAATATTCGCACTTTCGCTGATATCAAAGCTATAATGAGCAATCTGCCCTTCATCGACTATCGGTTTATCGTTAAAAACGATTGTGCTACCTGGCGATAGAGTCGAACTAAAGTCTGCTTGAGAAACACGCTCATATTTGATACACCATTTATTTAAGGTGCCCTCTTTAGAATTGAAATCATAATTATCACTGACGGTTAGCGTCCAATCACCAGTGATATTTTTGTCGTCAAATCGACTGAGTGAATCCTTGGGTTGGTACGAAACGGTATTCTCGTAACCGGGATCATAAGAGCGACAGTCATTTTGGAGGCCACGAGTGCCTTCATCATCAACTGTCAAATTAGCGATATTCTGACCATAACAACCCTTAGGCGCAGTATCGGACAGGCCTGGTTTTTCAAGCAGAGTAACCGTAGTGCCTTCATGCTCAAGGCGGAAAATCAGTTCACCCAAATGGCCGTGATTGGCATCAATGATCACATTGATATCCGTAATCTTGCCACTGTCACTGATGGTTAAAGTATCGCTGACACCCGTGCTGTTGTTATTGGGTATAGTGAGAGAGGGAGTCTGGCAAACAGAATGACTCGTATTTGCCAATGCAACGGGTGTGACTAAGAGAAATGAAGTCTTTACCAGAAACAGGATAAACAAAGTTCGTCTTGTTTTTGAGAACATTTTAATCACCTTTTTTAAGTTTTCCTTGAGAATTTGGAACAAAATCATTGTTTTAGTAGCAAGAGGGCTATTGTCAACCCCGTTGATATTTGGTTTTGATGGTTTTGATGGTGTAGGATGAACCTTTATTAGTTAGTGTCGGAACGAAAACCCCGATCCTCATAAATGAGGAGGCACACAGCACAATACAGATTCAATTAGAGTCAAATTCTTCGTGAAACTCCTCTGTGAAACTATGTGTTCCTCTGTGTTCTCTGTGTTGAAGTTTTCGTTCAAACACTAGTTAGCCTTTTTTAATTATCTGACAAACTCTATCAGTTCATCAGTTCATGAATAATACACTAAATTACCATTTAATTCAGGATGTTAGGAAAGTTTTCAAAGCTGAAAGATTTTAGGGAAAATGGAGAATGGTTTCTTAAAGCAATGCCTTTAACTTGATGATCAAGTTTTTATTCCTGAAAACTCTAACGACAAAAACCGTTTCAATTCAAACAACAACGCAATTTATATTCCTAAAACGACATCTGGTGTCACCCGTGTTTTTTTGAACAACTCAAATTTCATTTTAAAACAGAGAACACTAGAGAATTTAATTAGTGATAAGATAAAAGAAAATTGATTTAAAAAGTGATTATTTAAGAACCTTTTTTTTGCATTTTAAAAAGAGCGAACAGCATATTTGCAAATTGCGATTCAAAATAAGAAATTAAAAGGTTCGTAGTAGGCGCGAAAGCGTCTTTGCCCGTTATATTCTAAAAACATGATAGAACGCTGATATGTCACGCAAAAGTTTTTGCGCGCAAAAACTTTTGCGTGACATACTGATTGTCATGATTTACGCAGATCAACACCAATCATATTCAACATCGAACTTCCCACTACAAACTATGGACTATTTTTTTAAATAGCCTACGACAAACTTTATAGCATTTTTCGATTTGCTTAAATACAATTTCACGCAACAGGCTATAACATAATTAAATATTGCATTACATCATGAACCGATTAGACAACATCACCCCTTTTTTAGTCATGGATGTGCTGAGAAAGGCGCAAGCCATTCCTGATGTGATCCATTTTGAAGTGGGCGAACCAGATATCGCGCCATCCCCAAAAGTGATAGAAGCCATAGCAAAAGCAACCAGAGATAAAAAGATTCGCTACACCGAAAGCTTAGGTTTACTCGCACTACGAGAAAAAATAGCCGCTTTTTATTGGGAGCGATATCAAGTTGACATTTCGCCAGCGAGAATCATTCTCACCGTCGGCACTTCAGGCGCTTTTTTAATCACTTACGCTATTTTACTTAACGCAGGTGACAAAATACTACTCACCGATCCCGGATATCCCTGTTATAAAAATTTCTCTTACATTTTGAATACGCAGCCCGTTTTGGTACCCATTGATAAATCAACAGATTACCAATTAACTGTGGAACACTTAAAAGCACAGCCCGGTATTAAAGCGGTTCACATTGCCTCACCTTCCAATCCGATTGGCAATGTTTATAATCAAGCAACACTAAAAGCGTTAATCGACTATTGTGAAAATCATCAGATTCATTTTATCTCAGACGAAATTTATCACGGGCTAGTCTACGGCAAAAAAGCACATACCGCCCTAGAATTTTCAGATAATGCCATTGTAATCAATGGCTTTTCAAAATATTTTTGTCTCACAGGATTAAGACTAGGTTGGGTTATCTTACCTCCTCATTTAGTGCGTCAGGCAGAAATAGTCATGCAAAATTTATATATTTCAGCCCCCACCTTGAGCCAATATGGCGCATTGGCAGCATTTGATCATGAGCATTTACAATCAGTAACCCATACCTACCAAAAAAGAAGAGATTATTTGTACAATGAACTGTCTCAACTGTTTACAATTGATGCCAAGCCAGAAGGGGCATTTTATATCTGGGCAAATGTGTCTCAATACGCACAAGACAGTCTCACATTTTCAGACCAGCTATTAGATAGCATTCATGTCGCAACCACATCAGGCATTGATTTTGGCAAAAACAAAACTCATCACTATATCCGATTCGCTTATACAAGAGAAATAGCACATTTAAAAGAAGGGGTAGACAGACTAAAACAGTATTTATTGTAAGCCTTTTTAATCAATTGGACATTATCAGTAGATCGAAAAACACATTAAAAAAAGGGCCATATTGATAAATCTTGAAGGCCCGATTTCCTTCGCGAAATTTATTTTGGAATGCCTGTTATTTTGCATTGGAATGCCTGTTATTTTGCTTTTTCATCTAAAAGTTTTTGCGCGCAAAAACTTTTAGATGAAAATTTGTTTTCGAGCTACTGATTATACCGATTTGTTAAGTGCTTAATTTTATGACTATTACTAAAATAATAAGGTTTTGTAAATTTGAGGAGTTGTATTAAATCGGTATAAACTCTTTTGAGAATCCCTATTAGGTTCGATTAATATTAATCTTTATTAAAATATATGTTCGAGGTTTCTGTTTTTCTCCGAAAAACAGAAACCTCGAAAGCATTTTATTAAAATGTGTTCACAACCTTAAATGGTGCGAACCCGGCACCTCTATTCCTTATTTCTATAAGTAAATCAAGAGCTTCTGGAACTACTTTTTTTAATGATACCTATCGCACCATTCAAATCAGCATTAATAATACCCTTAGACCATTGATACAAACCTCTATTAACACGTTTACCGGTAAAACAATGTGATTCACCCTTTTTATAAACAGGCAATGGGTCATTATCTAAGTGGCTTGATTTGGAGGTATAGGATTCTTCTGTAAAAACAACATCAATACCAAAATCTTCGGCTTTATATGCAATCATTGCTTTGAATTTATCATAAGGAATTGAAACAAAATTTTGATTGTTCTTTTTACCAATATTGATTTCCTGTTTCCAGTGTTTGTTTTCACCAACAATAATTAGACCACTATTAGTTTCTACCGCATAATTAATAACACAACGACTAGCTTTATGAAGATAATCATCTATTTTTTGATGACGTTTTTTTGACAGATGGGCAATTGAATTACTTGTTCCTTTATCACCAATAAACGACATCAGTTTCGCTTTTTTCTTGTTAAAGTATTGATTGATGGATTTCAATGGTTTGCCATTTATCAACATAGGATTTATATCTGGTTGATTTGAAACTAATGTAGCTAAGTTATTTAATCCAAGGTCAATACCTAAAACATTATCATGGCCTAATTTATCATTTGATACCTCTTTTTTATAAACAACCTCAATCACAAAATGTTGGTATTTTGGAATAATACGCACTTGTTGCAGGTTATTAACGGTTGTATTTAGTTCTGGCAATCGGGCCTTTTTGGGAAAATAGATTTGATTATCTCTTAATTT
>Ga0233403_10001023_pt1 | contig 13161 bp, 7 predicted proteins | sample Na_oxic_1_MG_FD_179866 | JGI IMG/M metagenome (GOLD analysis project Ga0233403, IMG submission 179866) | Seawater microbial communities from Saanich Inlet, British Columbia, Canada - Na_oxic_1_MG | ecosystem: Environmental > Aquatic > Marine > Inlet | place: Canada: British Columbia | collected...
CCAATATGGGCCAAGCACCGCTTCAAGTCGATTTAGATGCCAGTCAATCTCGCGATCCAGATGGCCGCATTATCAACTACCAATGGGCCAGTTCAGAAGGGCAAAAAACCTTAGGCCAAACAGCCAGCCTGACATTTAACGATACCGGCATGCACAACATCACCTTGACAGTCATAGACAGTTATGGTGAAAAAGGGACAACAGAACAAAGCGTCATCGTTCAAGCGCCAGCACCTGGACTCATGCCCGCGTTTACCGCCACACCGACAGAAGGAGAAGCCCCACTTACCGTCAGATTAGATGCCAGTGGTTCCTCACCTCAAAGCGCGATTAGCCAATACGAGTGGAACACCACAGATGAGCAATTCGCCAGCGGCCGAACAGGTGAAACCTTCACCTTCACCGATCCCGGTAAATACTTGATTACGCTCACGATTACCGGCAAAGACGGCACCGTCAAAAGCACGCAAAAAACCGTCTTAGTGAAAGCCAAACCCGTAGCCCGCTTTATAGCCATACCCAACGTCGTCAAACTCTCCTCACCGGAAGTGCAATTAGATGCCAGCGAATCATTTGATCCAGACGGCACCGTCGTTGATTACCGCTGGACAACTTCTGATGCTCAAAAAGCCTCAGGTAAAATCACCAGTTTGTTCTTTAAAACAGAAGGGCAATATGAGATCGAATTGGTTGTCACAGACGATGCCGGATTGAAAAGCATTAACATTGCTCGCCAAACGATCACCGTCGTACCTGAAGACACGCAACTGAATCCCATAGCCATTATTGATGTTGATGATAAAGAAGCCGTTTTAGAACGCACTGTCACACTCAGTGGCAAACGATCTCGTGATATCGATGGCGAAATCGTGCAATACGACTGGACAACTTCCGACAATCAAAAGGCCAGTGGAGAAGACATCAGCCTGACTTTTGCCGAAAACGGCGACTATACGATCACCTTAACCGTCACAGACGATGACGGCTTAACGGCCCAAGAAGACAGCACGATTTCCGTAGGCGAACGAGTCATTGTCGAATTTCAAGGCATGAAATCATTTTACGAAATCGGCGAAACCATGAAAGTCGATTTGATTGAAGACGTGCAAGTCAAATCACGCTTTGATCGGGTAGACTTATGGGTAGGCATTCAAATCCCGAATGGCGATGTTTTATTTAAAACACCACTTCCACTCAAGCCCTTTGATACCGCACCTCAACCGTTCAAAACCTCATTAAAAACCCTAAACGTCGCCCATCGTCTTTTAGATTTTGAAGTAACAGCAGGTTTAGGCGGCGAGTATATACTCTACGCCCTCTATGTGCGGGAAGGCGAAACGCCCTTTGGCGAAGGCGGTTATCAAGCCGTACAACGTTCCAACCTAGCCCGTCAAAGCACCACCTTAGCGAACTTTGCCAACTTTGGGCAACATCAAAGCGAATTAGAAGCCTTAGAAGCGGTTGATCAGATTGAAGACGTGATAGTCAAAGCAGATGGCGAGTTTTCATTCAAGTTCGAGGGCATAACCCATTACGGCAAATTAGGGCAAATCACAAAAGGCCCGTCTCCCTCAAATGGAGCCTTGAATGTTCAACTGATTGAGGATGCCAATGATGATGGTATACCCGATTTGGAATTCACCTATTCCAATGGCGACAAACAGATATACTATTATTTAGGCTTTTATGAATGAATCAGATTGTTGATTTCTACTGAACGTCTTTAGCGCCTTTAGCGTCTTTAGCGCCTTTAGCGTTTTCTATTAAATCTTTTTAACGCAAGAGGCGCAAGAGGCGCAAGAGGCGCTAGATTTCTCTCCGAACGTCTTTAGCGTCTTTTGCGCCTTTAGCGCCTTTTGCGTTTTCTTGAAATCTTTTTAATGCAAACGGATTCTCATGATGGCCGACTGATTTACGTTGAGTTTAATCTCTCTTTAGCTTCCACCGCCGACAACAACACCGTATTTTCCGAACCAATCCTTTCCCAACCTGCCACAAAATCGGGGATAACAACACCAGCACTAAACACCAATAAACCACTGGATTATTCAATAAACGTATAAAATCAGCAACCCAAGGTTCCGTTTGTAAGCTTTCAAAGAATAGCACGAATGAACTTAACCAAGATTCACTCTTTTCAGTAGATTGACTTATTCCAGAAGCCGTCATACTGGCCGCGCCGACGGCGACTAAAAACGCTAAAATACTGCCTAAACTGCCCAGCTGTTCACTCCAAGCCAATTGCCGCCCTTCAAAATGTAAATGCCAGCGTCTGCGAATACCCTCCAAATACCTCAATTCGCCTTCTTGAAGATAAACAATGTGATTCTCTAGCTTTTGTTTATCTACCTCAAAACTGTCCAACAATGGTGTTTCATAAGGCTTTTCCCAAATCACCTCCCATTGCGTATTCAATTGACGCGCTTTGCGTAAACGCAAAATGAGATTATCTCGTTGAATTTCAAGCGTTTTAATGGCCTGATGCAATTTGCTTAATAATAAAATCGTATCCGCCTCTAATCCCGCCATCATTTGTAAACCATTTGATAATGTCCGATTTGGCAAACAAGCTAAAGGCGCTTGATCAAAATGCTGACTGTTTTCTCGTAAATGCTGACGCACCAAACGGGCCGCTAAATCCATTCGCCTAAACTGCCATTGCCGAATCAACAAACGCGGCAAAATATGCACCAATAAAGCCTCACCACCGCCCACCAAAAAATCTTGCAACTGCATCGGCCAAGTTTCATTCTCCGGCAACGCGCCATGCGCTAACCCATAAACAGCAAACACCGGATTCGGCGCAAAATGCGGTTTAGGCGTATTCGCCGAAATAGCCATCGGTGCCAAATAAGGCATCGCCACATCCAATTGTAATTGCCAATGTTGCTTCGTAGAAGGCAAACGATAATGGGGTTCAAAACGCACAAAAGCGCCCCCCTCAAAACCGTTTTCCTGAGAATCAATTTGAATCAAACTACGCCCCGGTTTAAATCTCACCCGATCAGCCCCCCCCGGGCCTTTAAAAGACAGGGTTATCGTATGCGAATCAAGCTGCCCATCAGCAATTAACAAAGCCACACCCAATAAAGCCCGTGTACAAAACACTTCCGCCAAACTCTCGTCAAGGCCTTGTTTCACAAAGGCTTTTTGATAAATCTGTCCAATCTGCTCCCAACCTTGTTTAAGATGTAAAAGCCAATTCTCAGGCAAAGCCGTTTTTGAAGGCGGCGCGATAAACGTCTCAGAACGAAACAACCGCTTATCCTCATCAATCATAAACCCTTCTTCACTCAAACGCGGCTGCTCAACACGGGAAAAGTGAAGCGGTTCAAATTGAACAACCCCCTCCTGCTCAATCTCCGTGCGTAATAAATAATAAAACTCGTAGCTCAAACTCATATCAGTTATCAGTTATCAGTTATCAGTTATCAGTTATCAGTTATCAGTTATCAGTTATCAGTTATCAGTTATCAGTTATCAGTTATCAGTTATCAGTTATCAGTTATCAGTTATCAGTTATCAATAAAACCCTTGTCGTTATTATATTAAAAATCAGCGAAAATCACTTCAATCAGCGTTCTATCCCTCAGCTACCCTTCTATTGAAGGGATTTGGGTTCGAGTTTTTAATAAACTTCATCATGTGTTCCAATTTCAAGTAGGAGAATATCATTCTCAGCTTGATCTTCACTTTTGACAAAGTCAAATATGATTCTCATATCATATCCCACACGACATGCCCACGATTCAGCTAATGTGCCTTTAAGTTTATGGGTTACTAACTCCGGTAAAAAAGGGTTTTCAGCTAATAGCGCCAATGTCTGCTCAATATCATCACGTAACTCGGGATGCTTTTTGATAACCCGCTTAAAAGCTCTGACAAAAGTTTTACCCCAAAATCTCCTTCATCAAATCCGCCACACTCCCCCTTTTTACTTCTCCTCTGGCATATTCTTGTCGCGCTTGTTTAATGCTTTCTGCCAACAAATGTCGTCTATGAGCTATTAAACGGTGCCGAATAATATCTAACAGGTTTTCTTGTTGATATTCAGGTAAAGATTCAACCACTTCCAAAGCATCTTGGAAAGTAAGGGCTTGTTTAAACATATTGAGAGTCTCCATATTAATTCTCAATTAAAAATCAGCGAAAATCAGTCCAATCAGCATTCTATCCTACTATCCTCTGTGGCACTCTGTGGTACTCTGTGTACTCTGTGTTGAAAAGAAAACAACAATCGTCTTTTGCAAAAAAGCGCGTTTTCTTAAACCCATCCAATCGCCACAACAGTCACCTTTATCCCATTAATGACTTTTTCAGTTGACAATTTTTCAAGAACGGTTTCTTCCAAAACGGGAATAAACAGCGCAATGGTAACATTATCAATCGCTAAATTTTTGGCATAGTCAGCTGCTTGCTCCCGATCATCTTTGATTTGATAGCTATCCACAAAACTTTTGACTTCGATAATACCCTGTTGTTTGCCACACTGTAGATGGATATCCACTTTGCCATTGCCAGTCGGGAATTCGGGACTCACCACACAACGCCTACCCACCGCTTCTCTTAGCCAAGTAAACAAATGAAATTGTCCAACTGCTTCGGTGAGCTTCAAATCCGTTTTACGACGGGGTTGGGCTTTCCAAGGATTAATATCTTGCGCTTTGAGCCGAACGAGATAGTCTTTATACCGTGTCAACAAAGCCGGTAAATTCAGGGCAGTGTCAGCAAAAACATCGGCCAAATTATCCAATGGGTGCAAAGGCAAAATAGGCATTTCATCACCAATGATTTCCTCAGTCAGGGCATAGTAGAGACAATCCTGAATAAACGGTGAAGAAAAACGGCAAATCTCACTTGGTTTTCCATTGGATTGTTCGTAACTGTGAGGCTCAATGATGCCGTGAAGGTAGAGATAATTGCACAATGGACTGTGAAACGAAAAATGGATATTCGTGCTAGTAAACAGTTTAATTAAAAAACGCTGATATTCTGGCATCCTCGCCTTGGCAATCAGATTCATTACCGTATTATTGGGTTCAACAAATCTAGCTGTTAGCCAGACATTGTCCCAAGTTTTCATATCAATCACTTGATCGTGTCCCGGATTATACTTTTCCGTCAGCAGTTCTCCAAACCAGGATACTAAACCAGGTTGTCCCTTAGTGACGTAATAGACTTTATCCACCACTGCGGCCTCAATAGTTTGCCCACTTTCATCAATGTACTGACGATATAATTCATTGACTTCTTCTGTGGTTAAATTGGGCACTTTCAGTGATCGTTGAATATTGAAGGGAGGACCGCGTTGACTTTCAATACCCAATACCGCTCGAATGCCAATCAATGCTAATCCGTGCAGCCAATTTTTTTCACGATTCAGATACAGTTCCCGAAACTGTGCTACCATCAAATCTATTAAATCCAGTGGAATGGTATCGACTTCATCTATTAATAAAATGAGCGGACGATCCCATAATCCCTCTGTTTTTGAGAAGAGTTGACGAAAATCATCCCAACTCTTGATTTCAGGACGAGAAGGTAATTCTGTTTGAAGTAATTCGCAAAATGCCAAGGGCAAGTTCGTCTCTTTCTCTGGAGAAAAAGTCATTCCTCTCAATCCACCAAGTGAGAAATTAAAAACGGTAAATTCTTCTGGGTATTGTTGTGAAATGGCTTGTTCTATTTGTCTCATAAGCCACGTTTTACCCGTTTGACGCGGTGCCCAAATGGTAAAATAACGCCCTTTTTCTTCAGGGCTACCAATAAGTTGTTTAACCCCTGTCGCGATCAGTTTTTCACGTTGAACACAAAAATGCGCTTTACACTCGACAGGCCCATAAGAGCTAAAATATCTCATTAATTGACTCCTTTTCTGTATTTGTACCCTAATCAGCGTTCTATCCAATTATTAAAATTCTTATCTCACGCTTCGAGCCAAGAGGCAAAGTCTCAAGATGAATCAACTTAGCGTTCTTAGCGGCTTTGCGTGATAATATCAGTTATCAATTAAAAGTATATAACGCAAGAGGCGCAAAAGACGCAAGAGGCGCAAAAAAAACGTCTTTAGCGTCTTTAGCGTTTATTTATTTCTTTTTCAATCGCAAGAAAACCAGTTGCACGCTCAAACCCCATCCCCGATTAATACAAATCCTCCCCAATAATAAGCATTCTTATAAGGTTGACTAGACAAGGGCGTTTGAATTTGTAATCGTTCTTTAGCCATTTCATCTGACAGTTCTCGCAATTGCCGTTGGGCTTGTTTTAAGGCTTGTATCGCTGATAACCCGTCTGCTAAACCTTGATAAAAGTCTTCCATCAATAACCGTGTTGAGGCATCATCTACTCGCCATTGTGTGGCTAACACATTATGCGTGCCGGCAAACAGAAAGCCGGAACTTAACCCCATATATTCATCTCCCAAAGTCGCCTGAACTTGGGCGGTTTCACATGCACTGAGAACTACTAAACGTGGATTGGGCATCCGCAAACTGGCAAATAATTCTTTGGCATGCAAGCTGCCATCGGCGAGTTTTAATCCCGATTGTAAATTCGCTGCAAAATACCCATGACAGGAAAAATGCCCGTGTTTGGCAATCTCGATCTCTTGGCGAACACGATTGAGCGTGGCTTGTTGGCCTGGCAGGTAGGCATCATCGGGCCGGTACTGGTTTTTGATGGTTTCGCATTCTTGTTGGGCATGGGCGAGCGTGCCGTCGGGATTGGCGATAATGCAGCCTTTACCCGGTTGTGTTTGCTGACGTTCATGAATCAAGCGCAGTACTTGTAAAGAAGGGGTGTAACGCACGGTATAACGTAGGCCTAATGGTTCCCCGTCCACTTGAATCAGATGCAATGGCAGCAAATGCCAAGCTTGATGCGGAATCAACAGTATTTCAAATGCTCCTTGCTCACTTTCTGTCGGTATGGCTTTTAGTAGGCCGGGCAGGAGGTGTTCTGTCAACCAGTTGCTGATGCCATTCACAGCCCGTTGACGCTTGAGACGATTTTTGCTATTCACGCCTTCAAAGAAACGAACAACACGCTCGCCCAATTCTTGCCTGCTGATCGCTATCCGCACTGGCATTTGCACGCCTTCAGGGGTGAGGGTATACAGGTAGAGAAAATCAGGCCGTTGTTCAAAGGCGATGGCAATGCCATTGGCGGGTAAGAGGCTGATCACGTCTTCTAGCGGTTGGGGCTGAATCGCTTCTGCAAAGGCGGGATCTTGTTCTGCGATGGCACGGCGAACTTTATCCAGTTCTTGTTCTATCTGTTCTAAAGCTTGCCACCATTGCGCTTGTTGTTCTGGGCTGGCATCCCTGCGAGGCGTACTGGGGGCCAAAAAGCGTGTTTCACCGTTACCGGCTTGGCTAGTTGCGAGATCGAGAGACTGTACCGATTGACGTAACTGGGCCCGTAGTTGACGATACTGCAAACGTAAGTTCTCATCAACATGTGCCCCTGGTTCGGCCACTTCGCGCAGCATTTGTTCAATCAAGACACGCGATTTACTGCGTTCTAGGATACGATAAGCTTGCGTGGGTTGATTCAGTGCTAAGGCTAAATCGGCTGCCATATGGAACAAGGGGAGATTTTGTTCTAACATAAGATTTTTAGACGCATCTGAAATGCGACTTAACAACTCATCCAACCAATCTAGGCCTTGTTTAGCCAATTCAAAAGCCCCGTGTTGATCTGGCCCTTGAGGCCGTTGAGGGTGGCGATACCAGTCAGCAATGAATCGCACTATCTTGATAGCATCCGGGAAAAGTTGCCCGATGGCTTGTAAGTCTTGCAACAGAGTGAAAGCGGCCTGGCACTGGTTTTCTGTTGCTAGGTAATCGCTGCTGCGTTCAAGGCAAATCGCTAAATTCATGCGCGTTAATGCCAGCGCGTGCCTTAAGTCAGTGCGCTTTTGTTGCACAACCAAGTCTTCATAGTCCCTAAGCGCCGTTTCATAAACACCGCGGGCCGCATTGAGTTCGCCTTGGGAATCAAGGCAAGCCGCTAAATTCATGCGCGTCCTAGCAAGCTCGGGTATTAAGTCAGTGCGTTTGTCTTGCTCAATCAACTGTTTATACTCGCTAAAAGCCCTTTCATAACCCCCGCGCGCCCCCTTAAGATCGCCTTGCTTTGAAAGGCAAGCCGCTAAATTCATACGAGTTAATGCCAGATCGGGCATTAAGTCAGTGCGCTTGTCTTGCTCAATCAAGTATTCATATTCGCTAAGCGCCGTTTCATAAACGCCGCAGGCCGCCTTCAGGTCGCCTAGGTTTGAAAGGCAATTCCCTAAATTTATGCGCGTTATAGCAAGAGAGGGTCTTAAGTCAGTGCGCTTATCTTGCTCAATCAAGTGTTCATACTCACCAAGCGCCGTTTCATAAACGCCGCGGGCCGCCTTCAGGTCGCCGAGCTCTGAAAGGCAAATCGCAAAATTCATGCGCGTTCTAGCAAGCTCGCGCCTTAAGTCAGTTCCCCCCTGTTGCACAATCAAGTGTTCATACTCGCCAAGCGCCATTTCATAAACGCCGCGGGCCGCCTTCAGATCGCCTAGGTCTGAAAGGCAATTCGCTAAACCCATGCGCGTTATAGCCAGATCGGGCATTAAGTCAGTGCGCTTATCTTGCTCAATCAAGTGTTCATACTCACCAAGCGCCGTTTCATAAAGCCCGTGTGCCGCCTTCAGGTCGCCTTGCTTTGAAAGGCAATTCCCTAAATTCATGCGCGTTAATGCCAGAGAGGGCCTTAAGTCAGTGCGCCCCTCTTGTTCAATCAAGTGTTCATACTCGCCAAGCGCCGTTTCATAAAGGCCGCGGGCCGCCTTCAGGTCGCCTAGGGATTTAAGGCAAATCGCAAAATTCATGCGCGTTAATGCCAGAGAGGGCCTTAAGTCAGTGCGCCCCTGTTGCACAACCAAGTCTTCATACTCCCTAAGCGCTGTTTCATAAACACCGCGGGCCGCATTGAGCTCGCCTTGGGAATTAAGGCAACTCGCTAAATTCATGCGCGTTCTAGCCAGAGAGGGCCTTAAGTCAGTGCGCTTTTGTTGCACAACCAAGTCTTCATACTCCCTAAGCGCTGTTTCATAAACGCCGCGGGCCGCATTGAGTTCGCCTTGGGAATCAAGGCAATTCGCTAAATTCAGGCGCGTTCCTGCAAGAACGGGCCTTAAGTCAGTGCCACCCTGTTGCACAACCAAGTCTTCATACTCCCTAATCGCCGTTTCATAAAGGCCGCGGGCCGCATTGAGGTCGCCTTGGGAATCAAGGCAATTCGCTAAATTCATGCGCGTTACAGCAAGAACGGGCCTTAAGTCAGTGCGCCCCTGTTGCACAACCAAGTTTTCATACTCCCTAAGCGCCGTTTCATAAACACTGTGGGCCGCATTGAGGTCGCCTTGGGATTCAAGGCAAATCGCAAAATTCAGGCGCGTTCTAGCCAGTTCGGGCCTTAAGTCAGTGCGCCCCTGTTGCACAACCAAGTTTTCATACTCCCTAAGCGCCATTTCATAAACACTGTGGGCCGCATTGAGGTCGCCTAGGGATTTAAGGCAAATCGCAAAATTCATGCGCGTTAATGCCAGTTCGGGCCTTAAGTCAGTGCGCCCCTGTTGCACAACCAAGTCTTCATACTCCCTAAGCGCCGTTTCATAAACGCCGCGGGCCGCATTGAGGTCGCCTTGGGAATCAAGGCAAAGCGCTAAATTCATCCTCGTTCTAGCCAGAGAGGGCCTTAAGTCAGTGCGCCCCTGTTGCACAACCAAGTCTTCATACTCCCTAAGCGCCGTTTCATAAACACTGTGGGCCGCATTGAGATCGCCTAGGGATTTAAGGCAAATCGCTAAATTCATCCTCGTTCTAGCCAGAGAGGGCCTTAAGTCAGTGCGCTTCTCTTGCTCAATCAAGTGTTCATACTCGCCAATCGCCGTTTCATAAACGCCGCGGGCCGCCTTCAGGTCATCTTGGGAATAAAGGCAATTCGCTAAATTCAGGCGCGTTCCAGCCAGATTGGGCCTTAAGTCAGTGCGCCCCTGTTGCACAACCAAATCTTCATACTCCCTAAGCGCCATTTCATAAACGCCGCGGGCCGCATTGAGGTCGCCTTGGGAATCAAGGCAATTCGCTAAATTCAGGCGCGTTCCAGCAAGTTCGTGCCTTAAGTCAGTGCGCCCCTGTTGCACAACTAAGTCCTCATAGTCCCTAAGCGCCGTTTCATAAAGACCGCGGGCCGTATTGAGGTCGCCTTGGGAATCAAGGCAAACCGCTAAATTCATGCGCGTTGCAGCAAGAAAGTGCCTTAAGTCAGTGCGCCCCTGTTGCACAACCAAGTCTTCATAGTCGCCAAGCGCCGTTTCATAAAAACCGCGGGCCGCATTGAGATCGCCGCTGTTTTTAAGGCAACTCGCTAAATTCATGCGCGTTCCAGCAAGTTCGTGCCTTAAGTCAGTGCGCCCCTGTTGTACAACCAAGTCTTCATACTCCCTAAGCGCCATTTCATAAACACCGCGGGCCGCATTGAGGTCGCCTTGGGAATCAAGGCAATTCGCTAAATTCATGCGCGTTGCAACAAGATTGGGGATTAAATCAGTGCGCCCCTGTTGCACAACCAAGTTTTGATACTCCCTAAGCGCCGTTTCATAAACACCGCGGGCCGCATTGAGGTTGCCAATGTCTTCTAGGCAAAGTGCTAAATTCATGCGCGTTCCGGGAACTTCAGATCGTAATTCAGTGTGGCCTTCGGCCACTAAATGCTCATATTCGCTCAGACAGGCAGCAAAGGCATCACGGGCGACCAGAAATTGGCCTCGTTGATAGGCATCAAGTCCTTGAAAAAACAAAGATAGTGCGTGTGCGAGTTTGTCTTGTTCAGATTTCATAATGTGATTTTATTCAGTATAGTTATCAGTTATCAATTATCGTTAAGCTTCGCGAATTTTGGCGAAATTAAATAACGCAAGAGGCGCAAGAGGCGCGAGAGGCGCAAAGGAAATTTCTGTAGCGTCTTTTGCGTCTTTTGCGTTTCATTTCTTTTTTAATCAGTCGTTTGAAAATGCGCTTTTGTTAAGTGGGTCGTTATGCAATGTGGGTGATATGATAGAACGCTGATGACGCTGATTTTCATGATTTACGCTGATTTGTTTTCAGTGATAATCAAGGCCTTATCAGTTACACTAACGTTCTATCTATCCAAAATCCTGTCAATCAAAAATTTTGAAAGTTTGGTTTATCCTCAGCCTCTCAAAATCTTATCCTGCGGCAAGGGCGGGTTGCTGGGATTGATATGTTGGGATTTTAGGGGGTTTGATACCCGTTGTGGGAATAACTTGGCTTGTTCTGGCTGGCGCGTAACTGTTCACGGTTAGAAATTCAGTCAAAGGTGGCTGTCGTAACATTGTCCAGATTCGTTCTTCAACTTCTTCAGGCCATTCATCTTGCAATAATTGAAAATAAGGTTGACCATATTGAGTCGGTTGAATGAGCTGCAAAAAGCTTATAAAACTCAGACTTAAAGGTTTACAGGTTTCCCAATCAAAGCGCAAAATGAGACTTTCGGTCAATTCAATGGCACAAGTCGCTTCACCTTGTTGAAAAATGATTTCTAACAAATCGCCTTTTCGGTCGTATTCACACCAAGCCGTTTCGCCAGTATTCAAAATCAGTTCTTGTTTTTCTATATCCATGAGTTAATAACCTCTTTTTCGCATCATAATGCCCCAAGCTGTGACAATGAAATTATTAGGTGTCATTTCTTTGTCTTCAAAACGAAAAACGACGACCACTAAAATACCATTAAAAGGGGGAGGTAATGTGTTACAAGCTAGGCGATAAATATAGGCCTGTGGATCTTTCGGTTGTTGTCGCCGTCGTCCTTGTTGCACAGTTTTAAGGACCTCTTCTAAATGATTTCGTAGTTCCGGGTGTCGGGTCACAATGTGTTTCCATTGTTCCTCAGTGAGATAAATTTCGCGTCCGTCACGATCACGAACAAACCATTTTTTCTCCATTATTAATTTCTCAAAGTACTGTTATCAGTTATCAATTATCGTCAAGCTTCGCGAATTTTGGCGAAATAAATAACGCAAGAGGCGCAAGAGGCGCGAGAGGCGCAAATGGAATTTCTGTAGCGTCTTTAGCGTCTTTTGCGTCTTTTGCGTTTCATTTTTTTTAATCGCTAGATCACCTGCTGCATTCTACATCAATTATCGTTCATGTCATGATTCTCTAACGATATCACCCGCATTGCAGCACTGGCAAAAAGTCATATCGATCTCAATCGCACCCAAGCAAAATAACAGGAACGAAAAGTCGGCACCGAAGCAAAATAAATTTTGCACTCCAAGTCGGCCGAAGCAAAATAAATTTTGCACTCCAAGTCGGCAAAATAAATTTGGAACGAAAATTGGGCCTTCGCGAAAATTTTCACGCAAAGGCGCAAAGGCGCAAAGGGGCTATGTATTATTATTCATCTTAGCGTCTTAGCGGCTTTGCGTGATGAAAATTAATCCGTTGATTCCGTAAATCCGTTGTACTCAGTGACGAGTAAATACCCATTACTGTCAGGCCCCCATTCTTTATTAGCCTTTTCTAATAAGGCCGCGTCATCAATTGCGTCTGCCAATACATTTTGTAGGGCTTTTATGCAAATAGGCAACCAGTCAATGAGTTCATTGGGTTGTTCGTCAGGGTTGTCGGCATCTTGGGTGGGTTCATTAGGTGGCGTATCCCATTTTGTCGCAGCGGCATGCGCCTCAGTCAATCGCATTTCTAATAATATGACATAACGCGGATCGTCGTCTCCCCATTTTGTCTCGGCCGCTTTTAACAAATATTGACTATTCGCATATTGCGATTGCAAGCTTTGCATTGTTTGAATGTAATTGTTGAGATAGGTGCGTAATGGACTCATGGTTTTTCCTATCATGTCGAGTGAATTTTGATACAATATGATTCTGAAAAAAAATCATACACTATACTTAGCTTAGCGCGGTAACACACTTTCAGGCAAAAGTTTTTAATGAGGATGGTAGGCAACAAAAACACGTTACCCACCCTACAATGCCCTAAACTCATTTTAAAAAAAGTTAAGTTTATCACCTTGTTGAGTATATAATAGATTTGTCCCTAAATAACTTTTGAGGTACAAGTTTTTGCGAAATGA
>Ga0233403_10001024_pt1 | contig 13155 bp, 9 predicted proteins | sample Na_oxic_1_MG_FD_179866 | JGI IMG/M metagenome (GOLD analysis project Ga0233403, IMG submission 179866) | Seawater microbial communities from Saanich Inlet, British Columbia, Canada - Na_oxic_1_MG | ecosystem: Environmental > Aquatic > Marine > Inlet | place: Canada: British Columbia | collected...
AGATTGAGAAACCAGAACAGCACAAGCGTGATAATCAGAGCCGAAAGAATCAGAAAAGGAATGCTGACTCCGAAGGTTGAAAGGGTATACACACAAAAAATAAGCCCTCCCGCCATTGCACCGCTCTTGAGCCATTCTGATTCAAATCGCCCGGATATGTAAATGGTGATAAACAGCAGGGCATAGAACATGGCAAACAGGGCCTTTTCTCTCAGATCCTTGCCCACCTGCGGTCCCACCATTTCCACCCGCCGAATCTCCGCATCAATGCCCGAAGCGGATTTCAGGGCATCTCTGACTTTTTCCGAAAACCCCTGATCCGTGGAAACAGACTGATCTGTGCGAATCAGATATTCATTGTCTGCCACTTCTCCAAAGGACTGAACCGACGATTTTTCAAGATTCATGCCGGCAAGACCGGACTTTATCTTTTTAATGCTGACCGGTGAAAGAAACTTCACCTGTATGACGGTTCCGCCCGCGAAGTCAATGCCGTATTTCGGTCCTTTGTTGATAATAAGCGATACAGCGGCGATCAGAAGCATTCCAAGGGACAGAAAAAAGGCGATCTTTCTTTTGTCAATAAAATTTATGTCTATACCATATTTTATGAACTGCATAAATGTTTCCTTTTTGGTCTGTTGAACTTCGACAGGCTCAGTTACCGGTTCGGCAGCTTCGGCAGGCTCAGTTACCGGTTCGGCAGCTTCGGCAGGCTCAGTTACCGGTTCGGCAGCTTCGACAGGCTCAGTTACCGGACGCAATTCCGCGGGAGCGGAGGGGCAACGGGCTTTCAAAGTGGTACACCAGCCAACAACCACAATCAATCAACAGACCCTTATATACTCAGAGTTTTCATTTTCCGTTTCAGCAACAGATAATCAAAGATAAGGCGTGTCATGACAAGAGCCGTAAACAGACTGGAAATTACGCCCAGACTCAGGGTGACAGCAAACCCCTTGATCGGTCCTGTGCCGAACTGAAACAGCACCAGCGCGGCGATAAGCGTGGTGACATTTGCATCAAGGATGGTCAGCGTGGCTCTGTCATATCCGGCGCTCACCGCTGCATGGGGGGTTTTCCCCATTCTCACTTCCTCCCGGATACGCTCAAATATCAGCACATTGGCATCCACAGCCATGCCGATGGTGAGAATGATGCCCGCAATACCCGGCAGGGTCAGCGTGGCCTGAAATCCGGCCAGACCCGCGGCAATCAGCAGAATGTTCATCCCGAGGGCAAAGTCTGCGATAATGCCTGAAAATTTATAATAAACGACCATAAACAGAATCACCAGGACACCGCCGAAAACCATGGATATCAGCCCTTTTCGTATGGAATCCGATCCCAGGGAAGGCCCCACACTCCTTTCCTCCAGAATCTTCACCGGCGCGGGCAACGCACCGGCACGCAGGATGATGGCAAGGTCCCGTGCCTCGGTATCTGTGAAATTGCCTGTGATGCGGGCCTCGCCTCCGGAAATCCGCTCCTGAATCACCGGTGCGGAATACACCCTGTTGTCCAGTACGATGGCAAGGCGTTTCTTCACATTGTCCCCGGTGATTTTATCAAAAATTCTCGCTCCCTTCCTGTCAAAGGTGATGGAAACATAAGGCTCATTGTACTGGGAGTCTATCTCAACCTTTGCATCTGTGAGATAAGCGCCTGTCAGAAGGGAACGCTTTTTCACCAGAAAGGGGGTTTTGATGGTCCGGTTGGTTTCCCGGTCCTCTTTCACCTGATAAAGCAGCTGAGTTCCGGGAGGCACATTTCCCTTTTCAGCGGCAGCAGGATCAGCGGTTTCATCCAGAAGCTTGAATTCCAGCAGCGCTGTCTTCCCGATGAGGTCTTTGGCTCTTTTTGTGTCTTTGACCCCGGGAAGCTGTATCAGAATCCGTTTTTCCCCCTGTATGCGGATATCAGGCTCACTCACGCCGAACTGGTCAATCCGGTTCCGTATGGTCTCAAGAGCCTGAGCCACTGCCATCGTCTGAATGCGCTCGGCCTCCTTGTCCGGGATATCCATCATGACATTCAAAACACCGTTATCCGTGTTTCTTGACAGAATACGCAACTCCCCGAACTCATCATCCAGAATCTTGTCGAATTGCTCGATATTATCCTGATTTTTTATTTTGACGGATATTTTGACATTCTCAATCCGCTCTGCCACCACGCCTCTGACACGTGCTTTTCTCAGGGAACTTTTCAGTTCGTGGCTGATACGCTCCACCGTGCTTTCCACCGCTTTTTCCGTATCCACCTCAAGCACAAGATGCATACCGCCCTGAAGATCAAGACCGAGGTTTATTTTCTTGTTCGGCCACAATCCCGGCTTAAACGTGGGAAGAATATAGACAATTGCGACGACGGTCATTGCAAGGACAATCGCCAGTCTCCATGAAAGACTTCTCACAACATCCTTTTCCTTTCATATTTTCAGACTTCGGCAAGCTCAGTCACCGGCAAGCTCAGGTACCAAGGCAAGCTCAGTTACCACAAACTCAGCGTCAACTGACAGTCTGACAAATTTATTTTGATTTCAGTTTGCCTGAATCTTTTTTTTCCGGCTGCGCCTGCGAAGGCTGGGCCAGTGCGGCAACATAAGCCCGGTTGACCTTTACCGACACCTTGTCAGCAATTTCCACCGTGACAGTGGCTTCATCAAGAGAGGTGATGCGGCCGTATATCCCGCTGTTTATCATAATACGGTCACTTTTTTTCAGATTCCCGACCATTTTCTGATGATCCTTCTGCTTTTTCTGCTGGGGCCGGATAAGCAGAAAATAAAAGATGGCGAACATCAGAATAAGCGGGATAAATGCTCCGAATCCGCCCTCTGCGCCCTGTCCGGCTGCTCCGCCCTGTCCCATTGCATACGCGATATTTACCACAGATAAACCTCCTTTACACTTTGCTGCTGAGTACATGACCATAAATTTTCCCTGCAAGGGAATTCCCAAAAATTAATATACCGGCAAAACATCCCTCCGGAGGGGATTTTCGGAGCCGGGTGTGTCCTGTTCCCATGATGAGGGCTACAGGTACAGGGTCGGCATGGGCAGTTTATTTCTTGGGACATCCCTGACCGCTTTTTTTCTCCTCGCCCCTTTTCCTGTGCCTTTATGGGACACAGAATTTCAGATAACTTTTGGCCAGCACTTAAAATTATTTATGAAAACAATATTTCAATATTCAAAGAACACAATCAAAACCCGTTCATATATTTTAAATATGGGTTCAGGTCAAACACTTCTTAATATTTTTTTCTGTCAGATTGAAAATCTGCTTCTCCGGAGCATCACGAAAATCCCCCATGAGGGAGGGATATGGGGTGTAAGTAATTGAAATCATAATCTCCTTCAAAGGGGAATTCCCATTTTTTCAATCTGCTTTTGTTTTATTCAGGTGTATTCACGACTTGGGGGAGTCATCCAATTTCCAGTGGGAATAATCAGAAGGGCCGCCATTGTTGATTAAGTCTGTAAATGCGGTTTTGTCTAATCACTTATCACTTCTGAGCAACTGATCTTTTATTAATATTGGCTTTTGTGATATAAGGTTGCTTTTCGTTATTTTTGCCTCTGATAGTTCCGTAAGCAATCGCTTACAGGTTTGGCAATCCATCAGGAATTATTATGGGTGTGTCCCAGTTTTCACATAACATGGCTGTCTGTCCTCAGCCCGACAAGGATGTCATATGAGTTCATCATATTGAAAACATTTACAAAAAAACTGTTTCTCATCCGGCATGTGAAATCCGGGTGACTGACAGACGCATGATATCCGCCGCTTCCAAAGCCCTCCGTGTGAAAGGTGGGACACACCCGTTGTTTTTCCATACCATTTAAATTAAATTAAATTAAAACATCAAATTGCCCGGAGTCTGAAATATTCAATTGAACTGAACCAGTGCCGCCTATGAAATCTTCCGGATTTGTGACGGCTGGATCACCAAACAATAAAGGCTGTAACTAATTGAAGTTACAGCCTTTTTTTACAAAAGGAGTGCCGAAGGGGAGACTCGAACTCCCACCGGGGATTCCCGACTAGACCCTGAACCTAGCGCGTCTACCAATTCCGCCACTTCGGCACAAAGAAACAATCACTTGAAACCGATTGCGTTCATGTTTAATATGGAGTATATATAATCTTCTGAAATTCATGTCAAGCTAAATTTTAAAATTGGAAGAAATTTATTATGGAAATTATAGAAGGTATCGAAACAATTGAGAAACCATACAGGAACGCAGTCATCACCATCGGGAATTTTGACGGGGTTCACATCGGGCATCAGGCACTTTTCCATGAGGTCATTGAAAAAGCAGATGCCATTTCCGGCACATCCGTGGCCATGACCTTTGAACCCCATCCCGTCAGAGTGCTGGGCCGGAACGGAATTCCCCTGCTCATCACCCTTTATGAGCAGAAACTGGAACTGATTTCACGTTCCGGCCTTGATGTGCTTATTTCCGTTCCTTTCACACAGGAATTTTCCGCTGTCACCGCAGGGGAATTTGTGGAAAATATCCTGGTCAGGCGTATCGGCATGAAGGCCATTGTGGTGGGGAGGGATTATGCTTTCGGGAAAAACCGCGAGGGCAGTGTGGAATTTCTGGAAGAACATGCGGAACAACTCGGTTTTGAAGTCATTGTGGCAGATTGGATACAGGCCGCTGCAAAAAGAACCGACAGAATCAGCAGCACCCGGATCCGTGAACTGGTGGCAGAGGGAGAAATCACCGAGGCCCGGAAAATGCTGGGCCGTGATTATCAGATACGGGGCACAGTGGAAACCGGGCGCAACAGAGGGGGCAGGCTTCTGGGATTTCCCACAGCAAACATAAAACTGTATGATGAACTTGCTCCCAAAATGGGCGTTTACGCGGTTGTTGTGGAATATCAGGGGAAAAAACACAAAGGAGTTGCCAATATCGGATACAGCCCCACTTTTGATGACCATCACTTCACTGTGGAAGTTCATATTCTGGATTTCAATGACAATATATATGGTGAAAAAATACGGGTCAATTTTGTCGGACGGCTGAGGGATGAAAAAAAATTTTCCGGCATTTCCGAATTGTCAGAACAGATCGGAAAGGATATCATAAAGGCACGGGAAATTTTGTCTTTGTGAATTGGGTGTTCCGGCAGATCGGAAAAACCGGGTAATTCCCTTTGAAGGGGTGCGGGGATGTTTCTGCGGTCCACCTGTGTCCCTCAGGGATTTCCGGAGGTGCGGGATGTTTCACCTCAGGCAGAGCTGTCAGGCCCTCTGTTTCTGAGAGATATGTCCCATATCTCCGACAACCTCCCGTCAGTGATTCCGGCAGTTCGGGATTCCGGAAAAACCCGGACTGACACTGTTTCGGAAAGAACTTGACAGCCGGGAGGATTCAGCAGGGATGTTTCCGCCCAAACACCCTCGGGAGATTTCAGGGTCCCGACGGGTGCGGGATGTTTTGGACAGTTCACTAACAACGGAGCGATTAATATGAAAAAAAGCATGATCATTTCAATGGGTTTGGGAACGGCGATTTCCATTGTCGCCCTTTATCTGGCATTCAGGAATGTTCCTTTCGGGGAACTGACGGCTTACCTGATATCCATCAACTATTTATGGATTCTTCCCTCCGCGCTGATTGCGGTGTTCGCTTTTGTGCTGAGGGTGTTCCGTTGGCAGATCATTCTGGGATCAACCCGGGAGGTCTCTTTCTGGAGAGCATTTCATCCCCTGATGATCGGCTTTATGCTCAACTGCATCATTCCGGGCAGAGCTGGCGAGGTGGCAAGACCAGCCATTTTGCAGAAAAAGGATGATGTGCCCTTTTCCACGGGACTTGCAACTGTGGCCGCGGAGCGGGTGTTTGATGTGCTGTTCCTGCTCGCCCTTTTCGCCGCGGTGCTTTCCGCGGTGACAATAGACAGCAGCCTGAGCATCCCTTTCGGCAAATACCAACTGAACCGGAATACACTGGAAATGGTTGCCGGGGGCATGGTAAAACTGAGTGTCGTTCTTATCTTGGGAATTGTGCTGATCAGCTTTGCAAAAATCAGGGAAAAGGCAAAGCGGATTATCATAAGGATTCCGGAGCTTTTTTTCTTTGCAGGCCAGGGCTTCAGAGAAAAAATTCAGGAAAAAGTCTGTGTTTTCCTGATAAATATAATGGAAAATATAGCGTCCGGCTTTTCGCTGGTGAAATTCCCGAAACGCATTTTTTTCTGCCTCGGACTGTCTTTTGTCATATGGGTGCTTTCCGCGTTCTCATATTATCTTTTTTCTCTGGGATGTCCGGGCATCGGGCTGTCATACACGGAAATAACAGCGGTGATGGTGATCATCTGTTTTTTCATTGCCCTTCCGTCCGTCCCGGGATATTGGGGGCTGTGGGAGGCCGGGGGCATGTTTGCCCTTTCCCTTTTCGGCGTGTCCGGAAAAGACGCGGCAGGCTTCACACTGGCAAATCACGCGTTTCAGTTGTTTCCCATTGTCATTATCGGCCTTGTGTCGGCCATGCTCATGGGTGTGAATATATGGAAAATTTCGTATGAGAGGAAGCAGGTTTAGAAATTCATGAAAGGCTATCAATATGGAATTACTTGATGTTTTGACATATCCCGACAAATTTCTCAGGCAGCCGGCGAAGCCTGTTGAAAATATAGACGGCGAACTCCAGAAACTGATTGATAAAATGGCGGTGACCATGTACGAGGCCCCCGGAGTGGGGCTGGCCTCGGTACAGGTGGGATGTGACAAAAGTCTCATTGTTTATGACGGCTTGCCGGGTGAGGAGGAGAGCTGTTTGCAGGTGCTGATCAATCCCACAATCATCAGCACGGAGGGAACAATGCTTTCGGAACAGGAGGGATGCCTCAGTGTTCCTGATCTCAGGGCGGATGTGAAACGGGCCGTGGCTGTGCTGGTTGAAGGTTTTGACAGGGAGGGAAAGCCGGTGCGGATAGAGCGGGATGATTTTCTGGCCGTGGTTTTGCAGCATGAGATTGATCATCTCAGCGGAACCCTGCTCATAGATCATGTCAGTTCCCTGAAAAGAGAGATGTATAAGAAAAAAATCAAAAAGCAATTAAGGAGAGAAGTCACAACACGATGAGTAAAAACTTCAACATTGTATTTATGGGTACGCCCGATTTTGCAGTTCCCTGTCTGGAAGCCCTTCACAACAGCCGCCACAATGTGATGCTGGTTGTAACCCAGCCGGACAGACACAGCGGCCGGGGTCGGAAACTGCTCCCACCGCCGGTGAAGGAAAGCGCGCTGGCATCGGGATATGAGGTGATTCAGCCGGAATCTGTCAAAACAGAGGTTTTCGGAGAGCACATGAGAAAACTGCGGCCAGATCTGTTTGTGGTGGTGGCCTTCGGTCATATTCTTCCCGGCCTGCTCCTTGAAGTGCCGCGGCTTGGTTCGATCAATATTCATGCCTCGCTTCTCCCGAAATACCGGGGACCCGCGCCCATACAGTGGGCCATTATCAGAGGGGAAAGGGAAACCGGGGTTACAACCATGTTTATGGACAAGGGCATGGATACGGGAGATATTCTTCTGTCTGAGAAAACGGAAATAACCGGAGGGGACACCTCTGCCAGCCTTCACGACCGTCTCTCAGTTCTCGGTGCGGCACTTCTGGCAAAGACGCTGGACAATTTCAATGACCTGCGGCCTGTTTCCCAAAATCATGATCAGGCAACATACGCGCCCATGCTGAGTAAGAGGGACGGCCATATCAACTGGGAAAAATCCGCCAAAAGCCTTGAATGCCTGATCCGAGGAATGACTCCCTGGCCCGGGGCATTCACTTTTCAAGGTGACAAACGACTCAAAATCTTCAAAGCCATCCCATTGCCGGCGGAGCCGGCAGAAGACCCCGGGACTGTGATCAGGAGTTTTCCTGATGAACTGCGCGTTGCAACCGGAAAGGGAGCATTGTCTCTGCTGGAAATTCAGGGCGCGTCCGGAAAACGGCTTCATATCAGAGATTTTCTCAGGGGGCATAAGATAGCCCCGGGAACGGTTTTGTGCTGAACACTGAATGCCCCCTGCGGCCACAGCAGGGGGAATTTTCGGTCTGCCGCACTTACTTGTCCCGCAGGGACGACTGAAAATAGCCCGGCAATTCATCACGTCATCTACACGGATTAGGGATAAGAAAGGATTTTTTGTCCCGCAAGGACAACTGAGAACAGCCCGGCAATTCATCACGTCATCTACACGGATTGGGGATAAGAAAGGATTTTTTGTCCCGCAGGGACGACTGAAAATAGCCCGGCAATTCATTGCCGGGGGTCAATTCCCTCCCATTTTTTTGTCCCGTAGGGACAACTGAGAACAGCCCGGCAATTCATCACGTCATCTACACGGATTGGGGATAAGAAAGGATTTTTTATCCCGCAGGGACAACTGAGAACAGCCCGGCAATTCATCACGTCATCTACACGGATTGGGGATAAGAAAGGATTTTTTGTCCCGTAGGGACAACTGAGAACAGCCCGGCAATTCATCACGTCATCTACACGGATTGGGGATAAGAAAGGATTTTTTGTCCCGTAGGGACAACTGAGAACAGCCCGGCAATTCATCACGTCATCTACACGGATTGGGGATAAGAAAGGATTTTTTGTCCCGTAGGGACTTGTGAGAATAGCCCGGCAATTTATTGCCGGGAACCAATTCTCTCCCATTTTTTTGTCCCGTAGGGACAACTGAAAAATTGCTCCCATGCTTTCAGCCATTTCTGCGGGGCTGAATGAATTTGTGCATCCGAACCCGGCAATATCTGATTTATAAACGGGCCGGGCTGTTTTCGGATGTTCCGGGACAGAAAACGGGCAAAAAAGAAACCGGGCTTTTTGTAAAAACCCGGTTTCCTGAAAAAATTGCGTGAGGTTCGGGTTAATCCCTCAGACCTGCGGCGATCTGTAACGCATAGACAGCTTCTTCCATGCCGATCTTGCCATCTCCGTCGATATCCGCGTCCGCGTAACCCTGATCCTCAGCGATTCCCGAACATATCTGAAGCGCAAGCACGGCATCCTTCATATCCGTATTTCCGTCATGGTTGATATCCCCTTTGTCCGCATAAACCTGGGACGTTGCCGGTGTGTCCAGAGTCGTCATGGGCGGCTGATTCCCTGCCGCATCCGATGCCCGGATGGCGAAGTAATATTCCGTGCCGGGGTCCGGCATCTCAAGGAGGATGCGCTGAACGGTTCCGGCATCAGCAGGCGCGGGAGTCGGGCCTGCGGAGATGCTGTCGTTCCAGTTTGAATCCGTGATGGGTTCGGTGCTGTACCGGATATCGTAGGCATAAACCGCCTCATTGTCATCCGGCGCGGTCCACTCCAGTTCCACCCGCCATCTTGAATCGCCGGTGCTTGCCTGCAAATTCGTTATGGGAGCGGGCGGGGTCATGTCAGCGGTCTCCGGTGCGAACAGTCCGTAGTTGGCATAGTCCATGGCCCCGAGGGAGATGTGGAACTCTCTGAGATCATTCTCGCCTCCGCTGATCATCTCCCATGTACGGTCATCCGCATTCCATCCGTAAAGATTCAGTTGGGATGCGTCCAGACCGTCCATCTGTCCGTCGGAAAGCAGGATGCCGAGTGCGGCCGCCCCGGGATTGCCCAGTGACGATGAGAATCCGAAACTCCACACATCGCCGACCCGGGTCAGATTTCCGTTTGCAGGCGATGGTGCGGTGCTTCGCACAATGACAAAAGTTCCGCTTCCCAGTTCCGAGGTGAACCGGATTTCCAGGCCGCCCTCTGGACCGGAATATCTCGATGCCGGGACAAACTCGGTGCTGTGAATCTCAAAAGGGCTGACGGACTGAGCTGACCCCGAACCTGAAACAGCGGTGACGTCAAGGGTTCCTGAATCGTATTCAAGGGATGCGGTTCCGGAATGAGCATTCCCGTCCGCTGTCATGGATACTGCCGCGGAATACCCGTGGGACTGGGACACGGTCACATCCGGCGGAGAACTCAGTATGTCGCCCGAAATGCGGAGATTCATCTGTTTCGGGTCCGAGTCGTCCGGGGCAGCGCTCACGATGATGCCGGGGCCGTTGTCTTTCGCGCTTCCCCGCTTTTCAGAGGCTGCGGAGAGCGGCAGCGTGAGATGATATGCCGGTTTTGTTTCGTGAACGGGAAGTTCCGCCTTTATCCCGTGGGAATAAGCTTCCAGAACTTTTCCGGCGGTGATGCTGCCGCATCTGACCGCGCCGGCTTTGTCCGTGATTCCCTGGAAACTGCGCCGTTCCGGGGATGCCAGCCACACATTCGCGCCCGGAACCGGATATCCGGCCGAATCTGTGACATACAGCATCGCATCGGAGACCCGGGCCGAACCGTCCCGCTTCTTTGCGCCCGGCGTCCATTCAATGATGTTCAGGACATTCCGGTTCATTGTCGCAGGCCCGGGGCGTTTGGCGCATCCTGAGCAGGGATAACTCCCCGATGTGCTGGGCGGAAGGATGAGGTTGGCAAAAAACGAGTCGGAGAAACCAGTGTGGCCGTTGCGCTCCATTTCATACTGAATCTCGTACTGAAACACCGAACTGAAATATTCCCAGCAGTTCAGTCCTCTGCTGTATGAACTGCTGAGATCCGTCCAGCGGGAGTTCACATATCCCGCATGCCTGTCCCGCTCCCGGCGAATTTGGAACTGAGCAGTCACATGGTCGTCATTGTAGAGCGGGGTGCGGGGGAAATAATCCCCGATGTCGCTCATCTCGTGGGAGGAATACTGGTAATCCATAAGACCGTAGTTCTGGGGAAACTCGTTGTCATGTTGCAGCCGGTATGACCAGGAACCGTCGCTTTTTTTCTTTGTTCGGTTGCCGTTCAGGTATTCGTCGAAAAAGCCGAGCAGATAGTGTCCGGATTCATGTCCGAGCGTGGAATACCAGTTGTAGGTGTCCGGTTCGCCGGACCAGTATTTGCCCATATGGATATGAAGGTCCAGGTTGTATCGGTTTCCCCAGATATGGGCATTGGGCCACTCGTTGTTTTTGATCTGCACATCGCAGTAATCCCATTGAGCGGTGTCCTTGTATGCGCCGCTGACCAGGACCACGTTTTTTATCACGGAATAGCCGTCAGTGACGTTGTACATGTAGTCGGCGTATTGTCCTGACTTTGTTGGTAAACGTGGCGGACTGGGCCTCCTCGAATGCTACCACGAGATTCCATTCGATTTTCGGATGAACCAGTCGGACGAGAATATTATCCTCGGAATCTGCGGATGCGTTCGCCAGGGTGCTGCCCTGTCCCGGAAAATCGTAATATGTGCCGTTCTCCGCCATGATGTCGCTGGCCATGGTGAAGGCATAGATTCTGCCTTCGGGCGAGCCGTCTCCGTTGGATGCGAAATAGGGATTTTTCCCGCGGCTGCCCCCGAAATTGGCATCCGGTGCTTTGGGATTGTCCACGGAAAAGAAGGTTTTCTGTGCGTAAATCTTATCCGTGTCCTGAATGTCCTCCAAGCGGATGATCCCCTGACTGTCTGTGAGGCCCCGGGCGGTGCTTTCTGTGTTCACCCACACCTCCGCTCCGTCAACGGCCTCACCTGTATCATAATTGCGGGAGCCGTTTTTGTCCGCCCACACCCGGAAAGAGACCGCGGTGTCCGCTGATATGAATATGGCTGTGACGCGCCTGTCCTGATTCATGTCAAGGGTTTCGTCGGGCTGATTTCCTGTGAGATCCCCTTCCCAGTGAGCAAACTCATACCCCGGGTTCGGAACGGCGGTCAGGGAGACTGAGGTTCCGCAGTCATACGCGGATGCGGACGGATTTTTGGTGACGTTGCCGTTCTCCGCGGTGATGTCGAGGGAATACGTTTTTATGGCGAAGTTTGCCGTGACCGATTTGTCCGCATCCATGGTGAGGGTGCAGGTGGGGGATGTGCCGGAACACGCGCCCGACCAGCCTGTGAATTCATGGCAATCCGCGGGTTCGGCAGAGAGTGTGACAGATTCGCCGTCTTCATAAACAGACTGATCCGGAGATGCAGAAATCGTGCCGCCGGACGAGGGAGAGAGGTTTTTTGTGAGCGTGAATGTGTTCGGCGCATCCTCCTCGAAGATTGCCGTGACATTCCGGTCATCGCTCATGTCAAGAGTTGCTGTGGATGCGGTGCCGGACGTGTCTCCTTCCCATCGAACAAAATGGTATCCTGTGTTCGGATTTGCGGTGAGGGTGACACCGGTGCCGCAATTGTATGTGGATTGGTTCGGGCTTTTGGTCACGCTGCCGTTGAGGGCGGTGATGTTGAGAGAATAGGTTCTGACGGCGAAATTTGCGATGACGGATTTGTCCGCATCTGTTGTGAGGCTGCATGTTGAATTTGTGCCGGAACATGCGCCGGACCAGCCGATGAAATCATAACAGTCATCCGGTTCCGCTGTGAGCAGTACGGTTGTGCCGCAGTCGTAGGATGTCTGGTTCGGGCTTTTTGTGACGGTTCCGTTATTCGATGTGATGCTGACGGAATGGATACTGACGGCAAAGTTTGCCGTGACCGATTTGTCCGCATCCACAGTGAGGGTGCAGGTGGAAGACGTCCCGGAACATGCCCCTGACCAGCCGGTGAACTCGTAACAGCCGTCCGGTTCTGCTGTGAGGGTGACGGATTCGCCGTCGGTATAAACGGATTTGTCGGGAGATGCTGAGATTGCACCGCCGGATGAGGGGGAGGCGGTTTTCGTGAGCGTGTATGTGTCCGGGATGTCCTCCTCGAAGACTGCGGTCACGTTGCGGTCTGCGGTCATGGTGACGGATGCGGAGGTGCTTGTTCCGGAGGCATCTCCCTCCCAGCGGACGAAGTGCCAGCCTGTATCCGGATTGGCGGTGAGGGATACCTCGGTTCCGCAGTCGTAGGAAGATGCTGAGGGGCTTTTTGTGACACTGCCGTTATTGGCGGTGACGGTGAGGGAATAGGTTTTTATGGCGAAGTTTGCCGTGACCGATTTGTCGTCATCCATTGTGAGAGTGCAGGTGGGGCTTGTGCCGGAGCAGTCGCCTGACCAGGCGGTGAAATCGTAGCAGTCATTGGGCGTGGCGGTTAGGGTTACGCTTTCGTTGTGGTCATATTCGGATTTGTTGGGATTTCGGGATATTACGCCGTAAATGGAG
>Ga0233403_10001025_pt1 | contig 13150 bp, 6 predicted proteins | sample Na_oxic_1_MG_FD_179866 | JGI IMG/M metagenome (GOLD analysis project Ga0233403, IMG submission 179866) | Seawater microbial communities from Saanich Inlet, British Columbia, Canada - Na_oxic_1_MG | ecosystem: Environmental > Aquatic > Marine > Inlet | place: Canada: British Columbia | collected...
AATATCGCAAAATCGCAAAATAAATTTGGAACGAAAATATCGCAAAATCGCAAAATAAATTTGGAACGAAAATATCGCAAAATAAATTTGGAACGAAAAGTCGCACAAGGGGGCAACCACAAGGATTTGCCCCTACGGCCGAAATGTAGGGGCAATCAATCCGTTAGGGTTGCACAATTTTGCCTAATTCTACAAAAGCGCCATTTTTCATGACGACAAAGGGTCGCCATTCTGAGTGAATGCCGGTTTTCGCTTTATAATCAAGTATATGCAATACGCCCATGCCGTAGCCCATTGGCCCCATGTTGTAGTAATGCGCTTGCATTTTATAAGGAAAGGCTTTCGGTTCTGAAATGGTGAAACATTCAGGGCCGTAACCGCTGGTGATATCAGCATACAGTGTGCCGCCAGTGGGCAAGGTTTTCTGCTCGTAATAAGCATGATGTTGTTGGTTGTCGTAGAGGTGAAAATCGACATCGTTGGCATCGGTTTCCCAGAACAGTACAAAACGTAATTGGCCTTGTGTGGCCGGTTTCCATTTGAAGCTGTTGCCCGGAAATAGCGTGCTCAATTGTTGCTCTTGTGCTAACTGGGTGAGCATGAGGGCGAGTGTTTCGGTCAAAATCGTTGAGACAGCTTGAAAACGTGGGTACTTGCGTTCAAGGGCTGCTTGCAGTGTTGCCACGGCTTGCTGATGTTGCCCGTTTTCCCAGTAGGCGAGTGCTAACAGGTAATGCCCTGAAGGATGATCGGGCCTTTGCTTGACGGCTTTTTTGAGGCTATCGAGGCTGAGCCAGGTTTCGGTTTTGAGAGACAAGAGTCTTTCCGCTGCCCAGCGGCGAATATCGGCCCGTGCGGGGAAGTAGTCGATGAGTGAGCCGTAGGCGCGAGCGGCTTGGTTGCTATTGCTTGTTTTTTCATACCATTCGCCTAAGGCGATGAGTGCCATGACATCGGATAAATTGTCTTGGTGCCATTTTTGGGCGAGTTTGCCAGCGGCTTGGATATCGCCTTGATCTAGCAGAGTACGAAATTTGGCATAGCGGCCTGTCCAAGGTGAGATGCTGTATCCTTTCGCACGGGGTGCTAGACGGGCAGCAGCGCTACGACTTCTGGCTTGAATGCCAGGAGGTGATTGGGCTAGGATTTGTAAATCAACATCAGCCTCTTCTTCTGAACGTCGTGTGTCGTCAGAGTCAGATACCCATCTTTCTCCGAAAGGGGTTTGGACACTTCTCATACCCGGTGGCACGTCTTCGTCTCTTGTCATTTGTCTTTGAACACGAGGCGCATGACGGGGTGCCGCTTGAGGGGCTTCTCTTGTGTTATCAACAGAGAGCTCTTCTGACATTTCCATTATAATGGGCTCCATCGCCTGAACCATTGAAGCTGTCGAGTCTAGAATTGGGGTAGTCTCTTCTGCTTGATCATCGTTCGATGAAGAACCCTCTGAAGCCTCTACCTCCATCTCTCTTGGCATTCCATACAATAAAATTCTGTCTGAATCAGAATACTCAGAAGATTCGACACCCATCGTCATTTGTTCCTGAAGATGGGTAGCAGCAGAAGGGGGCATAGAACGAGCCAGTAATTCAACGGATTCTCTTGGGGAAGCCTCTGTACTGAATTGGATGTCGCCTTCGCGTGTCGCATCATCAAGACTCTCAATAGAAGCGTTTCCTGATGCCCTATCGGTGTCTGCTTCGGGAACAGCACGCTCTAAATCCTCTACCTCTCCAGCAAAAGCATGAGCTTCAACTTCTGGCGGCTGTGCAGAAGGGCTCATGCCCCCCATTCGCTTGGATAGCAACTCAAGCAATTCTGCCGTTTTTTCTTGACTAATCAATGCGATCATTTCTTCAGCAGCCTTTCTCTCATTTTCTGAAGTAGGTGGATCGTTTTCCAGTTCGTTCTGGAGACGCGCAACAAAGGCTTCATTGCTGTATGGAAGACAGAGTGCGATCTCTTTCCTTTCTTCAATGAGACAAGTCAAAAATCTATAGAAAACTTGTTCTAAATTTTCTAAACCCTCATCAACCATTGTCTGAGCAAGCGTGGGCGTTTCCACACCAGCGCGTTTCATCACGGTGATTCCCTCTAGCCCAATCGTCAGAATATCCGCTAAACCTTTGCGCTCAATGTTGTAGCGTCGATAGTCGTCTTCGGTTTCCAAAACCAGCAGCGAGGTGTAAGGCGACAATACCCGTTCTTTAACCGATAGGTTAATGATTTCATTATGAAAAGCATTTTTCTGGTCAGGATCAGAACTGTTGTCTTCCAAGGCTAAGAGTTTGTCAAGACGCGCCCGTACCCATTCGCGCTTGAGTAACAGAGCAATGCCTTTTGATTTCGAGGCTTTAGGGGGCATTTGAGAAAGGGGGAATTTTTTGTCACCAATACTGATATTAATCCCTTTCGACGGGTTAGAGGCGATTTGGCGTTCGGCAAAGATAATCAGCGGTTCATTGGTTTGCAAGGCTTCAACCTTTGAAGGCCAATACCAATTTGAACCTGAAACGGTGATGGGGATATCAGCATAAACGGGGCTCGTCAGTTTACGCTTGATCTGAGCATCGCTGAGTGTGAGGGAGGAAACGATACCGGGATATTGGCCGGCTTTAGCGAGCTGACGAGCGATTTGCTTATCGCTGTGATAAGAGGGGATTAAAACATCGACTCTTTCTAGCCAATCAAGGGTTTTCAGTTGCGCTGCCAGTTGAGCGGCTGAGGTTTCACCTGCGGTGATAACCGCATCTGAAATCAGCAGTAGCCGCGCTTTTTTGAGTTTTAAGGCTTTTAAGGCGGCAATGGCGCTATCCAAGCGCGACGCGCCCAAGGCTTGGTGTTGTTGAACTTGATCAATTAAGGCCGATTGTGCATTGAGATTGTCGGCTGTGCCGATTTCTCGGACTGCTTGATCATAAGTATAGAGTCGCAGTGTTCCGATTTGTAATGAGGGCAAAAGGGTTTTAAACCGTTTCAGGCTGTCTGACAAATAGGGCGCTTGCGAGGCTGAGGTATCCATTAAGAGGATCAGATTATCAAAACTTGGCTTGATTTTCTGATTGCCTGTATCGGTAAAAGGGATAATTCTAGCGGCCACGATTTGTTCGCTTTGCATGACAACCCCCAGCTTGCCTTTAGGGGGGATGGGGGGGTGATAGGGCAAAACAAAATCAACAGTGGGTTGATAATCGCGTTTGTCAATCGTGAGGATATCACGTTTTGACAAGCTACCTGTCAATTCGCCCAGGGTGCTAAAACTGTCGCTGTCATAAAAGACTTGAATGGACAAGTGTTTTAACAGGGGTAACCCTTTGAGCGGCAAAACATATTCGCTATTCTCACCTAGCAAGCGTTGAGAATAAGACAATATGAGTAATTTTTCAGACTGGGGGGCAATGGGAAAAATCCGGGCATTAAAACGGTTACCGCTGTCTGTTTCTAACAAAGCGGGATCTTGACGACGATGCAAAAAGTCTTCGTAGGCACGACGAGCCAGTTGTTTTTCAACCACTTCGCCTTCTTGCAGCTGATCACCGATTTTCATGGCAAAGCGACTGATCGCGGCATTATCGGGCAAGATGATTTGAAAACGGCCTTCACGCTGACGGTTTTGCGGATTATAAAAAACCATTTTCAGTTCCGTGAATGCCAAAAAGCCGTCCAATACGACACGCGCTTCTAACTTGTGCAATTCAAGCCCCGTACCATCTGAGGCGGTAAGTGAAATACGGGATTCAGTCGCGAATCCCGTTTGACTCAATAGGAGAGTCAATAGGGTTATAAAGGAGGTGAGTGTTTTCATGATTACTATTCAGTTTGATTTGTACCTTGATGTTGTGAAATGAGTTAATAGAAAAATTTGAATATAACATTCTTATTGTAAACTAAAACCAATGCTTTTGTTCAGTTATCAGCAGTTATCAGTTATCAGTTATCAGTTATCAGTTATCAGTTATCAGTTATCAGTTATCAGTTATCAGTTATCAGTTATCAGTTATCAGTTATCAGTTATCAGTTTCACTTAAGAAGTTGCGCGCAACTTCTTAAGTGGCGTCAGTTATCAGAACAATCCTGTTATTTGAGAGAAAATAAAACGCTGATGATACTGATTAACGCTGTTCAATCAATAAATCAATCAGCGTTGATCATGACAATCAGTCTAATCTGCGTTCTATTAATTAATAACCGATACATTAAAACATAATGAAATTTGAACTATTAGCCACTGACGGCCTTGCCCGGTGCGGCCAATTAATACTCGCACACGGTGTTGTTCAAACACCGGCCTTTATGCCGGTAGGTACTTATGGCACCGTGAAAGCGATGAGGCCTGAACAAGTTAATGAGACGGGTGCCGATATCATTTTAGGCAATACTTTTCATTTGATGTTGCGTCCAGGCACTGCGGTAATCGCAGCTCATGGCAGTTTGCATCGTTTTATGAATTGGTACAAGCCCATTCTCACCGATTCAGGTGGCTTTCAAGTCTTCAGTTTGGGCAATATGCGTAAGATAACTGAACAGGGCGTGACATTTCGTTCACCGATAGATGGTGCAAAAGTCTTCCTCGGCCCTGAAGAATCGATGGCCGTGCAGCGGGCCTTGGGCGCTGACATTGTCATGATATTTGATGAATGTACCCCTTATCCCGCGACAGAACAGCAAGTCCTTGATTCTATGACATTATCTTTACGATGGGCTGCGCGTTCCAAACAGGCTCATGGTGATAATCCTGCGGCTTTATTTGGGATTGTGCAAGGGGGCATGTATGAACATTTGCGCCAAGCCTCATTAGCGGGCTTGATCGATATCGGTTTTGATGGCTATGCCATAGGCGGGTTATCAGTAGGCGAGCCAAAAGAAGATATGCAGCGTATTTTGGCAGCGATTGCGCCAAAGTTGCCCTTTAATAAACCGCGTTATCTCATGGGCGTGGGCACCCCCCAGGATATTATTGAAGCAGTGCGCTGTGGTATTGATATGTTTGATTGTGTCATGCCCACACGTAATGCACGCAATGGGCATTTATTTACCAGTGAAGGCGTGGTACGGATTCGTCAGAGCCGATATAAAACCGATATCCTGCCATTAGATCCAAATTGTGATTGTTATACTTGTCAACATTACACCCGCGCTTATTTGCATCACTTGGATAAAGCGCGAGAGATATTGGGTGCCCATTTAAATACCGTACATAATTTGCACTACTATCAAAATTTAATGAACCAATTACGTCTAGCGATTACAAAACAACGATTTAATGCTTAGGGTTTCAAACCCAATTTATTTTGCGCCTTTTCGTTCTATACTGCACGCGGGCACAACTTAAACTTTTAAAAAGGGCAAAATATTTAAACCTCAACACAGAGTACACAGAGGAACACAGAGGAACACAGAGGAACACAGAGGTAAAAGATAAACTTAGAAAAGTTCAGCTTATTCCCGTGTTGAGTATAAATTTATTTTGCGTTGTATTTTCAAACCCAATTTATTTTGCGATAGCGCAATTTTCGTTTCAAATTTATTTTGCTTGTTATTGGAGTGCAAAATTTATTTTGCAAATGGAACATTTTTTGCCTAAATACTTCTGATACTTTTAAAGTGGTATTTGCAAAACAGCTCAAAACTATTCGCAATTTGCGAATAGCCAGACTTTTTTCGTTAGACGACGATAATAGCGAATAGCGAAATGCATAGAATTTCAAGCCCTATAGATATTCAAAAAAATCATTTGAGGGCTCCCAAAAAAATCATTATCAATCTTGGCGATCCGCAAAATAAATTTTGCACTCCAAAATCAATTTGAAAGCAAAATAACATGCATTCCAAAATCAATTTGAAAGCAAAATAAATTTTGCACTCCAAAATCAATTTGAAAGCAAAATAACATGCATTCCAAAATAAATTTGAAAGCAAAATAAATTTTGCACTCCAAAATAAATTTGAAAGCAAAATAAATTTTGCACTCCAAAATAAATTTGAAAGCAAAATAAATTTTGCACTCCAAAATAAATTTTAGGGTTTAATGTCATGCTCTTAAAATCTGCGCCAATATCAGCTCAAGAAATAGAAGCCACACTCGCCTCATCGAAAACTCAAAAAGTCAGTGTCAGGAGAGTGCTGCCCAAATCCGTCATTGTTTCTTTACATAAAGACAGCTTTGTACAAGCCTCGACACTTTCGGCTGCTCACAAAGCCATACAAACCTATACCACTGCACCGATGGTGCCACGCGAAAAACTAGAATTGTTAAAAGCACTTTTCAGTGTGAAGCGTCTTTCTACGGAAGCCATATCAGACATGGCTCAGGAAACTGGCTTAGCTGAGAACAAAATCAAGGCATTAAGTGGCCTATTGCCGCACAGCATTAAAAAGCAAATGGAAACCACAATGGAAAAACTCTTCATGTTTGGGCAAGCCACTTCACGGGAGTTACCAGGATTGTCTTTAGCCCATGCACAAAAGATGGTTGTCGAGGATATCCGATATCGGGATAAAAAACTCAACCAAGAAACCCAAGAGATTTTTAACGCGATACGAGAGGGCAAAATTCTTCAACTGGGCATTATGCTGGATGTGATCACCTCAAGCGGTTATCCATTTTGCCTGTTAAACCAAGTACAATATACACTTTCTAGCATTTTAGACTACCGCAAATTTATTGAGTGTTATGTCTTGCTCTATGCGAAAAAAGAGTTTGACGAAAACAAACAGTTATCAAGCATAGCCGTTTGGGCACAATTATATCCCGTTAATCCGAAAGACTTTGATAGACTGTCTGAAAAACAGAGCACTTCTGAAGTCAAACATGTGAGATATCCTGATGGATTTGTCGCCTTCCAATTTGCGAATACTGCCGTTCAAGTTGAACTCTCCAGTTTACAACAAGATAGCTTTTTGCTTGATGCCAAACCTAAAAAGCAATTGATAGCCGAAATGAGACAATTTGTCAGAACCATGACGGCACCTGGGAAAAAGAAAGCCGGCATTGCGCTTCATGTCACTTTTGCTCACTATCCTGATAAACAGATAGAACTCAAGGATCAAAGTCTTTGGGTGTAACTATCAATTATCAGTTATCAACTATTATATTTATACTCTGTGGCACTCTGTGGCACTCTGTGGACTCTGTGTTGAAAAAAATTGCTGGCAATGGTGGGCAAGCGGGCGGTGAGATTTTGAGCTTACTATTGAGTTCATTGCCGCCCGCTTACCCACCCTACGAATAACTGATAACTATTCCATAAAATCCCTTGGCATCTTTAACAACCCTTCATGCTGTGTGCGAACTTCAAAGGTACTCAGTTCACTCACATCAGCAATGTTGCAAGAGGAGGGTAACTGGGCATTTTCAATAAAACCGCCCGGCAACACCACCAGAAATTCATCCAAATTCATATCGGGGGAGTCAATGTGTACTGAGCCGTCTAAACCCAATCTTGAAGACGCACTCACCAAACTGTCACTCGATTTGATAAATTGATCAGAGGTAATGCGAATATTTCCGCCACTGCCTTCATCCGCCTGTGCTTTAATCTTTCCTTTATCCAACACCACAAACACCGGCCCAGAAATGGTAATGTCACCACCTCGGCCTTTGCCGGTTCCGACGCTCGTGGTGATTTGACCGCCTCGCAAATAGAGTAAGTTTGGCGCATTGACACTAATATTACCACCAGTTGCGTGTTCTGCTGAAGTGGATATGTTACCTTCATTGCTTATATCTATGCTGTTGGCTTGTATTATTATCTCACCAGCATTACCTATGTTGAAACTTTTAGCCGCAATTTCTCCACCACTATCTAACTTGAGCTGGTTGACTTGTACTTCAATATTACCACCTTGCCCAGAACTGTCCGTATTAGTGAACAAACCACTGGGTAAACTTCGCTCACTGCGTCCAGAGGCAATAATATCACCGGTTGCCACAATCTGAATTGTGCCACTATTACCTTTGCCCACACGCACTATGTCTCCTACAAAGGCCGCATTGCTACTATTAATTTGTCCTCCACTATTTAAGTATAAATGATTAACATCAACGCTTACATTACTACCCGCATTATCCCCAAAAGTTGAAGTTGTAATAGAGCCTTCATTCTCCAAAATAATCGTATCAGCAGAAATGAAAATACCTGATTTACTTGCTTGCGCTTTTCCCCAAAGTAATATTTGAATACTCGTTTGATTCTCTTTGAATTTAAAAACACCGCCGGGTACATGATACCAACCGGTACGACTACCTGACATGGAAAGTGTATCAGATATCGTCATTTTGATATTTCCAGCTTGTCCCGCAATAAGAGAGTTAGTGCCAATAAAAGCTCCCTCAGTCAAATTAACTCTATCAGCATTGATGATAATATCACCAACATTGCCCATTCCCATGCTGGATTCTGCAATCAGTCCCCCGACTAAATTTAAATGATCTGTTGTCACAATGATTATACCGGATTTACCACTACCGAATGTACTACTGGCAATAGTACTTGGGTAATCTATGTATGATACCCCATTAACCAACCAAATTCCTTTACGCAGTCCTGATAACGAGATAGAATCGGTCACCTTAATTTCTAGTTGACCACCTTGCCCACTGCCTAACGTACTGCTAGAAAACTTTGCTCCTCCTTTTAGGGCCATTTGGGTTGCTTCAACTTTGATATCTCCAGCCCGCCCAACATCTAAGGTACTTGCATCTACAAAGCTACCCGTGACTTCCAAGTAAGGTGTATTAATGGTAATACTGCCGGCATTTCCTTTACCAAACGTTTGATTCAACACGGCCAGCAAATCGCCACGAATGTCGATGGATTCCGATAACCGCATGTCAATGTTCTTGCCATTGAGGTCGGCCAGTGTATTGGCCTGAATCGTCGAATCCTGCATCGCTAACTGACCGCCTCGAATAAAAACGGCACCGCTGCCTCTACTGCTAACATCTATTAGGGTGTTGTCAATCTGGATTTTCCCGCCTTCTCCATTCAAATCTAATTCAGACTCATGCGGGATGATTTCACCTCTCGATGCCACACTGGCGAGATTGATTCGCCCAGAAGCCGCTGACAGTTTGGAACGAGCAAATATGGCTGCAAAACCGTCTTCATCAAATTGGATGGGAGATTGACCATTTAAGCGTAAATCACCACCAATCAAGGATAAAGTTTGATTTTCTGGAACGGATAAATCGCTATCTTCAGTGGTAATTGTGGCAGGCATGTTGGTTAAAAAACCAAATGCTTCAACGGGTGCGACAGTCAACAGACTATTGCCGGGTTGACGCGCATTGAATTGTCCACCATCTTGTAAACGTAACGTGTCAGCGGTGCTGGCATGAAAACTCCCTTGCACATCCAATCGAGCATTGGGCCCAAACATAATGCCGTAAGGATTCAGGAAATACATATCCGCATTGGGGATGGTTGAACGCAGTAACCCGTCAATGTTTGAGGGATTGCCGCCCGTCACGCGGCTGATGACGTTGTTGACGCTATTGGGGCCTGAAAAGGTGGCGCTTTCAAAGCTTTGCAAGTTAAAGTCTTGAAAGCTATGGAAAAGGTTGCCACCGTGTTGTTGGCCTAAGTCAGCTTTGATTTGGTAATCGGGGCCGGGTAATGGGCCGCTATGGCCGAGTGTGCCGTCGAGAACCACTTGGGCATTGATGGGTAAGCTGATGATTAATAAAAGGATTATGAGTACAGTTCGAGAGTTCATTTTAGTTCTCCTTAAAAGATAACTACAGGGATTTGTTATAACAAAGGATAAAGCAATAACTACAGGAATTGTCACGAAATAACTTCCCGTTTTATAGAACCCCAGGTTCCACCTGGGGCTATTCACATTTTCAGGCTAAAATTTCGCGGAGCGAAATTTTAGCCTGAAAACCCCTTCGGGGTTGGCGTATTAATATAGCTATCAACTTTCATCTGTTAGAATCAGATAATTTCAAAAGGACGAACACCAAAATTAAATGATTTTTCTCAACATCTATAAATGTCCAAGTTATTTTGTGACTGTTCCTTAGCTACAATTTTTTGCAAATATCGAATAGAACGCAGATAATACTGATTGTCATGATTGGCACTGATTTTTTTTAATCAGTGTTAATCATGAGCATCATGAGAATCAGCGTTCTATCTAATTTATCATATCATTCTTTAAAACTACCCTTATGAAACGCCACCACAAAAGTTGATCCTTGTCCTAATTGACTTTCACACCAGACTTTGCAATTCATGGTTTCGACTAATTTTTTGACAATAAATAAGCCTAAACCGGTTGAATGTTCGGAGCCAGTGGGTTGCGCCGTTAAGCGGCTGAATTTACCAAATAATTTGGGTTTATCTTCATTACTTAGCCCGGGCCCTTCGTCTTGTATTTCGCAGCGTACCTGCTGCTCATTTTGGCCGAGGCGGATAGTGATATTTTTACCAAGAGGTGAATATTTGACGGCGTTAGAAATCAGATTATCTAATACTTGGTGGACGAGTTGGTTATCAACATAGGCATAGTATGAGGAGTCTTTATATTGAAAATTCATCGTGATGTTTTTGACTTTCGCTCGTTCAGTATAATCAGTTATTAATGACTGGATCGTTGGCAGAATGTTGACTTGGTTCAGTGAAACGCTTATTTTGCCGGATTCAATCACATTCACATCAAGCAGATTATTGATTAAATCAAACATTTGATGCGAACCTCGGTTAATCATCAAAAGCCATTCAGTGATTTCTTCTTGAGACATTTCAGTAAGAGAGCTCATAATTTCTTCCGCCGCACCTTGAATGGCTGACAAGGGATTTTTGAGATCATGCGCGACAACACCTAACAATTCATTCTTTTCTTGATTGAGTTGGATTAATGTTTCGTTTTTGTTGTTTAGTTCAAGAGTACGTTCAGCAATTTTGGTTTCTAAGTCGGCATAAAACTGAGCCAGCTTCTTCTCTTGAAAATAACTATGTATTGCTTCTGTCACGGTCATTTTTAGGTCTGCTGGTTCCCAAGGCTTGGCGATGTAACGATATAATTTGGCATGATTGATGACATGAGTGACCGCTTCAATAGAGGCTTGCCCGGTCAACATGACTTTAAGTGTGTTTGGGCTAATGGTATGAATGCGTTGAAGCAGATCATCGCCCTTCATGTGAGGCATAATGTAGTCAGAGATAACTAAAGGTATTTCAACATTGTCTTCTAATAACTCTGTTACGACTTCCAAGGCCTCTTCGCCATTTTCAGCGGTTTCTACACTATATTCTTCACTTAGTGTTTCTTTCAATTCGTCTTTAAGCCTTTCAAGTACAATGCGTTCATCTTCTACACAAAGAATAATCGGTTTGTTTGTCATATTGATTTTTGGTTTTGATACAAGGATTTCAAGCGTTTGAGTTGATTGAAGAAGAAAATATACTTGGCATTGTCATAAGGTCGCTATTACTTTTAACATAATAGCCAACAGCTAAAGCAGTTGTCTAAAAGCTCAAGTCACCTAAAGGTGACTAACCCAATCCTAAAATTATAACGGTGGGCAGTATAAATGCAAGAGACGCAAGAGACGCACGCTTCAGTCCGCAAAAAAAACCTATTTATAACCTCCTTTAGCGTCTTTAGCGTTATTTTTTCTTGGTTTTGTGAGGGCACTTAACGCTATCGTAAGTGCCATTAATCCTTATGAAAGGCTACCACAAAGGTTGATCCTTGTCCTAATTGACTTTCACACCAGACTTTGCCATTCATGATTTCGACTAATTTTTTGACGATAAATAACCCTAAACCGGTTGAATGTTCGCCACCGGTGGGTTTCGTCCTTAAGCGGGTGAATTTACTAAATAATTTTTGTTGATCTTCAGGACTCAGCCCAGGCCCTTCGTCTTGTATTTCGTAACGTACTTGTTGTTCATCTTGGCAGAGGCGGATAGTGATCGCTTTGCCAAGAGGTGAATATTTGACCGCGTTAGAAATCAAATTATCTAATATTTGGTGGACAAGCTTGTCATCGACACTGGCATAGTATGAGGCATCTTGATATTGAAAAGTCACCGTGATGTTTTTTAATTTCGCTCGTTCAGTATAATCAGTTACCAATGACTGGAGCGTTGCTAGAAGGTTGACTTGGTCCAATGACACCTTTATTTTGCCGGAGTCAATCACATTCATATCAAGCAAGTTATTGATTAAACAAAACATTTGACGTGAATTACTATAAATCATCGAAAGCCACTCAGTCATTTCTTCCAGAGGCATTTCACCAAGATAACTTAGAATAAGTTCTGTCGTATTTTGAATGGCTGCCAAGGGATTTTTGAGATCATGCGCGACAACACTTAACAATTCATTCTTTTCTTGATTGAGTTGGATTAAGGCTTCATTTTTGTCGTGGAGTTCAAGAGTACGTTCAGCGATTTTGGTTTCTAAGTCGGCATAAAACTGAGCCAGCTTCTTCTCTTGAAAATAACTATGTATTGCCCCAGTAACTGCCATTTTTAGGTCTACAGGTTCCCAAGGCTTAGCAATGTAACGATATAATTTAGCATAATTGACGACATGAGTGATAGCTTTAAGATTGGCTTGCGCTGTCAGCATGATTTTGAGCGTTTTTGGGTTAATGGTATGAATGCGTTGTAGCAGTTCATCGCCCTTCATGTGAGGCATAATGTAGTCTGAGATCACTAAAGGTATTTCAACATTGTCTTCTAATAACTCAGTTACAATTTCTATGGCTTCTTCGCCACTTTCAGCTGTTTCTAGTGAATATTCGTCACCTAGTACTTCTTTCAATTCGTCTTTTAGCCTTTCAAGTATAATACGTTCATCTTCGACACAAAGAATAGTCGGTTTATTTGTCATATTGATTTTTGGTTTTTGATACAAGGATTTCAAGCGTTTGAGTTGATTAAAGAAGAAAATAAACGCAAGAGACGCAAGAGACGCAAGAGACGCAAAAGTTTGACGATAAATAACCCTAAACCGGTTGAATGGGAAAAGACACGGTAAACATTGTTTTACCCGGTATGCTTTCTACTGTGATTTGACCGTCATGCTTTGCAATGATCTTTTTGACGATATCGAGGCCTAAGCCGCTACCTTCGCCAGGAGGTTTTGTGGTGAAAAACGGCTCAAAGATTCTTTCTTTAATCTCCTCTGG
>Ga0233403_10001026_pt1 | contig 13147 bp, 14 predicted proteins | sample Na_oxic_1_MG_FD_179866 | JGI IMG/M metagenome (GOLD analysis project Ga0233403, IMG submission 179866) | Seawater microbial communities from Saanich Inlet, British Columbia, Canada - Na_oxic_1_MG | ecosystem: Environmental > Aquatic > Marine > Inlet | place: Canada: British Columbia | collected...
AATTCCTTTGGTATTAATGTATTATAATGTATATTAGTATTATGGATAAAGACAAAGTACAAAAAACGTTTTACTTACCATCAAAGCAATTTGAAGAACAAGTAACAGAGAGATTGACAAAGTTAGGTTTTAATGGGTTTTCGGCTTATGTAAACCATTTAATCGCTAATGATATACATAATCCTTTAAGAGATGATTTTAAAGCAATAGAAAGGGCTTATAATGCTAATATTAAAATGTATCGTGATTTTAGTTTTAGTTTATTTGATGCAAAGGAAAGTGCTAAAAAGATTTGTTTTATTCAGTTTGACAAAAAGTTTGAGAGTTTTATTAAAAATTTAGATTAAGTTATGAAAGTAGAAGTAAAAGCGAAGAAAGAAAATATTGAGTATCCTTGTTTGATGGTTTGTGTACATGAGCCTTGTTTAATAGTTTTGTTTGTTGATGAAGACAAAGGAACAATATTGGGTAATGATGATTATGAAATAGGTAAGTATGCTATAAATTGGAATATGTCAGAGTTTATGCAATTTGAAGGAAGTGTAACATTAAAAAATGATTAAGTTATGTTAGAAATTATGGAATTATTCGGAAACAAAGCATTTTTAGCTTTAATATTTATTAGTGCAATTGCAATATTTTTAGTATTACGTGAGGTGTTTTGCTGGTACTATAAAATAAATAAAATTGTTGATGTACTTGAAAGAAATGAACAAATACAAAAAGAAACAAATAGATTGTTGCAGGAATTAAATAATAAATCATGAGTGAGGAAAAACTATATGAAATAATTGATAAGTTACTTCTTATTGGACAGTATGGAATTGCTTATGAAATAGCTTATCATCATGTTTTAGGTTTAGAATATGTAATGTCATATTATGAGTTTAAATTAAAAAATATAGAAATTGCTATTACTGAACTTTATAAAATTAATAATGACATTAATAATAGTCGTGTTCTATTTTTAGACCAAGAAACACATAAAATTAAAATGTTTTTAAATATAAAAAAATAAATCATGAGTGAGGAAGTAAAAAAAGTAGCACCACATTGGACAGAATTACAAAAGTTTACAGAAAAACAAACAGTTGTACAACCTTATCGTTGTCAATCTACTAAATTATGGGTTGTCAGAATTTTAAAAGGTTATGGTGAATTAGTATTACGTAAAGATTTTAAAAATCGTGATGATGCTAAATTCTTTTTTGAACAGTTAAAAAATGGATATAATGGAGAGTAAATATAATGTAGGTGATAAAGTAAGGTTACTAGTTGAATGTGATGATTTAGATGCAGGAGATATGATTACACTTTTAAAAATTGATGAAACATATTGGGAGTGTGCAGACACTAATGGTCACTTATTCATTTTTAATGAAAAAGCATTTGAACCAATCAAAGATGAATTAGTAGTTGATAATAAAAATAATAATGATATAAAACCATTGGATGCACAAGAAATTAGAGATAAATTATTATTAAATGCATCATCATTATCTAATGAAACTAAAGATAAAACAGTTGATATTGATTTTAATAAAGATAAAGAGGTAGTTAATAATTGGATTGATAACAACTATTACGGTGGTAAAGATAATCCTTATGAAGCTATTAAAATTATCAATAACCTTGATTTAAATTTTAATCGTGGCAATGTTTTTAAATATATTTTACGTGCTGGTAAAAAAGATGCAGATAAGGAAATTCAGGATCTAATAAAAGCAAAGAATTATATTGATTATGAAATTGAACGATTGAAGATAATGAATAACAAATAATAAATAACTAAACAATGTTTTAATGTTGTTTAGATTAAGTTATTTTTATAATCAAACCTACTGATTAAATTTAGTAGGTTTTTTTATGTCTAAACTATTTTTTTTGTTAATATGTTAAAGAGGTACAACTAACAAAATAAAAATATGGCAGCAGCAGAAGGAAATAGATATGCAGAAAGAAATTCAATTGAAGAATGGAATAACATTTTTGAAAAGATATATGACAATGCAGTAAAAGGAGAATATAATTCATTACAAGATGCTTTTATGAGTAATGATATAAGACCTTCTACTATGCGTTTTTTGTGTTCACGACATAAAGAACTGTCTTCTCTTAAAAAAGACATTGGAGAAGCTATAATAAGAAGCCTAAATGATAAAGCCTTATTTATAGATAATAGAGTTAGTCCAGCTATTGCAATTTGGAGAATGAAACAGTTGGGAGAAACAGAAAAACAAGTAATTGAAAATACTAATACTGTAATAGAATTAACAGTAGAAGAAAGAGCAGAAAGAATAGAGCAATTAAAAAATAAAATGTGATATGAGTTTAACGGATGCTGAATTATTAGAATTAGAAAAGTTAATTGAATTAGATCAAATAGATAAAAGTAAAGTTGATTTATTAGAGTTTACTAAATATACATTTGATAAATTTATAGCATCTGATTTTCATAGAATGTATTACAATGTTTTAAATAGATTTGCTAAAAAAGAAATACCACGATTAATAATATCAGTTCCACCACAACATGGTAAAAGTGAAGGATCTACACGTAGATTAACACCATTTATAAGTGGGCAAAATCCAAATAAAAAAATTGCAGTTTGTTGTTATAATGCCACAGTTGCAGAAAAATTTGGTAGAGAAATTAAAGGTATAATGGATGATGAAAAGTATTCTAAAATATTTGATACTAAATTAGCAGACCAAACAAGTACAAAAACAAATACACAATCTGAAAGAGAGATTGAAAATGGTGAAGGTTCTTTAAAATTTGTTGGTGTTGGTGGTTCTCTTACCTCTTATACTGTTGATGTAGCGATATTAGATGATTTATATAAAGATTATCAAGATGCTACAAGTCCTGTTATTAGCGATAGAGTATGGGAATGGTATTTAACTGTTCTTTCTACACGTTTACATAATAATTCACAAGTATTAATAGTTTTTACACGTTGGGATAGTGCAGATATAATTGGAAGATTAGAAGAACAAGGATTAGTTTATACTTTAGGTATTGATGATGATATTGATGATGTAATAAAAAACATTGATAGAGAAACATTTATTAAATTAAACATTGAAGCAATTAAAACATCTGAACCTTCAAAACTTGATCCACGTGAAATAGGAGAGGCATTATTTCCTGAAAAGCATGATATTGAAAAATTAAGAGGTATTCAAAAACTAGATCCATCTAAATTTGATGCTTTGTTCCAAGGTGATCCAAGAGATAAAGAAGGCTTACTATACAGTCCTTTTAATACCTATGATACATTACCTCAATTAAAGATAATTAAAGCCTATACAGACACAGCAGACGAAGGAAAAGATTATTTATGTTCAGTTGTTTATGGTGTTGCATTGAATCCAAATGATAAAAATCTTTATATTCTTGATATTCTTTACACTCAAAAAAATATGGAGTTTACAGAAAAAGCAACAATACAAATGCATATCAAAAACAAAGTCACTCAATCTCGTATAGAATCAAATAATGGTGGTAAAGGATTTGCTCGAGTAATTAAAAAAGAAATTGGATTGTATTGTAATGTATCATGGTTTCATCAATCTAAAAATAAGGTAGCAAGAATATTTAGTAATTCAGGCAGTGTTAATAGATTAATTATTTTCCCTAAAAATTGGAACTCTAAATATCCTGAATTTTACAAAAACATTACTAACTTTAAAAAAGATATTGCAAAGAATAAAAATGATGATGCAGAAGATACAATAACAGGTATCTATGAATCTGAATATTTAACAAATCAAAATCAAGGCTATAAAATACAATAAAATGAAAATAAACATTAATGATCTGTTTGATTTTTCCGATTTTGGAGATATTAACAAACTTGAAAAGAAAGTAAAAGAATTGGATTCATTGTTATCTAAATTTTCTGATAATTTACAAAAAGATATTGATGATAATATTAAATCCTTAAACAAATGGGAAAAACAAATAGATTCATTAAATGTTTCATTGGAAAAAGAAGCAGCATTAATAATTCAGATTGAAAAAAATGTTAGTGGATTAACACAAGAGCAAAAGAAACTAACAACACAACAAGAAAAGGTAAATACTACACGAAAAGAAACAGTAAACCAAGCCAATAAAGCTAAAAAAGCATTAACAGATTTAGAAAAAATTGAAAATCAGTTAGCAAAAGCAACAGGAAAAGATGCAGAAGAATTAGCAAAGAAAAGAATTGAATTAGCAAATGTAAAAAAAGAAACAAAACAAAGTGCAAAAGAAGCATTAGGATTAGTAAATGCGTATGGTAAATTAGCAATAGAAGCAACAGAAGCAAAGAATGAAGCAAAGGATTTAGGAGCACAATTAAATAAAGTTCAAAAAGAATTTGGTGAAACATCTCAAGAAGCTAAAGACCTTGCAAAAAAATTCCAAGATGCAACAACAAAAGCTGCAGGTTTAGATAAAGAATTAAAAGATATTGATGCAGGTGTAGGAGATTTTCAAAGAAATGTTGGTAATTATTCTTCTGCATTAGATGGTGTTAAACAAGGATTTGGAAGTGTATTAGAATTTGCAACACCAGCAGGTTTAGCATTGGCAGCAGCAGGATTAGCAATAGAAGGAATTGGTGCATTAGCAGAAGTTATACAAGAAACTAATGTACAATTAAAAGAAACTGCACAATTAACGGGTTTAAGTGGTCAAGCATTAGATGATTATACAGCAAAAATACGTGCAACATCAAATGTATTTGATAAAGAATACAAAGAAGTTTTACAAGCAGCCAATGCAGTTAGTAAAGAATTTGGAATTAGTGGAGCAGAAGCAATTGAATTAATTAATCAAGGATTTGTACAAGGTGCAGATATTAATGGAGATTATTTAGATCAATTAAGAGAATATAGTACACAATTTAAAGCTGCTGGTTTATCTGCACAAGATTTTAACAATGTTGTTGCATTAGGAGCAAAAGAGGGAATCTTTAATGATAAAGCAGCAGATACAGTAAAAGAAGGTGGATTAAGATTAAGAGAATTTACAAAAGCTACAAAAGATGCTTTAATTCCATTAGGAAAGTTACGTAATGAACAAATACAAAGTGCAGTAGCAAGTGGAAACAGTTTTAAAGCAATTCAATTAGTATCACAAGGATTAAAAGATGTTGAATTAACAGCATCACAAACACAAGGAATTATTACTAATGTTTTTGGAGGTCCTGGAGAAGATGCAGGTATTAGATTTATTAAATTATTAGGGGATATTGATACTAATCAAAAGAATGTTTTAGATAATCTAACAGAGCAACAAAAAAGACAATTAAAAGTATTAGAAGTTGAAGAACAATTAGCAACAGCAGAAGTTAAATTAGGAGAAGCATTTAAAGGTGTAGGTGATGATTTTGCAATATTAGGTAAACAATTACAAACATTAGGAATTGAAGGAATTGTAGCAATCATTGATGAATTGAAAGAAGGTTTTAACGAATTAGTAGAACCATTTAATGAATTAAGTGATGAGTTTACGGAATTAACAGATAGATTTGAAGGTGGTGGAAATAGTATATCAAAGTTCTTGAAAAAATTCAATCCTTTAACATTACAAATTGATTTAGCAGTATCAGCATGGAAGGGTTTAATATTTATTACAAAATTATTTATAGAATTTATAAATGATTCTATTGATACTGTTAAATTTTTATCTAATGCTTTTATTGATTTTGCAACATCATTTGATTTTGTAAATGTAGCTATTGAAAAAACTAAAAGTATTTATAATTCTTTTTTATCAGTAATTGCAGATACACCAAAATTCTTTAATGGATTAAAAGAGGCAGGTAAACAATCATTTACAGAACTTGCAAAGATTGCTAAACAAACATTAGGAGGAACAAAAGATTTAATATTAGCCTTGTTTAGTTTTGATGCTGCAACAATTAAAACTGCTTTTAATAAATCTATTCCTAAATTTACAGAAAGTGGAAAGGAAGTAGCAGAAGCATTCCAACGTGGTTTTAATAGTGTAGATCCTGTAAAAGTTGATGAAAAGAAAGTAGAAGAACAAACAAAGGAAATTGAAAAGAAAGTTGAAAAGAAAGTTGAAAAAACAGCAGCAGGAAAAGATACTAAGAAAGTAAAAGAAGAAACACAAAAACGATTAGAAGAACAATCAAAATTAATTGATGATGCAGCTAAAAAAGAACAATTAAAAGCAATTGAAAATAGAAATAATAATTTAATTTCTGAACAAGAATATCAAGATGAATTATTATTAATTGAAGTTGGGAGAATTGAAAGTGAAATTGAATTAAGAGAAGCAGCAGGATTAGAAACAATTGATCAACAAAAAGCATTACAACAAATCTTGTTAGATGAAAAGAAAAAAGGTGAAGATCAAGGTTTAAAAGATCAAGAAATTGCAAACAAAAATTCCTTAGAAGCAGATAAAAGAGCAGCAGCAAATAAAAAGAAATTAAAGGATGCAGAAGATAAAGCAGAAGCAGATAGAAAAAAGAAACAACAAGAACAATTAAGTGATCCTATTGTACAAGCTGGTTTAGATGGATTAGAAACACAAATAGAGAATCAATTACTATTAGCAGGAGTACAAGCATTTAGGAGTTCCATAGAACAAGGAAATACAGTAGAAGAAGCAACATTACAAGGAACAAAAGCAGTTGCAGCAGCACAAGTATTTAAAAGTTTATCAAAAGGTTTTCATGATGGTGGATATACAGGTGATGGTAATGAATATGATGCAGCAGGAGTAGTACATAAAGGAGAATTTGTAGCAACTAAAAAACAAACATCTAAATATAATTTAAATGGATGGGCTGCAAAAGATTTAGATACAGCAATTCAAGGTGGTTATTTTAGACAATTTGAGGATGTTAATACTAAAATATTTGATGAAACGAACCTAAACGGACAAATTATACTTAATAATGATAATGAAAAAGTAGTACAAGCTATTAAAAATATTCCTACAATTGATATGAGTTTTGTAGGAAAAGATTTACAACAAAGAGTAAAAGAAGGTAATTTAATAAAAACAACTAAATATAGAGGTAGCGTAAGATGATAGATTTAAATAATTTAGGAATAGATATTGAAAAGATGATGAAGGATGTAAAAGGCATGAATAATACTCATGTCACATTCTCAAATGCAGGAGTTCAAATTAAAAAAGATGATATTTCAACAGCTTGTGAAGTTTTAGAAAATGATATTAAAAATATTATTGTAACTTTAAAAAATGGAAAAGAGATAACATTAAAAAACACATCTTTCTTTGAGTATCAAAAAGAATTTAATAAATAAGTTATGGGATCAACAGCTTTATTAGACAAAAGTTTTAATGCAGAATTATATAATGGAGATGAATTAGAATTAGATTTATCATTTGATAATTTTTCTCCTAATCCTTCCTTTGTTTCTGAATTTGTAATGCAATTTGTTTGTACTGCTAATAATGATCCTATTACTTTTTTAAATAATTGGATAAATACAAATACAATTATTAAAGATGTACCATGTAGATTGAATACACAAGATTTTACATTAAATGGTACTGCTAAACTTTCAAGTTCCCAAAATTCTTTTATATTTGATCAAGGGCAAAAATCACAATATAATGTTTTATTTGAACCTTTTGTAAATAACTTCTTTGAAAAAAGTAAAAGTAAAAATTTAAATGCTTTTATTACAAATGATGATTTAGTGATTGTTAGATATGTAACAGAAAGAAATAACCCTCTTGAAGACATTATAACATTAATTGTTTTAACACAATCTTTAATTACTTTAGCACAAACAGCATATAATACCTTTGATGCAATAAAAGAAATTGTTAGTTCAGGTTTTGACAGTATTAGTGCAGCAATTAAAAGTATTTTAAAAATAGCAATGAATTTAATTTTTTTGTTTGCAGTATTATTAGCAATCAATGAATTATTAAAAGCTATGTCAGAAATTCTATTTGATAAGCCTAAACAAATGAATGCTTTGGATGTATGGAGTACATTAGAAAAAGGTTGTTTAGAATTAGGGTATGCTTTTGATTCTACATTAAAAGAAAAATACAAGAATTTAACTATTTTATTATCAAGTACAACAGAAGGAAAAGTAACAGGAACACCATTAAATAATACTATTCCATCATATTCATTGATACAATTATTTGAAAGAATAGGATTAGCATTTAATGCAGTTGCAAAAGTTACTGAATCTACAATTATTTTTGAAGATAAAATATTCTTTGAAAATAACCCATCAGATATTCAATTAAGTAATTTATATAATAATGGATCAAATGTTTTCAATTTTGAAGAACTACCAGAAACAATAAATATTGAATACCAAAAAGTCCCACAAGATAATAATTTTAAAGATAATAGATATACAGTATCCTATTCACCATCTTTTGCAGAAAAAAAACTATTTGGTGTTGAAAGTAAAATAGATGTTAAATTACCTTTTGCATTAGCACAAAGGAAAGATTCACAAAGTTCTGTTGAAAAGATATTTAATTCAATTTTTGATGTACTAAAAGGTTTAAATAAATCTTATAAAGTAAAAACAGGTGATAGAATAGGGTTTTTAAAAGTAAATCAAGATATTATACCAAATGATTTATTATTTATTCGAGATGGTGAAAAAATATCTCCAAATTCTAATGCAATTCTACAATCAAAAACTTTATTTGAAGAACATTATAACAATGAAAGCCCAATTAATAAACAATTTGTGACAGTAAAGGGTAGAGATCGTGATCCAATTTGTACTGTTTCTACTTCTCAATTAATTAAAAATAATGTAATTAAAGACAATGCAGGTAGAACTATTATTGTTACAAAAAATGTTAAAAGTTCTAGAGATGGATTATATGATATTGAGTACAAAAGAAGATTAAAACCCAATGATTTTGGTTTTTTTCCTGAATCTACAATTGAAACACATACAACAAGTGTAAATAATATTTAAAAAATGGCGATTAGATTAGATATAAGTTTAAAAAAATTAGTAGATACTGAATTTATAAGAATTGGAACTTTAGGTGAAATATCTAATTTTCAAATTGACGTAATCCCTGCTACTACTATTCCAACTTCTTTTGAAGTACAAGAAACTGAATCATATATACCATCAAAAGATATTTTAAAAGAATCTATTGATAGATTATCTATTGTAATTTCAAGAATCAGTAAGGTAGCAAGTGTTTCATCTTCTGGAACAGTTATTAGTATTACTTTTATTAGTGGAGTAACAGATATATCTTTTGTATCTTCTGTTAATATAATTTTAGTTAGAATAATTCAAGATAATGGTACATCAACATCTTTTAATGATCCTTTTGTTACAAATATTACAGTAACAAGTGTAGTTCATGGTCTTCATAAGTTCCCTTTTCCTTCATTATCAAATCCTTTTGGTAATATGGGTGATTTACAGGAAACAACTATTTTATTTACTGCTGCTGATTCATTTAGTATTTGTAATTTTTTTTATGGTTGGATTGATAATGATACAACTATTTATCCAAACCCTTCTGATTTCCAAATTGATGTGGAAAACTTTAAGGATATTAGAACAGGAGCATTACAGAAATTTACAGGAGATACAAGTACATTTAATGCAGTTGCTCCATTAGAAGGGGATAAAGTTGATATTATTTCATTAACAAATTTAGGTGGTGATAATTACAGATTAGTAATATTACATTATATACCTATTTTTCCTCAAAATTTATCTAATGAATTTCCTGCACAAATTAATACATCATTAAAAATGGTGTTTCAAATAGATTTGTTACAAGATTTAATAAATACAGATCAACTTGAAAGTACATCAGAACAAAATTTAAGCAGTTTTTTAGGTTTAGGCAATGTTGGCTATTTAAATGAAGTTTATAGAACAGGACAGCAATTTTATAAGCTAAATTCAATTAATTGGGCTAATCCAGAAAATCAATTAAATGCTGGAGCAGATACAGTTGGAACAATTATAATTGAAAAACTTAATGGAAATTTTGATGCAACACATGAAGGAATAATTAATTACTCAAAAGTAACAGATGTTTTTGATCAAGAATTAACACAATTAGAGAATTTAAAATTAAATACATTAGATTTTCTTTTTGATGGTTCATTATCAACAGATTCAGTATTTAAAGATGTTAATGTTTCTTTTGCAGGTAATTTAGCAACTATTACATTTACTGTTTTAGCAACTAAAATACAAAATGAATATTTTTTATGGGTAAATTTATGGGATGGTGTAACAAATTATGCTAATCAAAATGTTTTAGTACAATTTGGAACTGTCGCAAGTTTAGCAGATGAAAGTGTAATTGATTTTGGTACATATCCAGGAGCATTAATAGATGAATATAATTATGATATGCACTATACTGATGATGTAGCAAATTCATATAATCAAACTAAATCTTTTGTTGATGATATTGTATTAAGTAGGTTTAGAGTAGTTAATTCTGACATTGTAAATACTGTTATAAATCAATTTACAATAAGAATAAAACAAGGTAATAATATATTAGAAACATTTAATATTGATGTTGATGATTTACCATATTCATTAGATAGAAATTATAATTTATTAATAAATGATGCTCGTAGATTTATAAAAGTTGAAACTGATGGATTAGGTAATTATGATTTTATTTATCCTTTTCAAATAAATGAAGAATGGATAAGTGAAGGAATAACACAAGAAACAATAGCAAATTGTACACAAACAAATGCAATTGCAGATATTGACTTTTCGAACAATTGGATTAGTCCACAATTTCAATTAGGGAATTACAACCAAACAAAAAACACTTTTGCAGATCCACAAGTGGTTGCACCCCCTTCTAAAATTCAATATTTTGATGAAGCAGGATTAATTGAAACAGGAGCAATATTATTAAAGGAAAAAACATTGGTTATTGCTACCTTTGAAGAAAGTAATTTAAATGATTTACTTTGTTTACCTGCTGCTCCATACACATATCTTAATAATGATTATGTAGTGAACTATTTAACAGCATATTTTGGTTTAGAAGTGAATGGGCAATATTTTAGATTTCATAATTTAAAAGATAATGAAGATTCAATGTTTGAGCAAATTATAGGAGTAGATTATTATCCAACTTTAGAAAGAACAGATATTAAAACAGCTACATTAAAAGCATACATTGATCCTGATAAATTAAAAAAATTGGTAGGTGCAGATTTTGATTGTATTCAAATAACAGCACGTTTAGATAAAATTGGACAAGTTTCGCCAATTAGTTTAAAAGCATATAAAAATAATTCTTATTCAAGTGGATATAGTTAAAGTAAAAATATATGGCAGATAGAATAACAGTACAAGCATTAATAGATGCTAATTTACCAGACAATACAACAGAAGAAATAACACCGGAAAAACATAGAGAAGTTGAAACTGCATTAAATGATAATAGTTTTAATAAAGATTCTGATACAGCGTTTAATGTAAATTATTCACCTACAACACCTGGAGATTGGAACGGTCCACCAACAACAGATGGTGAAGGTTTAGATGAATTAGCTGGTAGGGTGAAATCACTTGAAAGCTCCATTTTCTCAAATCCTTCTGATAATATTGCTTATGTTGCAGAAAATGGAAGTGATACAGTAGGCGAATTTGAACTAGGTAACGAACAAAAGCCTTTTGCTACTTTTGAAGCAGCTATTTCAGCAGCACCTTCTTTTTCTATTGTAAAAGCATTAGGAGGTTCTTATACTCAAGATATAGTTTTAGATAAGGATAACATGATTCTTGATATTTCTAGTTGTCAAATTACTGGCAAGATTGAGTATTCAGCTAATAATGTTTTTATAAATGCTACAAATGCTTTTATAACAGGGGATGGGATTGCTGATGTTCTTCAAAGTGCAGGAGTTGTTCCTTTGACTGGGTTTGGTTTAGATGGTGGAACATGGGACGGTCTAAGTCAAAGAGGAATTAATTTAACAGTTGTTGATCAAGGTTGTTATATTAAAAATGCAACATTTAAAAGCAACACGACAGGAACAGTTGAAGGTTTTGATGTATTATCTTTAAATGCTTATTTTTATAATTGTAAATTCTATTACACAGGAAATAAAGTTTCAGCTTTCAAAATAGAAGACAATAAATGTACATTTGATGATTGTAGAATTGAAGCTCCTTTGGTTGCATTAACATCTACAAACGCTGAAATTTACATAATAAACAAAACAAAAATTGAAGCCCAAAGATGTTATTTAATGGCAAATGTTATCCCAAAAATAAATAAATTAGTAATAGATAATGCAGTTTTAAATTCGACAAATTTGGGTGGTAATAATGATGATTCTGGTATTTTGATAGCCTATAATTGTGATCAAGTTAAAATTACTAATTCCACGATAATATCAGGGTCAAATGCAAATACTATTGGATTTTTAACTGTAAATAGGGCAGCAACAACCACTTACATTTTACAGAATAATATATATTATTGTGGTAGTGCATACGATATATTTGTAGGAACATTTGATGCTGCAGATTTAGGAAGTTGTGAAGTTTTAGGAGGAACATTTAATAAAGCTCCTGCAGCATTAGCAACCGTAAATATTAGTACAACAAGTTTAACAGTAACAGGATTACAAGAGGTAATATAAAAAGTAAAGATATGAGTTTAAAAATAACAAATACAGAAGGTTTTAAAATTGGAAAGGTTGCGAATCCTTCCATTACAGAAATTTATATTAGAGTTTTACCAAATTTGCAAAAAGAAAGGCAATTAAACGAAACAGAAATAGAGGTAAATTCAGAAGCAAGAACAACTGTTTTAGGTGGGCGTTTTGATGATGCAATTCAAGTAAATGGAATTAGACCCATCTATTGGCTAAAGTATAGCACCAATATTTCAGATGCAAATGCTCAATTATTAGAATTAGAGGAAGATTTAAAGGCAATCTTAGAAGCAAACAATCCAGATTGGGTAATTGTAATTGAAAATTTAGGAGTTTAAAATAATATCATGGCTACATACACATTTACAGGACAAGATTATATAGAATTTTATGGAACTAATGTTTTAAACAGTTGTATAAAAATTGGTAATGGTGCATTAGCTACTCAAATTTTAGGTTTAGTTCCATGTCAAACACAAAGTTTA
>Ga0233403_10001027_pt1 | contig 13141 bp, 1 predicted proteins | sample Na_oxic_1_MG_FD_179866 | JGI IMG/M metagenome (GOLD analysis project Ga0233403, IMG submission 179866) | Seawater microbial communities from Saanich Inlet, British Columbia, Canada - Na_oxic_1_MG | ecosystem: Environmental > Aquatic > Marine > Inlet | place: Canada: British Columbia | collected...
GAATAGACGGCTACTATCTTGCCAAAGGCCTGAAACCCGCGGATGACTATCACTTGTCAGTATGGTCCGAAGCATTCGGCACCGAATTCTTCTATGGGATTCCGGAAAATGCGACCCCTGGAGAATATGTCCCTGAAACCAGTGTTTTCAACCAGCGACAGGCCACTTTCGTGATGCCCGCGGTTCCGCCCCTGTCCGACATTGACATTATTGCGAATGCGAGGCATGGCGGATTTGTCAGCGGCCATGTTTACGGAGCCGGTGACGAAACCCCTCTGGCGGACATTGCGGTAAATGCCTGGTCAGAGGGACTCAACACCGGCAACAGCGGAAAGACAGACCAAACCGGCGCGTACATCATATGGGGGCTTGAGCCGGTAGGCGAGGAGGAAGCCGAGGCAAAAGGCTATCTCGTGGAAATCGCCTCCCCCGATTATCCGTATCAGGCGTATGACCGGACCGATGCCAAAGAAGAGGCGGTTCTTGTTCCCACAGGCACAGAAAAAGCCGATTTTTATCTGAAAAAAGGTTACAGCATATCCGGCAAGGCAGAAGATGCGGACGGCAATCCGATTCCGGAACTGGAAGTGAGCGTATGGTCTGTTTCCGATTCTGCCGAGAAACAGAGAAAAGGCATTACTGACGAAAACGGGGTCTATTCCATTCCCGATCTTCCCCTTTCGGACGATTATCTTGTGGCTGTGTTTCCCTCGGATTACTCGGCCCAGTATTACCATCTTTCGGATGACAGGGCGCGTGCGACTCCGGTGGATATCAGTCAGGGGGATGCCGGGTATATTGACTTTGTTCTGAACAGAGGCGAGACCGTGAGCGGGAGGGTCTGGCTTGGCGACAAAAGCACCCCCGCGGACCAGGGCGTATGGGTCGGCATCTGGTCAGACAGCGACAATTCGGGCATGGACGTGCAGACCGACGGCCAGGGCAGATATGAAATATGGGGATTGAAATCAGGTGTCGCTGATTATATTCTGTCTGTCAGACATGAAGGATATGCCACCGCGTTCTATCATCAGGATGGCACGGTTTACTCACGGGAAGAAGCCGGAGGTCTGACAGCCCTCAGAGATGAGGACAGGGATATTGTGCTTATAAGAGGATTCAGCATCAGCGGAACCGTGAGCCACGACGAGGAGGCTATCCCGGGAATCCGGATTGCGGTGACGAGAGCAGAAAGCGGCGAAGAGAAAAGTACGCTGACCACAGAGGATGAACCCAATTATATTATTACCGGCCTTCTGCCCGGAACATACGATATCAGCATTTTTTCCGACGAATTTGTGGACGAGACCCGGACAGCGGAGATCGGGAATTCGGATGTTGTGGCGGATTTCGCACTTTCCGATGAGGCGGAATTTCATATCAGCGGTACGATCACCGGGCTTGAACCCGGAAAAATTCTGAAAATAAGTGCCAGCTCCCTGTCCAGGGAACTGGGCAATTCCGTGAGAGTGAAAGGGATCGGCGAACCCCTGAACTATACCCTCGGCGGACTGAAGCCCGCATCGGATTATGTGGTGGAACTGATTTCGGAAGACCACCCCTATCAGGTCTTTGACGGCAAATACAAATTCGAAAAAGCAGATATCGTGAATCTGTCCGACGGCGACGCTCGGGGCATTGATTTTTTTATGGCATCTCCGGACGACATGACCGAAATTTCCGGTGAGATCATCTTTCCGGCAGACGCTCTTCCCGGGGATCAGGCGCGGGTGGACGCTTATTCCCCCGGCACCGGCTCATCTGCCAGAGCCGAGGTGACGGTGACTGATTCGCAGATTATCCCCTATTTGATACGCGGTCTGATTCGGAGTGACGACTATCTGATTTCCATGCATTCGGATAAATACATAGATCATTACTATGATGGCACTGATCAGGGCGCGCCGAACGAGGGCCATGCAGAAACGCTTGATCTTTCCGATTCTGCCAAAGCCACAGTCATTTTCCGCCTCAGTTCGGGGAAAAGCATTTCCGGAAGAGTGACGGATGGCAGCGGTGCGGGTCTCTCCGGAATTCATGTGGAGACATGGTCTGACAGCACCGGCGCGTATGCTGAGACATATACATCTTCGGATGGATACTATGTTCTCGAAGGCCTTCCGTCTGCTCCGGACTACAAGATTGAGGTCAGGGAGGGGGGAGGTTCATTTTTCCACAATACTGAGGAAACCGTCAGAAACCGTGTGTTCGCCACTTCCGTCAACACGGAGCTCAGAAGCCCCGAAAACACTGATATCACAATCAGCCAGTTGGAGAGCATCAGTGGCATCGTGACAGATCGGAACGGCAATCCCCTGCCCCTGATGTGGGTGGACGCTTCCTCCGAACTCAAGGGTGCCGGAAACGGCCTGTATACTGACCGGAACGGAAGTTATCAGATCACCGGGCTTCCCGAAAGCGGAGATTATTCTGTTTCCGCCCGGCCCGACTGGTTCACCGTGCCAAAGAAAAAGGAGAATATTTCCAGCGGCAGTTCCGGAGTGAATTTCATACTGAACCCTGATGAGGGATACACGATCAAAGGGACAGTCACGGACAACACTGGCGCGCCCGTGTCCGATGTCACTGTCGAGATATGGTCGGAAGTCTATGGCATCCGCGGGGATATATGGGCAGTGACAGACCATACGGGCATCTACGAGCTGAAAGGCATTCCCACGGGAAACGACTATGTTCTCATGGCCTGGCCTGCTAAGGATTCCGGCTATGCTTTTTCCGGTCAATCCGGGGTTTCCGTGCCGCTGTCCGGAGATACTCTGAATATGGAAATCTCTCCGGGAGTGGAGATCAGCGGCCTGATAAGCGGCGAAGACGGTTCGCCCGTTCCGGACGCGCAGGTGATTGCCTCCACTGCCGAAGGTTTTCTCAGAAAAGCGGTCGGCGACAAAAACGGCCGTTACAGAATTTCCAATGTTCTCCAGGGATCGGACTGCGAAATTGTAGTTATTGCCCAGAGTTATCTGGGAGAGCGGAAAATCGGCCAGACTGCCACAAGCGGAATCAATTTCACGCTCAACAGAAGCGGGAGCATCACAGGCACGGTAAGAGACAAAGTCACAGGGGAAGTCCTGCCGGGTGTGTATGTGGAAGCCTATTCAGACACAATGCGGGGCCTGTCCGATTTTTCGGGAGTCGCGGTGAGCAACAGTCAGGGAGTGTATGTGATTCAGGGGCTGAGACCTTCGGACGGTCAGGGGAAACCGCTGAACGATTATGTGATCACCGTGCATTCCCCGGATTACCCGCCTCACTCCGTAAGAGGACGCAGCACGGGGGGCACCACTGATTTCACACTCTCCCGGGGCCCGGAAAACGAAATTTCCGGAACAATCATGGGCCTTGACGGCGAGATCATCAAAGGAGCTGATTTCATGGCGGAGGTGTTTGAGCATCAGAAAGGTTTTGTGAATTTCATGTTCGCGGACTCTGACGGAAGTTTCAGGTTCGCCAATCTGGAACCGGAAAAATTCTATCTCCTGAAGTTCACCGCCATCAGAAACGGTGAGGAAATCCTGATCCAGTGGGGGGGCGAGGGAGACAGCAAAGATTATGATATGGGTGTCGAAGACTCCTATGATCCGGATCAGGCTCCCGGAGAGGCCAAAATCTATTCCACCGACACAGGAGTTCACTTCAGGTTCAGCCGTTCGGAAACAGACGGCAAGAGATATCCGAAAAACAATAAAGGGCCGGGCCCGGTGAAACAGATCAGTTCGGGCAGTCATCTCTCGCGAAGTACGGGCGACCGCCGCCCCTCGTCTGTTCTGAGCAGCACCCATACCCTTATCCCTTCCAGCAACCCGTATGCCACGGTAAGTTGGGAGCCTTCCGAAAGCGGCTACGATGAAAGCTATTTCTATGCTTTCAATCAGATTTCCGACCACGAAATCACCAAGCGGAACGCGCCCAGAATGCTTCCGATCACCACAAAAACGGCCAACAGCGCTGAACTGACCGGAAACAATCTGTCCTACTACTTCCATGTGGCCGCGGTGGATGACAGGGGAAAAATCGGACCCACGGCAAGTCAGGAGTTCCGCATTGACACGGTGCCGCCTTCCAACGGGACAGTGCTTGTCCCCGAACAGACCTCGGAGGAAACGGTTTTGCTGATCCTCGGGGTCACAGATGCCAAGGAAATGTACATCAGCAACATCAACTATGCACAGGGAAACGACTGGGAAACCCGTGTCAAAGAGAAAGAATGGCGACTGAGCGATGGTGATGGAAGTAAGAACATACACATACAGTTCAGGGATGAGGCCGGAAATATTGCCAACTATCTGGCGACAACGGAGAAAACAGCGGGCCCGCTTCCGCCGGAACTCACGTTGGAAGACCAGTCTTTTTCCGTGAATGAGAATAGCCCGGGGGGAACCATTGTGGGAACTGTGATGGCAGGCGGCCCGGAAGGCATTTCCTATTTCATCACCCGGGGGAATGCGGAAGAGATGTTTGCAATCAGCCCGGAAAACGGAGAGATCACGATCAGCAGAGAGGAAGGGCCTGATTATGAAACTGTCTCTGTCTATACTCTGACTGTCGGGATATCCGACGATTTGGACACAGTTTCGGCCACTGTCACCGTGAATGTCAGAGACATGGATGAAGACAGGCTGACAATGAATGACCAGAGTTTCTCGCTTGATGAAAACAGCCCGGGCGGAACGCCGGTCGGGACAGTGGCGGCGAACAGTCCTCTGGGAATACTGAATTTCGCCATTGTTGACGGAGACCCGGACAGTCTCTTTGCGATAGACGCTGACAGCGGACAGATCAGCATATCGGATGACGGGCACCTGGATTACGAAACAAAGTCTGTCCATATTCTGACTGTCGAGGTTTCCGACGGAGCGGACATGCTCGGGGCCGAGATTACGATCAATATCAGGGATGTGGATGAGGAAACCCCCAACAGCAGCCCGGAAGCAGAGGAGAACCAGATATTTTCCATTGATGAGAACAGCCCCGCCGGAACAGTCGTCGGACTGATCTCAGCCAATGATGCGGACGGAGACGAACTCAGCTACGAATTCAGCGAAGGCAACAGCGGCAATGCCTTTGCCATCAGCCTGAACGGTGAGATCACGGTGGATGACGGCACCCAGTTGGATTATGAAAGCACAGACGCTTATCTGCTGACTGTTCGGATATTCGACGGCAGGGATGCGGTTTCGGTCACTGTCACCGTGAATGTAAACGATGTGAATGAAGACACGCTCTTTGTTGATGACCAGAGCTTCTCGGTTCAGGAAAACAGCGCGGATGGAACCCCTGTGGGCACGGTGGTTGCCAGCGGGCCTGTTCCTGAGCGGACTTATGCCATCCTCGACGGCAATGCCGGAGAAGTTTTTGCCATTGACAGCGGCAGCGGCGAAATTAGCGTCGCTGATGGCGGCCAGTTGGATTACGAAGCCAAGACTGTCTACGATCTGACGGTTCAGGTGTCTGACGGCACTGACACTGCTTCCGCAACGATTACAATAAACATCGGCGATGTGAACGAAGACGGGCTTAACGTGGGTGACCAAAGTTTTTCTGTCAATGAGAACAGTTCGGACGGAGCATCCGTGGGAACTATTGTCGCGAGCAGCCCTTTGGATACGCTGTCCTTTGAAATTGCCGAAGGCAACGCTGACAGCGCGTTCGCCATTGATGGCGACACTGGCCAAATCACCGTTGCCGATAGCGGTCAATTGGATTACGAAACCAAATCTGTTTACATACTGGAAATCAGCGTGTCTGACAGCGAGCGTGTCGAACTGGCAACAATTACAATAAATATCAGCGAGGTGAACGAAGACGGGCTGAACGTGGGTGACCAAAGTTTTTCTGTCAATGAGAACAGTGCGGACGGAGCATCCGTGGGAACTGTTGTCGCGAGCAGCCCTTTGGATACGCTGTCCTTTGAAATTGCCGAAGGCAACGCTGACAGAGCGTTCGCCATTGATGGCGACACTGGCCAGATCACCGTTGCCGATGCTGGTCAGTTGGATTACGAAACCAAATCTGTTTACATACTGGAAATCAGCGTGTCTGACGGCAAGGATACCGAAACTGCCATTGTCACCATAAACATCAATGATCAGGCCAATGAGAACCGCCCGCTTATGGAAGATCAGAGTTTTTCCGTGGAGGAGAACAGCATAAACGGAACAGTTGTGGGCATGGTCACGGCAAGTGACGCAGACCCGGAAGACACATTGACATACGCCATTCTTTCGGGTAATACGAACAATGCCTTTTCCATTGCGGAGGAATGCAAGGCTCCGCCTTGTGACGAGAGCGCCGGCGAAATCACGGTGAACGACGGCAGCCAATTGGATTATGAAAGCATGAACGCTTATTTGCTGACCGTGCAGGTTTCCGACGGCACAAATACCACGGAAGCAGCGATCACGATCAATATCCTTGATGTGAACGAAGACAGACTCTCGGTGAAAGATCAAAACTTCTCCGTTGACGAAAACAGCCCCAAAGCAACGGCAGTGGGCAGGCTGGTTGTGACCGGGCCTTCGGATGAACTGTTTTTCTCCATTGTGGAAGGCAACACGAATGATGTTTTTTCCATTGACAGGCGAACCGGACACATCACGGTCACTGACGGAACCAGGTTGGACTATGAGACCAAGTCTGTCTATACACTGATGACTGAGGTGTCTGATGTGACAGATAGCGTAACAGCGGCAATCACTGTGAATGTAAATGATGTGAATGAGGAACGGCTTGTGGTGAGAGATCAGGCATTTTCCATTGACGCTGACACAGAAGACAAGGCACTTGTGGGCAGTGTGGTCGCGAGCGGGCCTTCGGCGAATCTGACTTTCAGCATTATTGCCGGAAATTCCGGGGACACGTTTGCAATCGGCCCGAACAACGGCGAAATCACGGTTTCGGACCCAGGCCAACTGAACTATGATATTATGCCTGTGTACAAACTGACAATTGAAGTCTCAGACAGTGAAACCACAGAAACAGCGACCATAACGATCAATGTGAACAAACCGGACGCGCTGATCAATAATCAGACTTTCTTCATTGACGAAAACAGTCCCCAAGGAACCTCCGTGGGAACAATCGTTTTATCCTCTGATGACGATCCTGAAATCAGATGGGTTTATGCCATCATTCAGGGCAATGACACCACGACTTTTGCCGTGAACAGTGAAACCGGAGAACTGACCGTGGCCGGGCCGCTGGATTACGAGACCGCTGCGATCTATGTGCTTACGATACAGGTGTCTGACGGAGAAAACACGGACAGGGCCGCAATCACTGTGAATGTCAATGATGCGGATGAGACAGGGAAACTGACGGTGAATGATCAGAGTTTTTCCGTCAGAGAAATCAGCACAAACGGCACTGTTGTGGGCGAGGTGAAGGTAAGCGGTGCCGGGGAAATGCTGACATTCGGCATTACCGAGGGAAACACGGGCAACGCATTCGCCATCAATGCCCAAACTGGAGAAATCAGCGTCAATGACAGCGGTCAGTTGGATTATGTGCGTATTCCTGTCTATTCTCTGACAGTCCGGGTATCTGACGGAGAAAATGCGGACACAGCGATGATCTTCGTAAACATTATTCAGAAAGGCTCGCACCCGACCGCGAACTGGATATGGCAAAATCCCCTTCCCACGGGAAATGCCATCAGCAGCATCCGGAAAATCGGCGGTTCGGTCTTTGCAGCGGGCAATACGGGGACGGTTCTACGTTTTGACGACACAGGCTGGATGCCCGTGAACACTGGCACAAAAAGCTTTCTCAGGGATATGTGGGGAACTTCCGAAAGCGACATCCTTGTCGTGGGCGATGGCGGAACCATTCTCCGTTTCGACGGCCAAAACTGGAGGGAAATGGACAGCGGCACATCCGAGCATCTGAGAGGCGTATGGCAGAATTTCATCGTGGGCCATGGAGGGACAATTCTGCGCTTTGACGGCACAGATTGGACTCGGACCGACAGCGGCACGGCAAATCCGCTTTACGGCATTTGGGGAAATTCCGAGTCAGAAATATTTGCTGTGGGAGATTTCGGCATTGTTCTCCGCTTTGACGGTGCGGCCTGGGATTTCATGAACAGTGGCACGTCCGAAAAACTGGCCGCTCTGTGGGGCAATTCAGAGGAACTTTTCGCGGTGGGCGACGTGGGAACCATTCTCCGCTTTGACGGTTCGGAATGGGGCGGAATGGACAGCGGCACATCCGAAAATCTCATCAGTGTTTGGGGAAATTCCGCATCAGATGTTTTTGCCGCGGGCGAATACGGAACCATTCTCCGTTTCGACGGCCAGAACTGGAGTGAAATGGACAGCGGCGCATCAAACTGGCTTTACAGCATATGGGGAAATTCCCGGTCCGACGTGTTTGCCGGGGGACATGACGGCCTCGTATTGCATTATGACGGGTCAGCGTGGCATAAAATAAGCAGCGGCGTTTACGACTCGCTCAAAGCTGTCCGGGGAAATTCCGAATCGGATATTTTTGCAGTGGGCGGCGGATTCGATTATGCCACGTCCCAGTATTATGGAAGTATTCTGCATTACGACGGGACTCGCTGGGAGCGGATGAATGTCAGTGTGCCGGAATATCTCCATGACATCTGGACAGACGGTGAAACAGCGTTTGCCGCGGGCTGGGGCGGCGTGATTCTGTACTATGACGGAAGCGGATGGCGTGAGACGGACAGCGGCACGACTGACAATCTCCGGGGAATATGGGGAAGTTCCGCATCCAACGTGTTCGCGGCAGGCGATGCAGGAACCATTCTCCGTTTTGACGGAAACAAATGGAGCAGGATGGAAAGTTCCGAATCCCAAGACCTTTACTGCATATGGGGAAGTTCCGAATCTGATATTTTCGCGGTGGGAGATGCAGGCATCCTTCTCCGTTTTGACGGCGCACAGTGGCGGACAATGGACAGCGGCACCTCTGAAAATCTTTCCGGAGTATGGGGAAGCAGCGGTTCGGATGTTTTTGCCGTGGGCGAAAAAGGCATCATCCTGTATTTTGACGGCTCGGAATGGCAAACAATGGAAAGCGGCTCTTCCGATGACTTCAGAAGCGTATGGGGACAGACAGATTCGGTTTTTGTATCAGGAGACAAAGGCTTGATTTTGCATTATAACGGCGACGACTGGGCAGAACTCGCCAGTTCCGCGGATAAAAACCTCAGAGGTATATGGGGAACGGGAAACAGGGTTTTTACTGTGGGAGATGACGGAACGATTTTGTCAGTGAGCAGTGATTGAAAAGACCTCCGAGGTTTTAACAGCGTAAGACCTCCATAGAACCTGATTCTGTGGAAGACCTCCGAGGTTTTAACAGCGTAAGAGCTCCATAGAACCTGATTCTGTGGAAGACCTCCGAGGTTTTAACAGCGTAAGACCTCTGTGGAACCTGATTCTGTGGAAACCTCGGAGGTCTTTCAGAACAGCGTAAGACCTCTGTGGAACCTGATTCTGTGGAAGACCTCCGAGGTTTTAACAGCGTAAGACCTCCTAGAACCTGATTCTGTGGAAACCTCGGAGGTCTTTCAGGAAATGAAAAGACCTCCGGGGTTTTAACAGCGTAAGACCTCCTATAACCTGATTCTGTGGAAACCTCGGAGGTCTTTCAGGAAATGAAAAGACCTCCGGGGTTTTAACAGCGTAAGACCTTCTATAACCTGATTCTGTGGAAACCTCGGAGGTCTTTCAGAAACCAAACCTTATCAATCAGAGGATACCGGGCAATGAAAAATTATTTGCAGCAATGCGTACTACTTGCCTTCCTATCGGCAATGTTCGGACTTACAGCGGCCTGGGCGCAGGTGGTTATGGACGGCTCAATGGGCGCAGGTGGCGCATTGAAAGGCCCTGAATATAAAATCAAATCAGAATACGGACGGCAGGCCGGGTCAAATCTGTTTCACAGTTTCCGGCAGTTCGATATCAACACGAATGAAAACGCGACGTTCAGCGGGCCGGATGCTGTTCAGAATATCATCAGCCGCGTGACAGGTGGCGATTCATCCTGGATTGACGGAAAAATCGGCTCAACCATCTCCGGTGCGAACCTGTATCTGCTCAATCCGGCGGGCGTGATGTTCGGAGCAAACGCGTCGCTGGATATCGGCGGGTCGTTTCATGTGAGTACCGCTGATTATCTGCGCCTCGGAAGAAACGAACGCTTTTACACCGAACCTGTGGCAGGGGAAGTGCTTTCCGCCGCCTCGCCCGCTGCCTTCGGTTTTCTGGATGACGACATCGCTGGAATCGCTTTCGAGGGAGCAGAAATTCAGGAAACAGACTGGAATGGAAGCCCCACAGGTCTGAATGTTCCCCAAGGCGAGACCATTTCCGTGATTGGCGGAAATATTGAGATAGACGGCACATATTATCAATACAGCATTGATGAGAGCAACACGGAAGATGTTTCCACGGGAAGCCTCGGCGCGCCCCGGGGACGAATCAACATTGCAAGCCTTTTGTCCGATGGCGAAGCAATTCCCACGGAATCCGGCACAGACATCACTTCGGAGAAAAATGGCGAAATACGTCTTGATCATGCGCTCCTCAGTGTGGGCGGAGAAGGCGCGGGGGATGTTTTCATCAGCGGGGGAACATTTTTCGCTGACACCAGCAAGATCGAAGCAGACACAATGGACACTGACGCGGGTGTAACCGACATCCGTGCAAATACCATTTCCATAAGTTCCAGTGATGTTTTCAGCAATGCGGACGGCGCGGGAAAGGGCGGAAGCATCAATCTTGTCGGCACTGAGTCCGTCAGCATTTCCGATCTAAGCAGAGTGTTTGCCGATGCCTGGGACTCGGGAGATGCCGGAGATGTCCGGATTGAGACAGAAAAGCTGTCTGTAACAAAAGGCGGCGCTATTTCCAGCGATACTTATGAAAGCGGAAAAGGCGGAAACATTTCCCTGCTAGCGTCGGAATCCGTCAGCATTTCCAATCCTGAGAGCAAGATTTTTGCCAACGCGAGAGGAGAGGAGGCGGACGCGGGAGACGGAGGAACGATCCGCATCGAAACCCGAAACTTCTCCCTGTCAGACAAGGGAAACATTTCAAGCGACACATACGACGGCGGCGGTGAGGGCGGCCATATTCTCATTTCCGGGACAGGGGGGGGCTTTGCCGAGTCTGCGGAGGTTTCCGATGCTCAGATTCTGTCCGGCACACGCTTTGGAAAAGAACCCGGGGACGGTGCGGGTGGAATCATTGAAATAAAAGCAAAACAGATCGCTTTTACAAACACCGGCAGAATCCGAAGCGAATCGGATGGCAGCGGAAAGGGCGGCGACGTGATTCTCCGGGCTTCGGAATCGCTTCTCTTTTCCGGATCCGACGGAGAGTGGGACAGCAAGGTTTACACGACTGCCATGAGCAAGGAGGCATATGCCGGAGATGCCGGGAACATTGCCGTTGAGGCGGACCGTATTTCATTCAAAGACGGCGGCGGTATTACAGCAAGCACTCAGGGACCGGGCAATGCAGGTGTCATAAGCGTAAAAGCGAATCAGCTTGAGCTGGATACCGGGGCTTCCATCTCTTCGGCCAGCGAAGTGGAGGGCCATGCCGGGGATGCCGGTTCCATTTCAGTTGATGTGCAGGATACGGTCATTCTGAATCACAGCAGTTCAATCACCACGGAAACCATGGGAGGCGGGAACGCCGGAGACATAACACTGGGAGGCAGGGCAATTTATATGGATAACATCTCTTCCGTATCTTCGGCAAGCGCGTCGCTTTCCGATCCCGCGGGGGATGCCGGAAGAATACGCATTGATATTGCTGATCTGATCTCTTTCGGGAATGACAGTTTTATTACGACTCAGGCTGAGAACGCGGGAAAAGGACAGATTGACATTGATATTTCCGGAGGAATTCTCCAAATGAGCAAAAGCCGGGTGACCACCAGCATCAGAAGCGGGGGCAACAATGCCGGAGATATTAATATCAAAATTCCCGAATGGAATATTATGAATCACAGCAGAATTGTCGCCAACGCCTGGGAGGGAAGGGGCGGAAACATCCATATTGTTGCGGATCATTTTGTTCAATCCTCGGACAGTCTGGTAGACGCATCTTCCGCATTGGGAATTGACGGAACAGTATTAATCGAATCTCCGGATGTGGATGTGTCCGGTGCGCTGACCATACTGCCCTCGAACATGCTGGATGCGGCGAAATGGATGAGAATGCCTTGTTCAGCGAGAGATGCCTCGAAAATCAGCCGTTTTGTGCTGACCGGAAAAGATGCTATTCCCACACCGCTGGATGACTGGCTGCCTGCTCCGTCCATATGGTTTGACGAAAAGAAAAACTTGTCGGAGAACTGAATACCTCTTCCATATACTCACTGAAAGTCATCACAAAGCGTGGGAACGAGATTTGAAATCCCTGCCAATCGTCAATCCGTGCAGATGGGCTATTTTCGGATGTCCCCGCACGGAACATGACCGCGGCCCAAAGGAGGAGGTATGAGAGAAAATAATGCGTGTGCCAACCGTGCATATTACGCGGCATTGCAGGCAGCGACAGCCGTGCTTGCGTCTAAAAATTTCAAAAGAGACAGAATTGATCACGGCGCAGTTCAGGCAGATTTCAGTCAGAGGCTGATTTTCCGGAATTCGCATCATTATTGATGCACTCAGATTCAGGCTGTCCCGCATGGAAGATGAACAGCAGGCTCAGGAGTTGGCCCGGAGGGAAAAGGAGCAGAGGAAACGCAGCCCCGATTTCCGATGAAAAACATCCCCCTGCCCCCTTCAAAGGGGGATAAGAAGTCTGGGCGCACCCCCGAATCCCCCCTTGAGGGGGGTGCGGGGGGTGTCTGATGCGGCGGTGTCCGGGGATGAGAAGTGTGGCGCAGAAAACATCCCCCTGCCCCCTTCAAAGGGGGATAAGAAGTCTGGGCGCACCCCCCGAATCCCCCCTTGAGGGGGGTGCGGGGGGTGTCTGATGCGGCGGTGTCCGGGGATGAGAAGTGTGGCGCAGAAAACATCCCCCTGCCCCCTTCAAAGGGGGATAAGAAGTCTGGGCGCACCCCCGAATCCCCCCTTGAGGGGGGTGCGGGGGGTGTCTGATGCGGCGGTGTATGGGGATGAGAAGTGTGGCGC
>Ga0233403_10001028_pt1 | contig 13139 bp, 4 predicted proteins | sample Na_oxic_1_MG_FD_179866 | JGI IMG/M metagenome (GOLD analysis project Ga0233403, IMG submission 179866) | Seawater microbial communities from Saanich Inlet, British Columbia, Canada - Na_oxic_1_MG | ecosystem: Environmental > Aquatic > Marine > Inlet | place: Canada: British Columbia | collected...
TGGGATTTGTAGGGGCAGACCTGTGTGTCTGCCCTTAAGTTAATGGCATTGAAGCTCGTAGGTTTTCGTTCGTTTGCGAACTCCAACATTCAAAGATGATACATCCAAAATGTTGGACTTCCTATCGTCAGTCCAACCTACGTGCTATTGCTGCAATTGCGTAGCGAGCGTATAGAAAAAATATCCTGTTTCTGTTTCCAACGCCTTTGCTTAGGGAACCAGAAAAATTCACAATTCACAATTAATTTACGCCTCCTGTTTGAGCATGGCGGATAAGATGCCAACTATCTTGCCTACCTGCTCAATACTGTATTCTTTTAAATCAATAGACACCAGTGCATCCACTAATTTCAGAAATATCCAGCCTGTTCCAATTGTAACCGCACCATAAATAGATGAAATCGGAAGTTCTTCTCGTTGATTAAATATCTGCGCGGCCACCATTTCTGACACACATTGCCCTAATTCGCTCATCATATTATCGTTTTTTGCCTCAACAATTGTGATGACTGGCGCATTGACAAACAATTGCTCTGGTGACTGGCTTATTAAAAAATCACAGAACCCGTTCAATCCTCTGTCTTTATCCACAGTAAAATCTACACCAGAAAAAAAACTCACTTGCCGTTGAAATATTTTTCTCATTTCAAGCAAAATATTGACGACAATTAATTCTGAACGCGCTTTTTCGGTGTTAATTGAGACGGCTAAGGGCACATTGTCAGCTAAGATTGTGGAAAGCGACTCACTAATTTGAAGCGGTTCAATATGGGAAAAAATTCCCATCTCTTCCTTGATCTCCAATTGAAATTCTTTCTGAACGTTTTTCAGCGTAAAGTTACTATATGCCATTGTTATCTTTCTTCCTTTTTCTTGTTTTATCGTTATGGAGTACAACGAATGACGTGGATAAACGAATTAATTCCTCGTTCCCAAATTCCATTTGGGAATGCCTTCCATGACGCTCCGCGTCATTCAACTTTACTTATTTAAAAATTTCCCTAACTTTTGATCAGCATTAGCCACATGATTGATGAGCCAGTCAACTAACTCATGTTGTATTTCCAAGATTAAATATAATTTTCCTCCTCTTGTTTTATAGTCTCTTTCTATTTTGGCAAAACGTTCTATCAAAGATTTATGCTGTGCTTTATGGATAAAATAGTCTGGATAATCATATTGTAACATCAAGTTTTCCTCAGTATCAAAATGAATCACAACATATTCTTTGAGAAAGCGCATGATTTTATCCACTTCCGTTTCCGCCTCCTCATTCCCTATAGACATAATCAAACTTTTAGTCATTTTGAATAATTCTTGATGCTGCTGATCAATTAATTCGTGATGAATAGAAAATTTGGAATCCCATTCTACAACAGCGGCAATTTCTTCCCAATTTTCATTGGTATTGATATTCAAAAATTTTTGACAACGTTGAATATACACTTCAGCCGTTGTATCCAAAGCATTATGAGACGAACAACAGGTTTGGAAAAGTTCTTGTGCTTTAGCAAAATATTGTTTTTGATATAAATGCACCGCTTTTTCAAAGTGATAGCGTGTTGCTAACTTAGTCGCTCGCATGGTTTGGTTATCCGTTGAAAAGACTTCAAACACATTCACATATTTGGATTTCCCTTTAACTTTAACATGAGCCAGTTTTCGGATAAGATATTTTGACGCATCTGATAATTTCAAATAAGTGGCTTCTGAAATCAATAAAGGCGTACGATAAGTTTTCGTTAAACCTTCTAGCCGAGACGCCAGATTGACTGCATCAGAAATCACGGTACCATCCATACGATTTTCATCACCAACCGTACCCAACATTAATGGACCCGTATTTAAACCAATACCAATACCAATAGCTGCCAAGCCGCTTTGTTGTCGGATTTCGTTATAATTGTCCAGTTTTTTTAACATGGCAATGGCAGCGCATACCGCATCATCTGCATGAGTGGGAAATAAAGCCATAATGGCATCACCGATATATTTATCAATAAAGCCATTATATTGATGAATAATTGGAGTCATTTGACTCAAATAGGTGTTGATAAAATTAAAGTTTTCTTGCGGAGTCATGCCCTCTGATACTGAAGTAAAGTCGCGAATATCTGAAAATAAGATAGTCATTTCTTTTTCAACTGAATGCCCTAATTTCACATCAAGAATACTTTTTTTATTCAGCAAACTTAAAAAGTCATGGGGCACAAAACGCTCATAAGCTTTATTCACTTGAAATAGCTTTTCTTTCTGCTCTTCAGCTAACTGTAAAGTTTTCGCTTTTAACTGAGAAACACGAATATGCGTTTTCATGCGAGCAATGAGTTCCTTTTTGGAAAATGGTTTCGTTATGTAATCATTCGCACCGCTTTCTAAACCCATCACGATGTCTTCAATTTGATTTTTTGCCGTCAATAACACAATAGGTAGTTGATCTTCCGACCAAGTTTCACGCAATTTTTTCGTCACTTCATAACCTGTCATTTTGGGCATCATCACATCTAGCAAAACAGCATCAGGCTGAAAACCTTTTTCTATCAACTGTAATGCTTCAGCACCAGAATTTGCTTGAACCACATAATAATTTTGTAAGGACAAATAGTTATTAAGTACTTGTAAATTCACCGGTTCATCATCAACAATTAAAAGTTTGAATTGCTCTTCATTCTGCTCCTGTTGGAATCGTGTTTGCGTTTCAAGTTGTTCCATATTCTGGTTCTGTTGGGATCGTGTTTGCGTTTCAAGTTGTTCCCTCTCTATATCTAGTTGATGAATTTTGGATAGCGACAAACTATTAACAGGGGAAGAAGGAACCCATTGCGATTCTGAAATGGGTAGCGTAAAGTGAAATTGGGAACCGATACCAATAGTTGATTCTACCCAAATTTTTCCCCCTTGCAATTCCACCAATTGTTTAGTCACCGTTAATCCTAAACCTGTGCCACCATATTTTCTAGCTGTTGAACCATCTGCTTGCTCAAAGGATTTAAAAATGCGGTTTAATTTATTCTTAGGAAGCCCAATGCCAGTATCAGAAACGCTTATCTTTATATTGTGCTTGACGACTGTGGCAGAAATGTGTATTTGACCCTTTTCTGTGAATTTAATCGCATTACCTACCAAATTGTATAAAATTTGTTGTAACCGATTTTCATCTGCATAAGCATTCGGCAAATTAGGCGCAATGGCATTGATGAGTTTGATTGATTTTTGACCCACTAAGGTACGGCTTAAAGTCAAGATAATTTCAACCGTTTCTCGCAGACTCACTGGTTTTATTTGCAATTCAAGCTGTTTGTGTTTCAATTTAGAAAAATCCAGAATGTCGTTGATTAGCGATGAAAGGCGTTTCGCACTTGAAATAATCATCGTCAGATTAGTATTGGCTTTCTCAGAAAATTGACCCGCCACACCATCTAGTAATGACTCTGCAAGCCCAATAATGCCATTTAAGGGAGTGCGTAGTTCATGGGAAGTATTGGCTAAAAATTCATCTTTGAGTTTATCGGTTTCTTGTAAGCGTTCATTGATAGCGCGTGTTTGTTCCAATTTCCTTTGTTGTATGATAAATAAGCCGATAATGCTGCCTAAAATAGCAACAACATATAAGATTTGAGCATACCACGTTTTCCACCAAGGAGGCCAGATAATCACATTGATAGCAATGCCTTTTTTATTCCATAAACCATCATTATTAGAAGCTTTCACTTTGAAGGTATAATCACCGGGGGCAAGTTGTGTGTAAGTGGCAAACCGCCGGCTGCTATCAACAGTCACCCATTCTCGATCAACCCCTTCCATCATATAGGCATATTGATTTTTGTCGGAAGAGCGATAATTTAAAGCAGCAAATTCAAAACTAAAGACAGATTGTTTATAAGATAAAAGGATTTGCTTCGCAAAGTTAATATGCTGTTTCAGAGGAGAATCGTCACCAACAATAATCGGTTGATTAAAGAGTTGAAAATCGGTGAGAAAAAGGGGGGATATGTAAGGATTATCGTTTAATTTATCTGGATAAAAAGCATTAAAACCATTCAGCCCACCAAAAAATAATTCGCCGCTTTTGCTCTTAAATGTGGAATGGAATACAAAGAGATTGCCTTGTAGCCCATCTCGCTGATCATAATTTCTAAATAGATTGGTTTTGGGATCGAATTTAGAAAGTCCTTTATTCGTACTGATCCAAAGATAGCCGTGATTATCCTCTAAAATACCCAACACACTGTTACCAGATAACCCTTGTTTTTTACGATAAACTGTAAACGTTTGATTTAAAAGGACTAATTTATTCAAGCCATCATTGGTACCTATCCAAATAATGCCTTGACTATCTTCATAAATCGTATTCACCGTATCGTTACTTAAGCTATTCAAATCCTGTGGATTTGGACGATAATTGGTAAATTGCTGCGCATTGGGATTAAAACGACTCAACCCGCCGTCGGCACCAATCCACACCGAATCGCTAGAATCCACATAAACCGCTTTCACCCAATCAGACACTAAACTATTTGAATTATCGCCGTTATGGGTATAATGAGTAAACGTTTTGCTGCTCGGTTCAAATTTATCTAATCCACCACCATCCATACCAACCCACACATTACCCTTGGAATCAACATCACTATCTATGATCACATCACTATTTAAGCTGTTAGGGTTATTTGGTTCATGTTGGTAACGAATAAAACGTTTTTTACTGGCTTCAAATTGGTTTAAACCGCCTCCTTGTGTACCAAGCCACAAAGTACCATTCGGATCAGGATGAATCGCAACAATATTGTTATCACTGAGGCTATGGGGATTATTGTCTTCATGCCGATAATGTCTCCACATATTGTTTAATCGATCAAATTGGTTCAACCCGCCACCCTGCGTACCAATCCAAAGAATATTGTTTTCATCTTCATAAAGCGCAGTCACTAAATTATCGCTTAAGCTGTTAGATTCTTTTGGATTATGTTGATAATAGGTAAATTGATGACTCCCACTGTCATATTTACTCACCCCATTACTGGTACCAATCCAAAGCGTATTCGTCACATCCCCATTGATAAACCAAACGATATTATCACTCAAACTATTGGGGAAACGGGCATCATTTTGATAGCGAATAAATTGATTGGTTTTGCGATTGAATTGGTTCAAACCACCCCCATAAGTACCAACCCACAATGAGCCAGTATTATCTTCATAAATAGAAATAACAGTATTATGGCTTAAACTATTCAAATTCGCTTTGTCGTGCTGATAATGCAAAAAAGTTTTTTTAATCGGATCAAATTGATTTAATCCCCCTTCCGTACCAATCCATAACATACCAGCGGAATCTTTATAAACTGTCCAAATAAAATCATTGCTTAAATTATTGGGATTATTGCCATCATGTTGATAAGCTGTAAATGTTTGAGTCGTTGGATCAAATTGGTTTAAACCACCGCCATAAGTGCCAATCCACAAAAAACCTGTTTTATCTTCACTGATTAATGTCACCGTGTTATGGCTTAAACTATTTGGCTTCTTAGGATCATGCTGATGATGGATAAAAGTTTCTGTCACCGGATCGAATTGATTTAATCCCCCTTCAGTGGCAACCCACAGAAGCCCAGTGCTGTCTTGATAAATCGACCACACATTATCATTACTTAAACTATTAGGATTGTTCTCATCATGTTGATAGCGTGTAAAAGTTTCACTGACAGGATCAAATTTATTTAAACCACCACCCCACGTACAAATCCAAAGTGTGCCCATATTATCTTCAAAGAGATTCCATGCATAATTATTACTGATACTATTGGGGTTATCTGGATCATAAGTATAAACGGTCATTTTTGCGCCATCATATTTATTTAAGCCATATCTCGCACCAAACCACATAAACCCTTGGCGATCTTGTAACAGGCTATAAACCATATTGTGTGAGAGTCCATCTTCAATCGTTAAATATTCAAATATTATGTTATTATCCGTTTGACTATGCGCTATTTGCATGATTATCATTAAGCAAATGAATACAAATATTTTTTTGAATAATGCTTTTTTCATCATGTTTCCTTTATCTTGATGTTCAGGTTTTTTTTAAACCATTTATAACTTAATACCTTCGCCAATTCACAGACATATAATAAGGTTTTTCATTGATGCTTCAAATAATTCCATAGGTTTCACCTATGGCTATTGACGTTTCACCCCTTCGGGGTTAGGGATTTGGCGTTGATGTACCAACCCCGAAGGGGTTAAATGTGAATAGCCATAGGTGAAACCTATGGAACATGAATCGTGGAAAACCATCATTTTAATCCGTGAATTGGCGTTGATGTACCAACCCCGAAGGGGTTAAATGTGAATAGCCACCGATGAAATCGGTGGAACATTAATCGTGGAAAACCATACATATAACAAGGCATTTCATTGATGTTTCAAATAATTCCATAGGTTTCACCTATGGCTATTGACGTTTCACCCCTTCGGGGTTAGGGATTTGGCGTTGATGTAACCCCGAAGGGGTGAAATGTGAATAGCCATAGGTGAAACCTATGGAACATGAATCGGGAAAAACCATCATTTTAATCCGTGAATTGGCGAAGGTATTAGTCTCCAATCCTTGTCGTTATTTTTATCGCGTCGTCAAAACACGATAAATATCAGCCACCTTAAGCGGCAACTTATGCACTTGATCGACTACGGTATAATTCACCGGTCCATAGAGGCGGGGCAAATAATCAGGCCCTTCCTTATCTAAGGTGATACAAAAAGGATGAATCCCTTGACGCTTGGATTCAATTAATGCTTGGCGGGTATCTTCAATACCATATTGTCCGCGATAATAATTGTCAAAATCATCCGGTTTGCCATCAGACAACGTGACTAATAAGCGTGTTTTCGCTTCAATTTCAGATAACAGTTTATTCGTATAACGAATGGCAGCCCCCATACGGGTATAATCTTTTGCCTTGATTGCACAGATACGTTCGCGCACGGTATCATCATAAGTTTCTTCTAAGGTTTTAATGGGGTAAATCTCACAACGGGTTCGCGTCATGCCAGAAAAACCATAAATACCATAACGATCACCTAACGTTTCCACTGCTTCACAGAGTAAAATCAGTGATTCTCGTTCTGCTTGATTGATCCAGCCTTTGGTGGAACCGCTCATATCAACGAGAAAAATAACCACCACATCTCGTTCCACTTTATGGAGACGAGTGAAAACATGTTGGCTCATTTCTAATCCACTGGCGGCATCTGCTAACGTTTCAATCAGCGCATCTATATCCACCTCATCACCATCCAATTGCCGTTTCAATCGTTTATCTCCACTACGAAATATTTCAAAACTGCGTCTTAAATGCTGAATAAGCGGGCGGTATTTTTGTAATGTTTGTTGAATAAAACCATCATCCTGCGGTGTAATCGGCACTTCTTTTAATGTACACCAATTTTTATGATAACTGCGGCGACGATAATTCCATTCATCATAGAAGGAGATATTTGTGGTTTCCGCATGGTTCTCCTCTGCTTCGGATTGCCGTTGATTCTCATAAACACCTTCCCCAGCGGCTTCTAACCATTCTGGCGGAATATGCCCTAAATCTTGTGCAATCGAATTTAACGTTTTCTGCATTTCAGGCGGAGAAAAAACGGGTTGTTCATTGATGAATAACTGTACCCTATGTTGTCGTTCATCCATTTCTGCGCGAAACTTTAAACGTTTGATTGCGGTTCGCTGTAATTGATGTTTCCTCTTAGCCGTTATGTCTTTAGCCATTTCTATTAATGAATGGGTCAAGTCATGCTTTTCTCGCTTTAAACGTTGTTGACGTATTTCCTCCACGCGATCAGGAAAAAAACGACTTTGATAACAGAACGCTTGCGGCAAAGGAGAGGAATACACTTTTTCGATTAATGCTAAACTATCAAAAACAGAACAGTCAGGGTGGGCTAATTGAACAGCACAGTGCTGCCAATGACTTGTTGGAGTTAAACCTCCGAGGTTTTGGAAACCTCGGAGGTTTTTAGTGATTTTCTCTTGCAATGCCTGCATTTCCCGATGCAATCCGGGTAAATCACGCGATAAACACGCATCTAAACGCAAAGTTTCTAACGCCTGAAAACAACATAAAGCCTTCTCAGTCTTTTCAAACCGCATTAAATATTCAGGTAATTCCAAAGGAAAACTACCGTACCACGTTTGTGCCCAAAGATGCCCCACCATCGCCTTATATAAACGAAAATTATCTTTTTTATTATCAAATTTTCCTATGGCATCGGGCAAATACAGGGTTTCAGTATCAGTATACATTTCATCATGACTGGTACAGATTAATTGCCGACCTGATAATCCATTGACAAAACTATTCAATATGCGTTCTACTTCAGAAAATAAAACGCCATAGCTTTGAATACGGGTGAATCGTTCATAATCTTCTAATCCCTTGATGGCTTTAATCGCCGGAAAAATACCAGAAACATCATAAATATCCATGATATGCACCAGCCACTTATCGATCCCTTCTTCACCCAAACGTTTTAACGCTTGTGCCGCATGTAAAACAAATTGATAAGCAATTTGCTCATGAATCGCGGCAACACGAGTGGCACAAGCAAGAATAAAATTTTGTTGGGTACGATGAAAATGGGCGAGTTGTTGAGCCGGTTTAGCCAAAGAACCCAGCATAAATGGCATATCAAATGCTGGGTCTTCCAAACGATTCTCAAGGGCTTCTTCTAATTCATTTGCCGTTAAGGGTATAATAGACATATAGTATTTCAGATAAATATTTTGGCCTAAAGACCTGACAGGTTTTAAAAACCTGTCAGGTCTGATCTGGGGTGTTAAATTTGAATCCATTTTGCTCATTTTTTTTCACCCTATTTTTCTGTCTGAATCAGAATTTTCAGAATTTTAGAATTTTTAGAATAAATCAATATGATTTTAGGTTTTATAATGATTTATAGGTTTTTTATTCTGTTAATTCTCAAATTCTGAAAATTCTGATTCAGACAAGAAAAGGGTGAAAATTTATGAGCAGAATTACCTCAAATTTAACACCCCAGGTCTGATCGCTTTGATTTTTCTAGCCGTTTTAAAATTAAAAAATGGAAGCCGAAAGTTCATTAACCACCATAATCATTTCTGGATCATCTGTTAATGCTTGGGTAATCGCATTATGACAGGCATCAAGCGGTGCTATGCCTTCCGCAATGAATTTGGCGGTATGAACCAATAAACGGGTACTTGCCCCTTCTTCTAAACCATTGCCTTTAAGATTACGGGTCATTTCGGCGAATTTGACTAATTGTTTTGCGATGACTGGAGAAATATTGCCTTCTTTAACAATGATTTGACTTTCTAATGCCGGTTTAGGATAATTAAATTCTAAAGCGACAAAACGTTGGCGCGTTGAGGGTTTTAAATCTTTCAGTACGGATTGATAACCCGGATTATAAGAAATCACCAAACAGAACTGAGAGAGTGCTTTTACAATTTCCCCTAATTTTTCAATGGGCAAAACACGGCGATCATCTGCTAAGGGATGAATCACAACGGTGGTGTCTTTACGCGCTTCCACAATTTCATCCAGATAACATAAGGCACCATGGCGTACTGCTCGTGTTAAAGGCCCATCAACCCAAACCGTTTCTCCACCAGTGATCAGAAATCGACCCACCAAATCAGATGCCGTTAAATCATCATGACAAGATACGGTGATTAGGGGTAATTTTAATCGCCATGCCATATATTCCATGAAGCGTGTTTTACCACAACCCGTTGGCCCCTTTAGCAAAATAGGCAATTGATTTTTCCAAGCCGCCTCAAAAATAGCGATCTCATTATGGCTGGCAGCATAATAAGGTTCTTTTTCAATATAATATTCTTCTGGTTTTAGCACACGCGCTTGCATTTGGGTCGTTCCTTAATATAGTACAACGAATTTTTAAATAAACGTTTTTCTCGTTCCCACCGCTCCAGCGTGGGAATGCATATCGTGACGCTCCTGCGTCACACCTTATAAAAAAATGGTGAACCATGCTAAAATGTTTTAGTCGACGCTGGAGCGTCGTGGTATGCATTCCCACGCTGGAGCGGTGGGAACGAGGAAGGAAACTTGATCATCAAGTTGAATGAATAAGAATATCCTGTACCTCCCTAAAATCCTGCAAATCCTGTTCAAACCCCCAACTTCTGAACAAGATTGACAGGATTTAAGGAGATTCACAGGATAAAACATCATGATAATTATGAACCACCTGAAATTCTTAAAATGAATAAAAATATCCTGCACATCCCTAAAATCCTGCAAATCCTGTTCAAACCCCCAACTTCTGAACAATATTGACAGGATTTAAGGAGATTGACAGGATAAAACATCATGATAATTATGAACCACCTGAAATTCTTAAAATGAATAAGAATATCCTGTACATCCCTTAAATCCTGCAAATCCTGTTCAACCCCCCAACTTCTGAACAAGATTGACAGGATTTAAGGAGATTCACAGGATAAAACATCATGATAATTATGAACCACCTGAAAATCTTAAAATGAATAAGAATATCCTGCACATCCATAAAATCCTGCAAATCCTGTTCAAACGCTTTTTAATACTCCCCCAAATCATACAACACCAATTTCCCTCGTGTGAGTGGTACGGCTATCCAGCAGTGTTTGTTGGGGAGGCAGCGGAAGTCGAAGTCCCAGAGTGGAGTAGGACAACCACTATTAGTAGGTAAACGCAGATTAAACAATTCACTCCCATTGCTTAAATCCCACAGACGCACCGTAGCATCTGCACTAACAGTTGCCACCTGTTGACTGTCAGGGCTGAAAATAGCACGGTATATCATTTGTTCATGCCCGACTAAGCGGTATTGTTCTTGACCATCTTGGGTGGCATAAATGACTACAAATGAATAACGTTTTACGCTGGCAACCCACTCATTATCAGGACTGAGGCTTGCCCATATAGAAATATCTTGTAATTTTGAAAATTTTTTCAATAATGTCAATTGGTTATCTTCAAGATTCCAGAGTCGTGTATAATTATCATTCCCAATACTTAATAAACTTGTTCCACTATCATTAAAGGCCACTGAATTAACTCCTTCTCCCTCATGTGCCCTTTTAATAAAGCGTTTTTCCTCTGTACCCACTGTAAATAAGCCAATCTGTCCATCACAACTGGCAGTAGCGAGGGTTTTATTATCGGGAGAAAAGGCGACGGCACAGACACTCATATCATGTCCAGTGAAGATTTGTTGTTCTTGTAATTTGTCCTCTTGCACTAGCCATAGTTTAGCCGTGTTATCGTGACTAGCAGAAGCAAGTAAATTGCCCTCAACATTAAAGGTGAGGCGTTTTACCTTGTAAGTATGCGCTTCTCCATCTTCCCATAATAATTGAGTATCTGGCAGAGAATATAAACGCAACGCACCATCTTCAAAACCAACTGCCACACTATTACCATCAGGGGCAATGCTTGTAGAAGAAGCTTTAAAGGGCAAATTCACCACCTGCTGATGGGGAAAAAGCATATCCCAACGCCGCACCGTACCATCATAGCTGGCACTGAAGATTTGTCCTTCGTGGGTAGCGATACCACTTACACCAGCACCGTGCCCTTGTAATACCTGCACAGTTGCGCCACTTTTTGTATCCCACACACGCAAAGTACGATCTTGACTGGCTGATATCAAAACTCGTCCTTTAGCAGCAAAACGTAAAGCAAATACTGTATTTTGATGTCCGCGTAGTACTTGTAATACCCGACGTGAATGTGCATCCCACAAACGAATGTTTTTACCATCATTACCAGTAGCTAATCGCCTACCGCTAACAGCGATACCTCCAGTAAAATTTTCAGCCCGTCCTGTTAAAATTCGTATGGTATTGCCAGTTTTTACATCCCATATATGTACAGTATTATTGCTGGAGACACTGGCTAACGATTTTCCTGTCGAATTGAAGGCTATACTATCTTGAAATATAGCTGCTCCAGAACTGAATAGAATATCTACATCAAGACTCTTATTATGTCCATTGTAAATAAGTTCTATATCGCCAGTATCTACATTCCTTAAAGTAATATTATTATCATCTCCACCACTGGCTAACAGTGTACCATCAGGATTGATTGCAAGGGCATTAACTTTATCAGCTACTTGCCATTCCGATAATTTCTCACCTTCTGGCAACGACCAGAGAATAATGCGTTTATCCCGTCCACCACTAGCAAGCCATTTGCCTTGAGGATGAAAGACAACGGCAAAAACATGTTCAGTCTTATCATGCCCTTCTAACCGCTTGACTAACTGACCACTCTCAACATCAAACAATACCAACGTCCCTTTTTCTCCAGCGGTAGCTAATAATTTACCATCAGGACTAACAGCAACATCAAGCAATGCCGCCCCAGCCCCCTCATAAACCTTATTCGCCGCCCCACCCATAATCTCCGTAAACCCAGCCAACAAATTCCGCGCATGACGACGGGGGGCAATGATTTCTGAATCTAATTTGCGGCTTTCTGCTAACACCTTTTTTGCAGCGGCATAATCTTCACCTCGTGCTAACAGTGAGGCATGAGTGAGGTGTGAATCGAATAAGCTTTTGGTGCGTTCTTGTTTAGCTTGTTCAGCGACTTGTTCTGATTCAATGGCACTATTACGTTCTGTCCAACCCCAAAATGCCAACATTGTAGCGAACAAAAAAGAGACAAATAACCCGATAAATAGCCGTTTTTGATTTTGGCTTTTTAAGGCCTTTTCATTGCTGGCTGCTAAAAAGTTATGCTCATCATCACTCAGACTTTTGCCTTTTGCCCATATTTGGGCATCTTGCAACGCTTGCCCTTGTAATAACCGTGATTTATCCCGATAACCAGAAGCGAACCACGCATTGAAGGATTCTGCATAAGGACGTAATCCAGCGAGTGTTTTCTCAATCCAATCATTATCAAACACCAAAGCATAAATCTTGTTATAAATCAATAACTTATCTTTAAATTTTACCACCAAACCAGACAAACGTAAATCTAACTGCTCACGCGAATCATCGGCTGGCACCTCTTTTTGTAAAACCCGCTGATAAAGTTCCAACATCCGCCCCGTTTTCTGCCCCCCCTCATGCA
>Ga0233403_10001029_pt1 | contig 13123 bp, 2 predicted proteins | sample Na_oxic_1_MG_FD_179866 | JGI IMG/M metagenome (GOLD analysis project Ga0233403, IMG submission 179866) | Seawater microbial communities from Saanich Inlet, British Columbia, Canada - Na_oxic_1_MG | ecosystem: Environmental > Aquatic > Marine > Inlet | place: Canada: British Columbia | collected...
CTTCGCAAAATAAATTTGGAACGAAAAAGGCCTTCGCAAAATAAATTTGGAACGAAAAAGGCCTTCGCAAAATAAATTTTGCACTCCAAGGGCCTTTTCAAATTTGTAACAAAAAATATTTGTACTTCATTCAATCGGGAAACGCTATATCATTGAATCGGGAAACGCTATACATACTCGTTATTTATGCTTCACCACCAGCAAGGTAATGTCATCAAAAATCTTTTGTGTGCCGATATATTGTTGTACATCATCAATCACTGCCTGTTTAATTTCTTCAGCCGAGCGTTGCCAATTAAGACGAACGATTTCACAAAGCCGTTCTAATCCATATTCTTCTTTTTCTAAATTTGTAGCCTCCGTAATCCCATCGGTATAAAGCACTATTACATCCCCCGGATTCAACGACACTTGTGTTTGCCCCACTAAATGGGCAATATCGTCGATTAATCCAATTGGAAAACCAAAATCGAGAGTTTCTATCAATTCCAATTGGCCATTTTGTACCACAATAACCTCTTCATGCTGTCCGCTAAGACGTAAAAGACTCTCCTTGTAATCCAGCAAGATGAGGGTCATATTTTTGTCTTCAGCCAGTGCCATCCGTTGCACATTGTCGTAAATCGTGTGATTAAGGATATTGAGGAATTTCACCGGATCGGTTTCCTGACTATTCAGTAGCGTCCGCACCGCCGTTTGCGCCATAAGGGCCACAACTCCGCTTTCCAGTCCATGTCCAGTCACATCACCAATCGCCATTTTGACGCTGCCGTCATGCAGAAACACATCGTAATAGTCGCCCCCCACCTCGTCGGCGGGTTGCAAAGCCCCAGCAATGTCTAAGTCTTCAATTTGACTCAAGTAATCGACTGTGGGCAACAACATTTGTTGCAAGCGACGCGAGACATCTAATTCCGCACTCATGCGGAGATTTTCCGATTCTAATTGCTGGTTGAGGGCGGTAATTTCCTCGTTAGCTTCGGCCAGTTCTGCGGTACGCTCGGCCACTTTTTGCTCAAGTGTTTGATATAAAAGTGCATTTTCCAAAGAGACGGCCGCTGTCGCAGACAGCATGTTAAGCACTTTCAAACGAGCTGGCGTAAACGCACCCGTTGTTAAATTATTCTCTAGGTAAAGCAAGCCAATCAGTTTACCTTGAGTGAGAATAGGCGTACACAAGACCGATTTCGGGTGATGTTCAATAATATACGGATCTGCTGCAAAGGTGGTTTCGGTTGAGACATCGTTGATCACCTGAGTTTCTTGAGTGTGTGACACATAGTTAATCAACGTGACTGGAATTTCCCGGCTTTCCGCCACTGGTATAGATTGCAACACCAAAGCATCACTCGCTTGGTTGGAAAGCAAGGCTTTTTTCTCATGCTGAGCCTCAATCACCCAATTTCCGTCTCTTTGTAAAATAAGCGTGCCTTTTTCTGCACCAGCATTTTCAATCACGACTTGCATCATCGTTGCCAGTAATTTATCAAGCTGAATTTCCCCAGAAATGGCTTGTGAGGCTTTCATTAGCGTCGAAAAATCCAGAAATGCTGACCCCATCATGCTGGTACCAATCATGCTTGTGTAGGTCCTCGTTTCGTCCTCACTAAAGTCGCTTACTTCTGGTTTTAGGATGGGGACCAGTAATTGGGGATAGCGTTTTTCCAAATCGGCTACTTTGGCTTTCGCACCCCAGCGAGCATAACCATAGTAGGCTTCCATCATATAAACTTGGGCAAGCTTTTCTTTACCCCATGTGAGGTAAAATTTAGCCGCTAGCTCGTTGGCGATGGCTTCTTCTTGAGTGTACTCATTTTCTTTAGCCCCGGCAATGGCGCGGTCATAATAGTCCATAGCCTCAACCTGTTCACCAAGAACCCGGTGCCGCTCAGCCTCCACCATATCAAACTTGTGCCGATGATTCATCGGGGCATGATAGGCCCATTTCTGCATTTTTTCCTGATTGGATCGCACTTTCTCAAGGTGATACTGTTGTTCTGCCTCAGAGACATCAGAATACACAGCCAGCCGCGCCAAAGAATCGCAAAGAAAAATGATAGGAGTCACCCCCATACTGGACAACGCTTCCACATAAGGTTCAGCAATGGTCACATTTTCAAGGGTTTGAAGGTACTCTTGAAATAGATAAGAGAGGAAAATCTTTTGTCCATACAAAAAGTACAGGGAAGCTACATCTTGTTCTTGCTGATAAATAGGCAGCATTTGGTCTTCATTGTACGCATCACCAATTAAACGGCACGGATTTTCCGCTTGCCCCATCAAATTCAAGACTGCTTGCCGGTAGATTTCGTTATAATTAACAGAAATATCCTGCTTGAGTTGACGGAAGGCCTCAGTATAGTTGGCCATTTCACGTTCCAGCCCTGCCAATTCTCTACCGCTATAATAGGAATGGGTACCATATTCAAAACCGTCATAGGCCCCAAATTCAAAATCTCCGACCTCCAACCCACTTTGATAGCCTTCCTGCAACGGTTTCAGGGTTTTTCTGAAATGAACTTTCCAATGTCTCACAAATGTTTCAAACAAATTGAACACTTTAGCCTTGATTTCTTTGGCATTAAACTGTTCCAATAAACTTAAAGCCAATTGACCAAATTGATAGCCCATTTCAATTTCACCACTTCTGACCAAAATCATCCCATAAGAGACATAACTAAAAGCTGACTCAGGAACATTGCCATAGTTGATCGATAACTGAACTTGTTTACACACGATCACTGGGAAAAATTCAGTAACCACTTCAATGCAAGGCCCATTAAGACGAGCTAAAATCCGCATTGCTGCTTGCTCGTTCTTTGCCGTCATCACCGGCAAGTGACACAGGGATTCAATCGGTTTTCCCTTCCAAGCTAACTGGGTTTCTTGTAATTTAAGCTCAGTGTATTTTGGGCTAGGCTGGTCAGGAAATTCTAGCCCCAATTGCTTCAAAACCGGTAGCATTGTCTCCACGGTTTTTCTTTGTAAGTTCTGTGCCAAATAAGCTTGGATCTGGATCTCATAGATTTTCACTTTATCCAGCAATGAACTCGCTTGTTCCAGAGTGATTTCAGTTAATTGCGCTTGTCGCGTAAAATCGCCACTCAGATAGGCAGCCTCGGCTGCTGACTCATACAGCGCCAACGTCAAGTCATATTGGTTCTGCCAGCTATCAGCGGACAACAGTTCAAGTCCAACCGTTAAGTACCTACTTGCCGCGACATAAGCCGTAGAAGCCCTTGCTTTAAGGCCGGCCACCAGATTCAATTGGGCCAATTCATCCCGCTCCGTTTGAGTGGTAATCAACGTGACACCTTGATTCAACTGGTTGACAAGATCAAAAATCTTCTCATCCAGTTCTTCTTCACGAGTATGGCTTTTCAGCAACTGCCCAATTTTCAGGTGAACGGAGGGTTTCTGACTATCCGTAATCAAAGAATAGGCAGCTTGTTGCACACGGTCATGCAAAAATTTATAGGGAACGGCTAATTCCGCCGCTTCGGCTACCTGAGTATCTTCAACATCTTGAAAAAACTTGTAAATGTCCGTAATGGGTATGACCAATCCTTCTTGCAAGGCTTTCCACAAATCCGCAGCGGTTTCGGTTGTGGACTGTTCTGACACGGTGGCGAGAGTGGCTAAATCAAATTGATTGCCAATGCAAGCCGCCAATTTCAAAAGCGTTTGGGTGTTGTTTGGCAATTTCTGCAACTGGAGTGCCATAAATGCAACCACATCATCCGTGATAGCTAGTGCTTTTATTTGAGTCACATCGCACTGCCAATAATTACCGCTAAAATCAAAGGTAATGAGACCTTCTTCATGCATGGATTTGAGAAATTGCGTGGTAAAAAAGGGATTACCTTTGGTTTTGCTCATCACCAACTCAGTCAATGGGACAGCTAAGTTCGAGGGACAACTCATGGTGTCCGCAATCAGGCGATTAAGATTGGCTTGATCTAACGGCCCGAGGGTAATTTGATTTAGTGTCGCCTCGGTTTTCCGAACTTCATCCAACGTGAGCATCAATGGATGGGTGGTGCTGACTTCGTTATCCCGATAGGCCCCCATTAATAATAGATAAGCATTGTGGGTTTCAGTCACCAACACCGACAAGAATTTCAGGGAGGCGGAGTCAATCCATTGCAAGTCGTCCAGAAAAATGACCAATGGATGCTCAGCTGTGGTAAACATATTAATAAATTTCTGAAACACCCGATTAAACCGATTTTGGGCTGCATTGCCCATTAGTTCTGGCACGGGCGGTTGTGGACCCATAATCTGTTCTAATTCGGGAATGACATCAATGATAACCTGTCCATTGTCCTCCAAGGCATCCACTATTTTGGTTTTCCACCCCTGCACTTGTTCAGCACTTTCGGTCAGCAGTTGCCGCATAAGCATTTGAAAGGCTTGCACCAACGCCGAAAACGGGATATCACGCTTGAACTGATCGAATTTACCCTTAATAAAATACCCCCGTTGGCGGACAATGGGCTTATGAACTTCATTCACTAAAACGGTTTTGCCGATCCCAGAAAAGCCTGCCACCAGCATCATTTCAGTCGTGCCTTGGCTCACTCGGTCAAAAGCCGCTAACAAGATGGCCACCTCAGCTTCCCGTCCATAGAGTTTTTCCGGAATATGAAAACGGTCAGAAATATCGCGCTGTCCGAGTGGAAAGGCACTTATGCAGCCGCGTTGTAGCCATTGCTGTTGACTCTTTTCCAAATCGTATCTCAGTCCAAACGCACTTTGATAGCGGTCTTCAGCCGTTTTCGCCATTAACTTCATAATGAGATCATTTATCACTTGCGGCATGGCGGGATTGGCCTTGATGGGCGGCGTTGGCGTTTGGGCAATGTGGCAATGGACTAATTCCATCGGCTCATCCGATTGAAAAGGGACTTGCCCAGTCAACAGCTCATAAAAAGTCACACCCAACGAGTAAAAATCGGTGCGATAGTCAATGCCCCGATTCATGCGCCCTGTTTGTTCTGGAGATAGATAAGCCAATGTGCCTTCTAAAACATTAGGGCTTTGAATTTCTCTGGTTTCTCTCGGTAGTAAGGACGCAATACTGAAGTCAATCAATTTGATTTGCTGGGTGTCAGGGTTAATCAAAATATTTTGCGGCTTGAGGTCTTTATGAATTACTCGGTTTGAGTAGAGACCCTCAAGCGTTTGCACCACTGGGATGGCAGTCTTGAAAAATTCACCAACACCCAATGGCTGAGAACGAGTGTAGTCAGATAAAGAGATACCACCCATGTCTTCCATGATGAGTGCAAAACCATTGCCATAGTTTTCAAGGCTGTAGAGTTGAACAATCCCCGGCAAATCAATATTTTTCGCAATGGTGTATTGATTGCGAAATTGCACGATCTCATTGAAGGATGGATACTCATTCTTGAGAAATTTAATCACGATGATTTGGTTATCGGCTTCCCGTTCTGCTCTATAAATCAACGTATTTTCGCCATCATAGAGTTTTTCAATCATGCGATAGCCAACCAATGTAGGCATCGTTTCTGTCATGTCTATTTCTCCTAGTATAGTTAGTGTTCGTCCATAAAAATAGGTGTTTCTCGTTTTCTCCTAACAAAGGGTCATTTTGAGCTTTGCTATAAATTTGTTCTCGCCTCAATGGCTGATTTAAGACTGAGTTAAGATTTATCATAAAGTCGAAATGGGTGTGACCTTGACTTGATGTAAAGCAAAATTCCAGAAAATTTATTTATAATTTATAATCAAATATGTTACATTTATACTGTCCAGAAAATATTCTTGTGTATCATTTTTACAACATATTAAACAAATAATTGATTATTAACGATAATTTAGATTTACATCAAATGGAGGTCACACCCGTCGAAATGACTAGTTGGGTTAGGATACGAGTGCCATATAGCGACGGTTTCTGTACCACCCAAAAATCAGGAGCAAATAAATCCGATTTATTTGTTCAAAAAATCGAATTACCTACTGATGTTACGCACATTAATTCAATACCGTGTTATTCCGCGAAAGCAAAAATCCAGAAATGATGCGAGCCACTTTTACCCAGATAAATTAATGGACGAGTAAAATCAATATTAGGACTTACGCATTGACAAACATTCAAAAACTGTTATTGCTTAAAAATCAAGAGTTTGACTATTAATTATTATACTTTGAATAGGATTACAAATCATTTGGAATGCACTATCCCAATACCTAACCTTCGGTATTTCTTGCTAGAACACCAAAGCTTCAAGCTGTCAATAATGCGTCGGTCCTAACTCATGTTAGGCACCCAAATTCCACTGTTGTCTCTTTATAACCGCTACTCAAGTTATCAATAAAAATTTTTTCCAGTCAAAACCTTCATTCGATGTTTGCCAAACTGATAAGGTATGGCACAAAATTTTTATGGGCCACTATAAACCGCGATGAGGTTTTTTGAATCTAAATATATTATAAATCATGGTTCCGTTTTCCATGTAGGTATAGACTTCTGAACCAGGTAAAGATAAGAAACTACCCATCATTTTATTGTCATCGCCATAAGCCGCTGCGTGTCTTTTTGCCGTCTCATCGCACGACAACAATACATTATGCGTGATATTTCGTTCTATTTCAAGAATAAAGCCCATCTCTTGTAAAGCGGACAAATAGTCTGGTATCCGGGCTGTTGGTAGCAAATCTGTGTATAAGAAATATCCGCCCGTTTTTAACACTCGGTAAACTTCAGCGTAAAAAGCATAAGGGTTGGGATAAGAAGAAGCAGATTCAACGTTAGTGACAATATCAAATGTACCGTCATCAAAGGGCATATTTTCAGAATCACCTTCAAAAAAACGCACATGTTTGTCGTTATAATTGCTTTTGCAAAAGGCAATAGCACTTGGAGAGATATCTAGGCCGGTTATCTCTTTGGCATGAAAGTATTTGGCAATAACCGAAACAGTTCCTCCTCTACCACAACCGGTATCGAGTATTTTGCGAGCGGTTAGTTCACAATCTCCAATCAGTTCAAGCACCAATTTTATGGCATGTTTGTTGAGGCTATGTTCAGGAATTTCAATGACTGCACTTTGTGGCGTGTCATCAGCCACATAACCAAAATTTAAAAAAATGGCATACTGCCCAAAACCCGTTGAGTTGAGTTTTTGAGTGACGGAATTATAAAGCCGTCTCGTATTTTCTTTTATTTCGTCAATGTTAAGATTGACATTCAGTTTTGTGACACTCTGTTCTGGATACAAGTTAAGCCATGCTTGATCAAAAGTGACGTTATCTACGTTTTCAAGGTAGGTTTTCAGCTTGTCAGCTATCACTTTCACATGAGGGAGAGAAGTCATCGTGATGTGATTGCCGGGCACTTCATAAACTTCTATACCTTCAACCGCTAAATCGTCCCAGCCACGTTCTGAATGCGACGCATTGAAGGCATCTTGTTCACCTGCACGGAAGAATATAATCCGCCCTGAATAAGTTTGCGGTTTATAACCGGACATGGCTTGCAGATTCAACTTAACCAGATGAACCATTTGATCAATCGTCCGTTCTAACGCAACATTGGAAGGTAGTTGATCAGCAATATTGCCATGTTGTGCTAAGAAATATTTTAGCTGTTCTTGATAACTCAATTGCCGAAGTTCATCTGCTGAAACAGCAACACCTTCCCCGACATTTAACAAATAAGCCAGAATGGCAGCATTATCCTCAAATTGAAATATGTTTTGACCATCACTGACGGTATCCATCAGGGTAAGTAATGCAACTTTCTCACCCATTGCGTGAAGTTGTTGGGCCATTTCAAAGGCTACTGTCCCCCCAAAAGAAGCCCCTCCTAAACAATAAGGACCTTCCGGTTGACGAAAACGTAAAACTTTAATGTAGTGAGCGGCCATTTCCTCAACACGGTTAAGATTCATAGAATCTACATTTTCCGCCAATTTGGCCTGTTGTAACCCATAAACCGGTCGCTCAGGGCCCAAACAATGTGCCAAATCACGATAGATGTAAACGTGCCCACCGGCAGTATGGACTAAAAATAAAGGTTGTTTGAGTTTATTGCCTGCCTGAATTTCTACTAATGAAAATGGCAATGTCGGTTTAGACGCTTGAATGGCAATGTCGTTGGCTTGAATCTGTCTGATTGATTCGGCTAACCTATCAATAGTCGGTGCTTCTAACAACAAGTTATGGGGAGATAATTCTACCTGAACGATTTCACGTAATTCGGTGATCAGTTTAACCGCTATCAAGGAATCTCCACCTAAGTCAAAAAAATCGTCGTGGATGCCTACTTGCTCAATACCCAAGAATTTTTGCCAGATATCAGCAATTGTTTGTTCAAAGGCATCACGGGGAGCAATATATGCATTATTCAATGCAGGTCGTGAGTGAAGTGATTTGGCAAATTCCGTTTTATCGACGGATTCCTGAGAATGTGGTATTGCAAAAACATTACCCAATTCAAGTCGGTGTTGGAAATCATGGGTTGATACTAAAATTTGAGGTAATGTACTTCCTAAAATGTGGCTAAACACCTCTATGCCTTCTTCAGGCAATATGCCTTGTTTAATGCTTTTTTCTCGCCATTCTTTAAGTTCAAGTGGCACTTCAGTGTTCACTGCCATACCAACCTCTTGCCATCCATCCCAATTAATACATGCCGTGACAGTGCTATTTTGAGAACAATTACGGTGAGCAAATGCATCAAGGAAGGCATTAGCAGCACAATAATCTACTTGTCCAAATCCGGCTAGGACTGAAGTCAGTGAGGAACACAAAATCAAAAAATCTACTTGAACCTCTTTAAAAAGCGCATCAAGTATTAAAGTGCCTTGTAATTTGGGGGCAAGCACCTTCTCCGCCAGTTCTGGCGTTTTCAGTTGAATGATACCGCCGCCGGCAATGCCGGCAGTATGAATGATTCCGTGTATCAGCCCAAATTGCTGGGTTGCTTGTTTTATCGCCGTTTGCATTTGTTTATAATCAGCAACATCGGCACTCACCACTAGCGCTTCTGCCCCTAGATTTTCAAGTGCTTGCACTTTGCGTATTTTGCGACTGACGTTATCTTGCTCATCATGGGTAGCCAGCCATTTTTCCCACTCGTTTCGGTTGGGAAAGGCGGAACGTCCTATCAAAACTAATTTAGCCTGCACAGTCTGGGCAAGATATTCAGCCAAAACCATACCTATACCACCCAATCCGCCGGTAATAAGGTAAACCCCTTTTTCCCTTAACTTTGGTATTTTGCTGATGGGTTCTATACGGATTGGTTCAAAGGTTTGTACCCAACAATGCAGCCCACGATAAGCCACCATTAAGTCAGACGCTTTCTGAACTGTCAGTTCAGCCAACAAAGCATCTACGAGTTTATCCGCTTGCCAAGTTCCTAATTGAGGCAAAACAATATCAATGCTCCGACAAGTGATATTTGGGTATTCTTGTGGAATGACTTTACATGGGCCCAATACGGTTGCCTTTTCTGGACACAAGATTTCTTCGCCTGTCACTGCTTGCAGATGGTTTGATATCACCCCTATTTGCAGGGTATCTGTTATATTCTGCTTACCAAGTGCCTGTGCTAGAAATAGCAGACTGTAGAAGCCCATATTCTGAAATTTGTCAAGAAATTCAAGTCCTGACTCGGTGTTATTGTCTGGTGTGAGAGTCCATAAATGAATAATATTTTTTGGACTTTTATTTTGGGCTAACAGCTCTTTCAACAACGCATCGTAGTCATCATGTTGGTGTGGATTCAGCGCATATCCTTGCGCGTTATCATGAGTAAATTGTTTCCCCACTTTCACGGTAATAACATCTTGATTGTTTTGTTCCAACCGTTTGACTAGCTGATCACCTAATCCACACTCATCCAGAAACACGAGCCAGCATGATGACTCTGTTAAGGCATTGGCATTATAAATCTGTGGCGCAGTACGTTTCCATGACGGAATATAAAACCAGTCGCCAATATCAGGTTTTTTGTGTAATAAATCAGTTTTATGTGTTTCCGCTTGACGTGTGGGTTCAACCCAATAACGTTGACGCTCAAACGGATAGGTTGGTAAGGGTAAACGCTGACGCTGTTCATCAGCATAAAACCCTGACCAATTGATGGCCACGTCTGCCATCCACAGTTGCCCCAACGTATTCAACAAAAAGGCACTGTCCGATTGTTCATCTTTGGGATGGCGTAATGAAGTCAGCACTAACTGCCCTGTATTATCAGGATGTCGTTTAGCAAATGTGCTTAAGGTGCGTCCCGGGCCAATTTCTAGCAAAAGAGGGTGAGGCTGTTTTAGAACGTGTTGTAATCCGGCCGCAAAGCGTACGGTTTGACGCAGATGTTTAGCCCAATAATCAGGTGAAGTTGCGTCAGTGCCCGTTATCCAAGTGCCAGTAACATTGGACAGAAAGGGGATTTGAGGTAATTTTAACGGTATTTTTTGTACTTGTTCAAGGAAACGTGTCAAAATAGGCGACATCATCTCGGAATGAAACGCATGAGAGGTCTGCAAACGTTGACACTCCAAGCCTTGTTCAGCCAACTGGGCTGAAAATTGTTCTATCGCATCCTGAGTTCCCGATATCACGCATTGATCTGGCACATTGATAGCAGATAAATCAAGATTTTGATTGAGTAAAGGGCGTATGTCTTGTTCAGACAGCGGTACCGCCAGCATAGCCCCCGGCGCAACGGATTGCATTAATCGCCCCCGCGTGGCCACCAATACTAATGCTTCTTCTAAAGTAAATACCCCAGCTAAACAGGCAGCCACATATTCACCAATGCTATGTCCTATCATCGCTTTGGGTTGCACCCCCCAAGCCATCCATAATTGTGCTAAGGCATATTCAATGACAAAAAGAGCTGGCTGGGCCATTGCGGTTTGTTTCAAATCCCCCTTCCCTTCCCTTTCCAAATTGAAAAAGTCAATTTTTTCAATAGGTTGAACTTCCCCATTTCCCAAAGGGGGTTTGGGAGAGATTTGAACAGTAGGATACAACACCGCCCGCAAATCAAGCTCCAGATAGGGTTGTAGAAATTCTGCACAACGATCAACACATTCACTAAATACTCGCTCTGTTTGGTACAGTTCCAAACCCATATTGACATATTGTGCCCCCTGCCCGGAAAACATAAACACCACCGAAGGCTCTTCATCATCTTCTAAGGTGTGGCTAATAATTCGTTTAGCTTCTCGGGTTTCCAGCGCAGTCACCGCATCTTCAAGCGTTTGACACACTAACATACAACGATGGTCAAAAACATGGCGCCCCACTTGATAGGTGTAAGCCACATCCGCCAAATTCAAATCGGGATGTTGTTTGAGATGTTCAAGCAATTGAGTGGTTGCGGTTTCCAGTGCGCTGTCAGTTTTGGCCGATAGTAGCAATAATTGCCAAGGCCGCTTGTCGATGTCAGATGCTGGCTTGGGTGCTTCCTCCAATACAACATGGGCATTGGTACCCCCTATCCCAAACGAGCTCACAGCAGCACGGCGGGGAAAGTCATGGGTTTGCCAGTCGGAAAGCTTGGCATTGACATAAAAAGGACTATTGGCTAAATCCAATTTGGGGTTAGGGGTTTCAAAGTGTAAACTAGGCGGCAATAATTGATGTTTAAGTGCCAAGACGGTTTTAATCAAGCCAGCAACGCCGGCCGCTGCATCCAAATGTCCAATATTGGTTTTTAGTGAACCTATAGCACAATAGCCTTTTTTATCCGTCTGGGCACGGAAAGCTTGATTCAGCGCCGCCATTTCAACCGGATCCCCTAGCGGTGTGCCGGTACCATGCGCTTCCACATAACTGAGCGTTTCAGGTGAAACATCGGCCAGGGTTAAGGCCTCTACAATCACCCGCGCTTGTGCATCGACACTGGGTGCGGTGTAACCGATTTTTGAGGCACCATCGTTGTTAATGGCAGCCCCTTTAATCACAGCATGAATGGTGTCGCCATCGTTCAATGCATCTTCTAATCTTTTCAACACCACAATGCCCACACCATTACCACCGACGGTGCCTTGGGCTTTGGCATCAAAAGCACGGCAATGCCCATCAGGAGACATAATCATGCCTTCTTGATACAAATAGCCGGACTTTATGGGTAGCGAAATGGACACCCCCCCGGCTAATACCATATCGCATTGATAATCTAATAGGCTTTGGCAACCCATGACAACGGCTACGAGGGAGGTGGAACAAGCGGTTTGCACCGTGACACTGGGGCCACTGAGGTTAAGTTTGTAAGAAACGCGAGTGCATAAAAAATCTTTATCGTTACCAATCAGCATTTGGTAACCGCCAACGGTTTTTCTGAGTTCAGGGTTAGCATAAAGGTTTTCTAATAAATAAGTGTTGCTACCAACTCCCCCATAAACGCCGATTACTCCGGAATAGGTTTTAGGATCATACCCGGCACTTTCCAGTGCTTCCCAAGCACATTCTAAAAATAGGCGTTGTTGTGGATCGAGCATTTCTGCTTCTCTAGGATTAAAACCAAAGAATGCAGCATCAAATTCTGCAACATTATCCAGTATGCCTTTAGCTTTAACATAATGAGTATCCGCTAACAGGGCAGGATCAATACCTGACGAGAGCAATTCGTGGTCAGAAAAAAAGCTAATAGATTCCACACCATTTTTTAAGTTGTGCCAAAATTCATCAATATTTTTGGCCCCCGGAAATCTACCGGACAGGCCGATAATGGCAACGCTTTCATCTTCTAATTCATCAGTATTTGAATTATCCATATTTACTTACTTTATTTGTGGTTGGGTGAGTGTGCTTGTTTATGATGCTAATACTCTATACCGCAGTTTTTTAGAGTTGATTCTTATAAATTTTAACAAATCAATAAGTTATAGAACATCCTGACAAGCACTACATCTTACCAGCTATCAGTTTGAGGCAAGGCTTTCTTTGGTAGTCCCTACAAACCAGTGGTGGTCTTACAAATCAATGACTTGTGTGATTTGCAAACCGTAGATTTTGCCACTGAAATACACACGGAAAAGGGTGTGATTAAAACTGCATGGCCTGGAACCCCAGGTTCCACCTGGGGCTATTCACATTCAACCCCTTCGGTGCCTTAGCTTTTTAAGTTTTTATTTTTTAA
>Ga0233403_10001030_pt1 | contig 13102 bp, 10 predicted proteins | sample Na_oxic_1_MG_FD_179866 | JGI IMG/M metagenome (GOLD analysis project Ga0233403, IMG submission 179866) | Seawater microbial communities from Saanich Inlet, British Columbia, Canada - Na_oxic_1_MG | ecosystem: Environmental > Aquatic > Marine > Inlet | place: Canada: British Columbia | collected...
GGTTGGCCCCAGGTTGCACCTGGGGTGAAAGCAAGAGGCGAGTGGGGTTATTCTTTTAACAATATCAACCCCGTAGGGGTTGAACGTGAATAGCCCCAGGTGAAACCTGGGGTTTTGCAAGAGCCTCACTATAAAACAATAACTTACGAGTCATATCAATTTATGAATTATTGATTTACCTCGGTCGAATCATTTAGTCTCGTAGGGTGGGTAAGCGGGCGCGATTTTCTTAAATAGGGTCCCAAAATCCTATCGCCCGCTTGCCCACCATCCTCTCCTACATTTGGCACCAAAATAGACCCCAAATTGGTGGTTGCTTCAATAAGCTCTTTATCAACAGCCTATTTTTCATTCACAACTTCTAAAGAATCATTATTGTTATGATGTCATCTAGTTATCAGCGAGATGCCAGGAACGATTGGCAAGCATTTGCTCCCGATAATATCCCCACGAAAGAGAAGTGGCCTTTCTTAGAGACATTCCTCGACCGATTTCCGCCGCCGAATACACCTGGACGAAGGCGGACCGTTTTGGACCTTGGCTGTGGCCTGGGGAGAATTAGCCGTGTACTTTTTGAAAAAGGATATAACGTAACCGGAATAGATATTAACCAAGCCGCAATAGCCGAAGCGAATAATAAAGGTTCGGCGGATTCACCATCACACTTCTTGCATTTCGCACCGGCCAACTGCGCTGCCGATCCGCTACCCGACTTAAACGATGCGCCCTTCGATCTCATCATCGGCCAGTTAGTCATTTCCATCATAGGTGACTTGCGTGACCGCCGCCAATTATTGGCCAATGCCTTTCAATGGTTAAGACCTGGTGGCTGGCTATACCTATCTGCCTCTGGCGTTTCGGATGAAATCAACTCCAACTATGCCAGGTTGTATGCACAGGACGAGCCGCTTACCGGTGAACCCTATTCTTACTTTTCCCGCGATAGTGACGGAAACATTCTCTACAAGACCCACCATTTTCAATCTGATGAATTGCAAGTGCTGCTTCAGACACCTGGCTTTAACCGGATCACAATCAACACCGTGAAGGAACAAAGCAGTCGGCGACCCGACCAGGCGGCCTATTTTTTCTACGCAACTTGTCAGCGTCCCATCGAATAACGGTTTCCATACCAGCAATTCCCGCTCATACAAAAAACATATAAAAATCAATAATTTCAAAGGGCAACCACAAGGGATTGCCCCTACAATATCGATTATCCCGGTAGGGGCAATCCTTTATGGTTGCCCAATTTATGGTTGCTTCTGTTAAAATACCTGATAATACCTGATTCGGTACTTATCATCGAAAAATAACAGGATTTTTTTCAAAAAACTTGTTTTAGAGTTTGACTTTAGCACTGATTGTCATAATTCCTAAATCGGCCGCAATTGCCGTTCATGCAAAAAGTATGGTAAAATTTTAAAAAATAGATTTCGTAACAGAAAAAATCTTATGCCAAAAAATTTTTCACGAAATTGATTTCCGCTCAGTATAGTAAAGTTGAAGCTTCAATAGGTGTCAAAATTATTAACAAAATCAGAGAGAAAGAAGGCTAATTCTGTTATTAAGATATGCTCTTTGATCCAAGCGAATGATAAATTTTTTCAAAAAATTTTTTTTAACATACAAAATCTTTAAAAGTACCATTTCATTTGCAAACCTGAGCCTCTTGCAAAACTCTTTTTGAAAGTTTCCCCAGGTTTCACCTGGGGCTATTCACGTTCAACCCCTACGGGGTTGATATTGTTAAAAGAATAACCCCAGGAGCCTCTTGCTTTCACCCAGGTGAAACCTGGGACAACCCCGATAGGGGTTGAATTTGAATAGCCCCAGGTGAAACCTGGGGTTTTGCAAGAGCCTCACCTTTATAAATATTTTGGTGCATCAAACCCAATTTTTTCAAAAACTTATTTTTTGGCTTGTTAAACAAGCTACCAAACAAATACCATGTCCAGAACCTTCCTGTTACTTATCATCATTCTCCTATCAGCCGCTTTAGCTATTCAGTATTTACCACAATCTTTAGAACCGGTCAATACAGATAACATAAAAGCCGAAGAGTCTTTTGACCAAAAAATTTCTCCAGCCTATTCCCATTTGATAGAAACTTTATTGGAACAAAAAGGCCAGTTAGCAGAAGCATACCAGACAGTTGAAAGTGCAAAGCGGGCTGAATTGCGAGATTACTTTGGAGATAAAACCCTTGCCAAACATGAAGTCAAGTATCCTGAAATCAATGAAGGCACTGCCGTCCTCTATCCGGTTCTGTTACCAGAACGGATCGAATTATTGCTCCATTTTTCCGACAGCCTCTGTCGAATTCGGGTGCCAGTACCGGGCAATGAAATTTCTGAAGCGGCAATACGACTACATGACAACATTCAAAACCGAACCAGTGGACGATTTATCCGTCAATCTCGTCAGCTTTATGATTGGTTGATTGCACCGATAAAATCCACGTTGGCTAAACACCAAATTCATACGCTTATCACGGTGCCAGATGGATCCTTGCGCCTCATTCCGATGGCCGGATTATTTAATGGAACAAATTTTCTAATCCATGAATATGCGCTCGCTACAACACCCAGTTTATATTTCACCAATCCTCATTCGGTTGCCAAAAATAATTCTCAGATCATGTTAGGTGGTTTATCCGAAGCGGTGCAAGGATTTACGCCGCTTAAAAACGTACCCGATGAACTTTCTGGCATTCAATCATTGTTTAATCAAAGTGAGGTATACCTAGATAAACAATTTACACTTGGAAAGATCGAACAAAATCTGAAACAAACACCTTACCAAATTGTTCATATTGCTACACATGGCCAATTTGATTCAGAACATAATAATACTTTTATCCTGACTTATGACGATAAGCTGACGATGGACAAACTTGAGAATTTGTTGCTAGAAAAGCGGGATAATCCGATTGAGCTATTGACTCTGAGTGCTTGTCAAACGGCATTGGGTGATGAACGAGCGGCGTTAGGATTGGCCGGTATTGCGATTAAAACTGGGGTACAAAGTGCGCTTGCCAGTCTTTGGTCGGTAAATGATGAATCAACAACTCTGTTGATGCAAGAATTTTACCGCCAATTGCAAAAGCCGGATATGTCTAAAGCCAAAGCCTTACAACTGGCGCAAATAAAAGTGGCCGATGAGCAACGATTTAGGCATCCGGCATACTGGGCGGCATTTTTACTGATCGGCAATTGGCTCTGAAATAAAAACTCACGTTACGCCGACGAATAAGAAATCAATGACTTACCCAAAAAAAATACGGCTGATCTATACTCCGTACAGTCATATTTTCGGATTTTTTGGGTAGATGGATGGTAGGCAAGCTGGCTTAAAGATTGTCGCATTTTTTTCAGTGACCCGTGCTTAGCAATCCCACCCTACAAGACAATGCCATTAAGTTGTCATTATTTCGTAGGGGTAATCCGTTGTGGTTGCCCTTAATTTACTCAAATGGCCTCAAAAATTGGGTTAAAAACCATAATGCAAACATATAGAAAGATAAGATCGATTGAAGGCCGGCAACTTTTCTAAGCCAACCTCGAGTATAAAAAAAGTATTGGTGCGTTTGCAAGTAAGTCACCCACAATCCAATATTAAAATCACGCCACCCAATTTGAAAAGCGTTCAGAAGACTTAAGTGTAGAGAAATTCGTAACAGTCTGAATTCTCTGCCAAATCGGCCGGCTAACTGTTGAAGTTTATAGCGTTTTATTTTGTTATCAGGGTAACGCAATAGCCAACCCTCCTTATCAACCTGGATGGAAACATTGGAACTACGCCGAGTGTCGCCTTTCATAATATTGAGAGCTACTCGCTTGGTGACATACTTAGCCGGCCAACGAATCTCAAGAAATGGATGCCCTCCGCCGGTTCGTAATCCCAACCAGTATATGAACGTGAATAGAAAAAATATGATTATAATCAGTGTCAAGGGACGTTGCGGGTAAAGTCCGTAGCCGCTAGGCAATTCAAAGAATATATAGCTCATGACACTGCCTATTTTTCCCCAACCGCCGCCGTGTTCCCAATTGTTTTTACGCTCCCCGGACTTCAGCATGTAAGTCATCAGCCGCTCCATTTGGCGCATTCCGGCTTTTTTATAGGCTTCCCGCAGTTCTACAAGGGCGGGTCCCCCCATACTGGGGTGGTAATAGGTTATTGTGGTAAAATGATTGGCAACTGAGAGTCCAATGATATCTGGTGAGGTTCCATATTTGGGAAAAAAAATGGTTTTGGTCATATTTGCATAATGCAACTGTGCCCCAGTCATCACCGATTCATAAAAATAGGTACCGGTAATATTTGAGCTTTGTAAGATGGCATTAGTCAGATTGGTATATGCGAGATGAGCATGGCTTAAATCGGTCCCGGTAAATTTGGCGTTGGTAAAGTTGGCTCTGTTGGCATCAATCTTAGTGAGATTGGCTTTTTCAAAATCGGCCCCGGTAAAATCGGCCTCAACCAAATTGGCACCCGCCAAATTGGCGTTCAGAAATTTTGCCTTTTGCCCTTTGACAGTGCGTAGATTTGCGCCGGTCATCACCGCGTCATAGAAGTAAGCTGGAGATAAATCAGCACCGGTCAAATTGGCTTTATGCAACACGGCTTTATCCAGTGAGGCACGATGTAGGACTGCCTTGGTCAGATCGGCTTGACTTAAATCCGCTTGGCGCAAATCGGCCAAAGTCAGATCCACCCTAAAAAGATTTGCCCCTTTCAAATCAGCACCGCACAAGTTAGCGCGACGAGTGTCGTCATAGTTTGGTTTTTGAAGTTCTGGGTTTCGTTGTTTTTCTACTTGAACCCAGAGGGCATGTTGTGACAAAATATTCTCTAATTGTTTTGCGTTCAGTTTTTTGCCCTTATAAGGGCCATCACATGCAAAACCATCAGAACTTACCAATAATAGGAGTACAATCAATGAAATACGCATCATGGCCAGTGATTATAGCGTTGTCTTTTGTTTTTGCAAGCGAAATTCTTGCAGAAGATTTTGTTTGGTATGTGGCCCCAGAAATAGGTGGGCCTAGTGTTAGAGTCGATGTTCAGCATCGGGGTTTGTGTGCGAATGTCCCCAATTTACCGAGCAATTTTAAATTGGAACTGATTGCCCCAGAGCGTCTGGCATACACCATCAAGGCTCGGCCAACTTTGTACTGGCGTGTCAACAAGAAGGTGAAAGGTACTTTTGCCTTCTCAATAGAGGAAATTGGCAGCGGCTTTTCTTTCAACGAACCGTTGGTCGATCAAACTTTTAAGTTAACCACCAAGCCTAATAAACTTCAGAAAATTTCCTTGACTAAACTGGGAGTCCGTTTAAAAAAGGGCGTAGACTACCAGTGGACTATCGCCCTCGTCTGTGATAACAGAATGCGCTCGGATGATCTTGGGCAAACTGGGGGAATTCGGTACGTGAAAAAACCCAAGGGTGTCGGTTTCAAAAATATAAAAAAACTCGCGCAACATGGGGTTTGGTACGATGTATTCCACCGGGCAAACAAGACTGAGCGTAAACGCTTGTTGAATGAAATTGGTTTATGATTTTTAGGCGAACATTTTCCAAAAACTTTCGCCTAACTAAAAATAAAACCAACTGATGTTGATAGGGAGCGCAATCATCAGCCCCTTACTATCAACCAAAATGGGTTGATCATAAAATCCGATTTTTTTCTAAAAAATCGGATTTTTTTTCGGAATAAAACTTTTCTGAGTAATGTGTTCAGAAAAATATTTATACCTCAACCGACGAAGTTTTCAACACGGATTTCTAGCCGCTGAACGGTTTAATAAACTAACTAATTGATTATTAATGCTTTTATAAAAAACCTCCCGGTAAAACAGCATTATACCGATTTAACTTAATTTCTCTGGAGTGCAAGGCGTACCTTGCACGAGTGCCGGTGCAAGGTACGCCTAGTGCTCTGTCAATGTTCTATTGACGAGTACCAGAGTCCAAGATTTATCGACGATCTGCCCAAACTAAAGTTTGGACTCCTCATCCTACCCGTCAAAACCAAGTTGACAGAGTACTAGAACGAAGGAATCTCGAACATTATTTAAATCGGTATAATGTCTATTAATAATGACCCTTTGGCAATACGCTGGTTAAAGTTTTTTTCCTAAACGAGGTTCAAGTAAAAAAAACTTGAAGCGAGAAATGTTTTCAAATATTTGAAATAGCATAGCGATGCTAAGTATATCTTAAACATTACCCATGACGCAAATGCGCCCGTAATTGGCGAAAAGTTTGCATATCTAACGCATCAGGAAAAATAATCAGCGCGTTGCCCTCTGTCACTCCTTGCAGCCTTAATATCACTAATTGTGGATGGCTATAACTGCCTGACGCTATTTTAGCCTCTTGTCCAGACTTTAATTGCACCCGAATATTGCGCGATAACTCGTCATAGTACAAAATACACTCATACAATGGATGATTATAAAAAAGCAAATGTCGGCGCGCGGTATGCCATGCACTCGTTAATACTAAAAGTCCTATGCCGAATTTGGCAGCTAAAGCCAGTTCAAAAGTCAGCGGCAGTGTCAATGGTAACAACAATAATAACGCCCCATTATGTATGAAAATCAAAACCAGTGCAAAACGTATAGAAAAGCGTGGTTCAAGACGTATAGGAGTGGTAAAATTTGACATGATTATTCATAAAGGTAAGTTTATGCTGGGTTTTTACTGAAATATTAATCCTGAAAATCCTTAAATCCGTGTAATCATGTTCGCCTTTCTATTTTTATATAACTCTATGAATATTCAATGAATTTAATTTGTCAAGGTTTTTTAAAGAAAAACCTCAACCTTGAAACTTGAACACTGATGTTACGGCGACTGATTCCAAACCATTGTGAATGGTTACCTCAGTTATTGAGCAACTTATAGGACAATTTATGAAAAATAACAAATCAATGCCAAAACGCCAAGTTTTATCCCGCCGTACTATTCAACTACCAATTAAAACCGGATTACGAGCCGGGCAATGCGATCTTGATCCTTGGTATGCAAGTTTATTACAAAAGGATTGCTCCTCTAATAAAACCGCCTGGGCTTGTAAAAATTTGAAGGAACATCACTGTTAATACTCATGAAAAATGAATTCCAGGCTTTCTGGCTCAAGTTTTTTGAATAAAAACTTCAGCCGGACAAGTAGATAAAAGAATGGTGGGCAACAAAAACCGGTTACCCACCCTACAAGAAAGACTGGGATAATTTATTTTTTGGATATGCCTAAGCTCAAAATTTTGGCCTAAAAATGAAAAATGCTTGGACTCCTTCATATCAATAATCACTATGTATGGTAGATATAACCCTTTAACTGCTGAACAAATACAATCCTCCCTGGATAATTATCTTGGCTTGATTTTATCATCGCGTCACACCACAACTGCCCCAGCAGCAGCCTTGGCGCGTTGCACTCGTCAACAACAACAGTGCGTACTTGAATGGGTGAGGCTGCTCATCCGTGAAAACGTAGAAATGGCTTATCAGTTTACCACTTACGCGCCAACCGCCCTCGCTTTAATGGATGAAAATGGGCTTTCCGATTGGGCAACTGAAGCTTTAGACATCTACGACAAAACCGGTTTGCCAGCCGCAACCGCCCATCTTCAGGCGGTAGAAAATTATGCCGCTGCCTATCGGCGAAAACAAACGAGCTTATCTTTGGTAGACATTCAAGGAGTTTTGCAAACATTTCTGACTGGATTGGATGGACGACAATTGAAGTTAGCCGGTAGCGAAGTGACTTTTACTGATACCGAAACCTTGTTTTTACCCGCCACCCTCCATCGTTTTGTACGGCGCGAAGATAATTTCTTTTTCTATAAAGCTATGGCGGTGCATTTATGGGCACAAACTTGGTTTGGCACTTGGCGACGGCATTTGTCCACCCAGTTAGCACCATTTAATCATCGAGATAGAGCAATCCGCTTGTTTCATACCTTAGAGCGTTTACGTTTAGATGCTTGCATTGCCCGTGAATTACCAGGCATGTATCGTGACATCGGACATTTATTAACACTGTTTAGCGAAAAACGAATTCCAACCGGATGGGAAGACATTGCCTACCCGCTCGCGCAACCGAATGCCACAGTTGACGACAGTTATCAATTACTAGAAACAGTCTACACTTGGAAAGTACCCGATCCAGTGTGTTATCAAGGCATATTGTTACCAGAGTCGGTTGAACAAGTCATGAAATGGCGGCAAGCGGATGACAAAAAACTTTTTCAAGCCGAATTAGCACAACTGAGTCAAAACCAAAATGTTTCTACTGCCTCAAACCCTCAACAAGAAACCCAATTTCTTGACGAAACCGGATTTCCAACCGAACAAAACGCGCCCACTCCGTCTCCAACGTCGAATGAAAATTCCTCTCCACAACACCATCAATCTCCGGCGGAGTCTCCTAGTTTTGGTATAGAAGCAATCACCCCCCCCTCGTCACGACTGATTCCGAATCTCACCATCGACGGGCAACCCATATCGCCCTCCGAAAATCTTAAAAAAGTCATGGAATCGATTGTGCAAGATAATGGCAGCATTCCTAAAAATTATCTACTTTTTCCTGATAGCGGAAAATATTTTGAAACCGGAGACGACACCATCGCCGCCGCCAAAACAGCATCAACGACACTACCCGCTGATAAAGCCATTTTTCTCTATCCCGAATGGGATTATCGGCGGCAACACTACTATAAAAACTGGTGCGTTTTGCGCGAAGTAGAGGTACCACTCCAATCAGAACAATTTGTGACAGATACTTTACAACGCTATCATGGTTTACTCAAAACTTTGCGTCGCACTTTTGAAGTTCTGCGCGGTGGCAATCAACGCTTAAAAAAACAACCGTTTGGTGAAGAAGTTGATATTGATGCTCTGATTGCCGCCTACGCTGATGCTCATAGCGGCTTAGAAATGAGCGAACATGTATTTACCAAAATACACAAAACAGCGCGTCACCTTGCTGTTCTGTTTATGGTAGACATGAGCGGTTCCACTAAAGGTTGGATTAATCAAGCTGAGCGAGAAAGTTTGGTATTATTATGTGAAGTGTTAGAGACACTGGGGGATAATTATGCCATTTATGGTTTTTCCGGTATGACACGCAAACGTTGCGAAATTTATCCGATCAAACGGTTTGATGAGCCTTATAATAGACTGGTGCGTCAGCGAATCAGTGGCATTGCGCCGCAAGAATATACCCGAATGGGCGTAACGATTCGACATTTGACGCGACTCTTTAAAGAGGTAGATGCAGAAATCAAATTACTGATTACCTTATCAGATGGCAAACCGGATGATGACGGTGATAATTATCGCGGCACTTACGGAGTAGAAGACACTCGTCAAGCTTTGTTAGAAGCAAAACGTGAGGGTATTTACCCGTTTTGTATTACTATAGACACTGAAGCAAAAATGTATCTACCCAGAATGTATGGTGCAGTCAATTACACCGTAATTGATAAGGTACAACAATTACCATTAAAAATTTCCGACATTTACCGAAAATTAACAACGTAGAGGTACTTACAAAACTTTAAATAGGGCTTGGAAAACCGGAATTGGAGTGCAAGCAGCAGCTTGCAAGTCAATCGAATGAGATTATGTCAAAAAACTTTTGTTGATATTTTCCTTTTCCTATTCTCCCCCCTTTCCCCATTCATTACTAATGACTAATCAAGAGGAATAAACTGTGGAGTCACCTATTCTTGTTGCTATCCTAGTATTCGTGAGCATTTACGCGGCATTTTTATTGATTCGCCTATTCGCCGACTTTTTTCTGGTGGGAATTGCGTTAGTTAGTGCCGTATTAGCCTATAATATTCATTCGTATTATCCTGACTTTGTGATGATTCTGCAAGAATCTAGCCTTTTGAACGTATTGGAACTGACTTTACCAGATCAACCCAATAGCTGGGCTATTTTTATTATAGCCAGCTTAATTGTTGTCGGTGCGGTACTGATTTCCATACCGATTTTACCTTTTTCGGCTACTTACAGACATATGCTTGGGGTTGATAACCCGGCATTTGCCAAAAAAGAATCCAAAGTCCGAGGTTGGATTGCTGAAGAAGTTGAGCGCCGCTTTAGGGAGCGTGAACAACAGTTAAGAGAGAAAAATGAATAGATTTGTTGCAAAATAAATGGTTAGGTTCAAGTTTTGTTGCAAGAAACTTGAGCCTAAAAACGTATTTGAAGAGAGATTTGCAAAACTCCGACGTGTAACTATAAATCAATAACTTACCGGTCATTAGTGACTCGTCAGTGGGCAACACGTTGCCCACCTATAAAAGAACTAATGGTATGTTTCCGAGGAAATAGAGTTTTGCAAGTCCTTATTTTATAACCGAAACTTTTCTACTGTTCAAGGAAGTTTTTAATGAAAACCATCACCGTAATTGACTACGGCATGAGCAATCTGCGCTCAGTGAGTAAAGCATTGGAACACGTAGCTGGTAATGACTGGAACGTCAAAGTCAGCGATCAAGCCAACGTGATACTCCAAGCTGACAAACTGGTTTTTCCAGGGCAAGGCGCAATAGGCAACTGCATGACTTTACTCGATGAAACCGGCATAGCTGAAGCCATCAGACAAACCATTGATAAAAAACCTTTTTTAGGTATTTGCCTTGGCTTGCAAACCCTACTGACTCGCAGCGAAGAAAGCGGAGGAACCAACGGCTTCGATTGGGTTGCCGGCACTGTGCGCCGTTTTCCGGAAGGGCTTATTGATCCAGACAACGGTGAACGCCTAAAAATTCCCCACATGGGCTGGAATCAAGTTCAACACACACAATCATCGCACCCACTATGGGCTAATATCCCTGACAATAGTCGCTTTTATTTTGTACACAGTTACTATGTTGACCCGTCCGACAAAAATATCGTGGCTGGGAGTACCTCTTATGGAGACATTAATTTTACCTCAGCTATTGCACGAAACAATGTTTTCGCGGTGCAATTTCACCCTGAAAAAAGCCAACATGCCGGCTTAACTTTATTAAAAAACTTTTTAGACTGGTAATGCAACTCTCAAAAAATAATATACCCATCTGGGGCAACCATAAAGGATTGCCCCTACGGTCATTGATTCATTGATGATAAAAAACCGAAAAAATACTTATGCCTGAAAAACCCATTTATGACATGATTATCGTTGGTGGTGGGCTGGTTGGGGCCAGTCTTGCGAGTGCTTTGCGCTCTACAAAGCTTAAAATAGCTGTGATTGAAGCGGCCCCTTGGTTTACTAATCGTCGTCCGCCCAGTTATGATGATCGTATCATTGCATTAAGCTATGCCTCACACCGAATTTTTAGTGGTATCGGAATATGGAACCCAATTGAATCCGAAGCTGTACCCATTAACGGCATTCATGTCAGTGACCAAGGTCATTTTGGCTTTACCCGTTTAAATCGTCAGGATTTAGGAGTACCAGCCTTGGGTTACGTCGTCAGTGCCAGTCATTTAGGACAATCGTTACAACAGACGCTTGCTTCATCATCTATCGAAATTTTGGCACCGGCGCAACTGGTACAAATCACCAGCCTAGATAAGGTGATTGACGTGCAAATTCAGAAGGACAATCAGCTCGATATATTACAAACCCGCCTATTAGTGGCCGCCGATGGCGGTCATTCTAAAGTTCGCCAGTTGTTAGATTTCACAGTCCATGAAACGGATTATCAACAAACGGCTGTGATTGCCAATGTGACGTTGGAATATCCGCACCAAAACATTGCTTATGAACGTTTTACCTCTTCGGGACCTTTGGCACTGTTGCCGTTGCGTGGTAATGATTGTTCTTTGGTGTGGACTTGGGCGGCTAGTAAAGCAGATGAGGTTATGGCGTTTGATGATCAGTCTTTTATCAGCGCGTTACAACGACAATTGGGGTGGCGTTTGGGTCGTATTATGCGCGTTGGACAACGTCATGCTTATCCATTACGCCTGATTCGTTCCCAACAAGTCACACACCCTCGTGTCGTTCTCATTGGTAATGCGGCCCATACTTTGCATCCTGTTGCTGGACAGGGTTTAAATTTAGGCTTACGCGATGTTGCGAGTTTGGCACAAGCGGTGGTGGACAGTGTGAGGGAGTGCGATGATGCCGGCAGCGAGGCTACTTTGCAACGTTATCAGGCTTGGCAACAACCCGATCAACAGCGTGTAACGACTTTGACTCATACACTTGTGCAAGTATTTTCCAATGGCTCTTGGCCGCTAGTAATGGCACGTAATTTTGGCCTATTGATGACTGACGCGCTGCCGTCATTAAAAAAACAATTTGTCCGCCAAATGACAGGATTGAATGGTCATTCGTCTCGTCTGGTTCGCGGTTTGCCCTTGTAAACTGGGGAAATGCCTAAGATTGGACGGGCTGACCTTAGATTTTCCAACAGCAAATATTGCCTTTTCAAAAAACTGGATTTTGGATTCTACAACTTGAAAAAAATCAAAAAATTGTATTTAGGCATATCCAAAAAATAAATTATCCCAGTCTTTCTTGTAGGGGGCCGGTAACCGGTTTTTGTTGCCCACCTTTTATCTACCCTTTATGGCATGAAATGGCATTTGGGATAATTATTTTTTTGGGGACTCCCTTAATATAGTAAAAATATTTTAACCTATTGAGCCTCTTGCAAAACTCTTTTTGAAAGTTTCCCCAGGTTTCACCTGGGGCTATTCACGTTCAACCCCTACGGGGTTGATATTGTTAAAAGAATAACCCCAGGAGCCTATTGCTTTCACCCAGGTGAAACCTGGGACAACCCCGATAGGGGTTGAATTTGAATAGCCCCAGGTGAAACCTGGGGTTTTGCAAGAGCCTCCTATTGATTATATAAAAAATTCAAGTTAATTTGAAAAAATAGGATTTCTTATAGTCAAAGGCAGTATCGATTGTGATTAAAATATTGGACTATAATTAAAAAAACACTGAGGCTCTTGCAAAACCCCAGGTTTCACCTCTTGCTCTTAACGTTCAACCCCTACGGGGTTGATATTGTTAAAAGAATAACCCCACTCGCCTCTTGCTTTCATCCCAGGTGAAACCTGGGACAACCCCGA
>Ga0233403_10001031_pt1 | contig 13095 bp, 9 predicted proteins | sample Na_oxic_1_MG_FD_179866 | JGI IMG/M metagenome (GOLD analysis project Ga0233403, IMG submission 179866) | Seawater microbial communities from Saanich Inlet, British Columbia, Canada - Na_oxic_1_MG | ecosystem: Environmental > Aquatic > Marine > Inlet | place: Canada: British Columbia | collected...
TTGGATCAGATACACCTTGAGTATATGGCAAAGGGTGGTCCTCAAGTGACTCTGACACAGGGAAACACATATCCTATGTTGAATGGTATAAACCAAAATGGTTGGTATTGGATAGTCGACCCGGTGACGAAAACAACCCGTTTTACCGACAAAGCCTCATTACTTGAAATGATAACCTGGGTAAGTGATCATGAATTCTGATCCATTAACCGCGATATGGAAAACTTATAAACTGACGAAAGATAGGTTAAGAGTTGTCAAAAGGCTTGAATTAGCGGCACATCGAGCCATTGAAGTTTTCAAACATTTCCAAGCATTAGGTATCGATCTGACTCGTCATATCATGTCAGCGACTTCATTTGGTGAATATAAACCGGTTCAGCGTCAAGGTTCAGATATGTATTATAATAGTCGCAAATTAAAACGAGATAATAATGCCTCGAAAAAGCGCGAAAAGAATAGAAAAATTGAAGTGGTATTGATTTATCGAAGGACATACTGAAGTCAAAAATCAGGCATTTTTTGCTTGTGGTCTACAGCAAAAAGCAAAATGTGTTGAAATGCAAAATGTGTTAAAATGTTTTTTGTGTTAGATTGAAATGCTAATTAGTTCTTACTCTTCAAACTATCGGCGGGAGAAGAGAGGGTGTTAGGTCAAGAAAATAGAGGTGAAAAATGAATTTTACAGAATTAAAACGCATTACAATAGATCCAAATGTAATGGGAGGAAAACCCTGTATCCGTGGAATAAGAGTGACCGTGGGAACTATCACCGGATTGCTATCTACGGGTATAACAATAGAAGAGTTGCTAAATCTTTATCCATATATTGAAAAAGACGATGTTTATGCTGCATTAGCGTATGCTTCTTGGAGAGCAGAAGAATATGAATTAGAATTAGAGGCCGCATGAAAATTCTTCTAGACATGAATATTCCCCCAATATGGGAAAAATTTCTCAATGATGCCGGTTATGATTCACTTCATTGGAGTAAAGTTGGAGATATTCGTGCCAAAGACACAGTTATACTGTACAAAGGCATAACTTGGACTTTCATGTAGGGTGGGCAAGGTCTTTTTCTTGCCCACCAACCTCATTAGAAAAGTCCAGTTTGTGAACGCGCTGAGTATATCATGAATTGGGCACGGATAAATGAATATATAGTATTTACTCATGATCTTGATTTTGGTGCATTACTATATTCGACAAATGCTAAAACACCCAGTGTCATTCAGCTAAGAATGGCTAATATCTTGCCTTCAGAAGCGGGAACTATTGTACTTGAAGTATTGAAAATAGGAATGAAAGAACTAAACGAAGGCGCATTGATAACAATCAGTCCAAAACGACATCGAATCAATATATTACCATTCAAAAAAAATACATAAATTAAGAAAGCGAGCATAGCTAGGGTAGGTAGCGAGCGTAGAATGGGTGCGCCAAGCTTCGCAAAGCATCTCTTGCGGGTTGTAAGTCCCCGTCATCGGGCGTAGGGTGGGTAGAAGCTTCGCTGCAACCCACCTTTCCTCTCAATTCAATTAAAAGGTAGCGGTGGGTTTCGTTTCACTCTACCCAGCCTCGCTCAGCGAGCATTTTTTTATATGCAGCGGTGATGATTTACTGTTTTGTCGATGCAATGAATACTCGGATAATGGTGACTGCCATACAAAAGAAGGTACATGGGAAAAGCAAAATATTTTGTGTACCTGCCAAGAGTGGATGGATAATCTAGAGAATAAAAGGGGTCAGTACTAGCCTGTCGAAATGGATTAAAAATTAATTTCTGTTTGTTATAAATGACTGCGTACCTTAACTTCTTATAACTACTCATAATTGAGCTATTATTTAAGCCATTTTCCAGTCAAAATGGAGTGTCACTTTATGATTTATATCATAAAATCCAATAATCGCCTGATTCCATGTAGGGACATGTCTTTTGGAATAATCTTGAAGCCAAAAAATAGAAATAATCGTTTTGTATTTCGACAAGCTAGTACTGACCCCTTTTATTCTTTCGGCGTTTGGTCAGTAGTACGGCAACTATTTATGTGTCCAATTTGACCTATCTTGAATTTTTGGGCAATTTGATGCGGCATGAGCGTACTCAGCGTAATGGACAATGGGAACTTCGCCGTAAAGAAGTAAATCGTTTAATAGAACGTCTGAAAAAGGACATTGGCACAACTGCGCGGCACCGTTTTCGATTAGTACCAACAATGGATGGCGTATTTCAGTATGCACGGGCATTAATGATCGGCCACGCAAGGAGAAAACAGTGCGAACTCGGGACTAATGATGCGCTTCATATTGCTATTGCCAAACTCATGCAACCAAAGGTGATTTTGGTTACATCTGACGGCGGCGGACAACGTGGTGATACTTTCGCAAAAATGAAATGCGTTTGCCAGCGCATCGGCTTGGAATTTTTTGACCCGGAAGAATAAGTCATTTCTCGTAACGTTTCCGCGCTCCAAAACGTTTTGGTGCAGGTTGCAAACCGGCACCAGCGGTTTTAGATAATTAATTCTTCTCAACTTATGTGAAGTACAACGAATTAGGAAATAAACGAATTGCTATTTAATAACTTGAAGTTGAAATGTTTGATTCGTTAATTTATAATCGATAACTTTTATCAACTTATGAACAGTACAACGAATTAGGAAATAAACGAATTGCTATCTAATTTAACTTAAATATTTTATTTTTTGATTAGTTAAGATCGATATTCGTTGTACTTAATGTTTTATTCGTTAAATCTTAATTGGTTATACTTAAATTTTTATTCGTTAATTTCTCAATTCGCTGTACTACATTTTGGCATTTTAACATGACTTCAAACAAAACCATTAAGCATTACCCCCTTTCATCTCCACAACGGGATATTTGGTTCGACCAAATCCTGCATCCCGATGTGCCACTGTACAATATTGGTGGCTATGGGCGAATAGATGGTTCTATTAATCCGACTCTTTTTGAAAAAGCCATCAATCAAGTTATTCGGGAAAACGATGCCCTACGCATCATTCTTCACGAGGGAGAAAGTTTGCCCACGCAAACCTTTGCCGAAAATGTTCGTATTAAACTGGATTTCTATGATTTCTCCGAACAGGAAAATGCTCACGAATCGGCACTCAAATGGATTCGCTCAGAGTTTGTCAAGCCTTTCCAACTTTATGACGGGTTATTGTTTCAATTTGCCTTATGCAAAGCCTCGGCTAATTGTTATTATTGGCTTAAAAAATACCATCATCTCATAGCGGATGGATGGGCAGCTTCCTTGATTGTTCAACGTGTTGCCGCCGCCTATAATTTCCTGACAACAGGAAAAACGAATGAGCAGGAAAATTATGCTTACCCAGATTTTATTCAAAACGATCAAGCCTACCTTGAGTCGGAAAAATTTGTGAAAGCCAAAGACTACTGGCAAGAAAAATATCGTGAAGTGCCAGAGCCGCTTTTGGTGCCTCACCATGCTGCCCAATTTCAGGGTAAAACGGTTCCAAGCCAACGCTCAACTTTGCGCCTCCAACGGCCTTTTTACAATCAACTCATTGATTTTGCTAAAGAAAATAATGTTTCCACTTTCCACGTTATTTTAGGCGTCTTATATTGTTATTTTGTCAGGACGTGTGATCGAGAAGATTTGGTCATTGGATTACCGACACTGAATCGGAGTCGCGCAGCCTTTAAGCAAACGGTAGGCTTGTTTGTGGGTGTCGGTCCAGCAAAGTTCCATTTTGGCTTGGATTTAAACTTTATTGAGTTGATTCAAGCAATTAGGAGAGAATTGCAACAGAATTATCGGTATCAGCGTTTTCCAATCAGTGAACTTAACCGACAATTAGGGCTTCAGCAGGAAAACCGACAACAACTTTTTGATTTAACGCTGTCTTATATGGATCAAAACTATGATGCGAGTTTTGAGGGCAGCACAGTCGAGTTTACCTTCTTACCACACAACTTTGAACAAAATGCTTTAGGCATCTTCGTTGATGAGTTTCATAAACAAGGCGATATTCAGGTCGATTTTGATTATAACCTGAGTTTTTTTGACGCAGATGAAATTGAACGTCTCAAAGTGCGTTTTGAGTTTCTATTAGGTGAAATTCTCCGTCAACCCTCGGTGCCGGTTCGGGAACTGCAAATAATGCCCAATGTGGAATTAAAGAAAATATTAGTTGATTGGAACGATACTGAAACAGATTATCCGCATGGGGCGACGATTATCGATCTCTTTGAGGAACAAGTTGATAAAACACCAGACGCTATCGCTGTCGTCTTTCCTTCGACAAGCTCAGGACAAAATGAAAACCAACAACTGACTTACCAAGAATTAAATACGCAAGCCAATCAACTCGCCCATTATCTACAAACCTTAGAGGTCAAACCCGAAGTGTTAGTGGGCATTTTCGTTGAGCGTTCAATTGAAATGGTGATTGGACTATTAGGCATACTCAAGGCAGGAGGTGCATACTTGCCACTTGATCCGGCTTATCCAGTGGCGCGTTTGGCATTTATGTTGGAAGATGCCCATATACCTGTGTTGTTGACTCAATCAAGCCTAAAAGACAAAGTGCCAGAAACTAAAGCGCAGATAATTTGTTTAGATGTTGAGGCAGAAACGTTGTCACAGTTCCGTTGCGAAAATATCATCAGTGAGGTTACGCCGAAGAATTTAGCTTATGTGATTTATACGTCGGGATCGACTGGAAAGCCTAAAGGGGTATTAGGTATCCACAAAGGCATGGTTAATCGATTGAACTGGATGTGGCAGACTTATCCTTTCGAGGCAGAAGAAGTGTGTTGTCACCGTACTTCTATCAATTTTGTGGATCATGTTGCTGAGCTATTTTCTCCGTTACTCAAAGGGGTCTCTTTAGTATTGTTGACCGAAGAAAAAATGCGGGATACTGTTGGTATTATTAATATACTGCATCAGTATAAGATAGTCCGCCTTCTTTTGGTACCTTCTCTGTTGAGAAGCCTTTTAGAGCAAGAAGATCATGAATTACAAAAGCTCGCGTCTGTGAAGTATTGGTTTTGCAGTGGAGAGGCCTTACCGGCTCGTTTAGTTAAGTTATTTTACGAAAGGCTGCCTGAAGGGTATTTAGTTAATATCTACGGTTCTTCTGAAGTCAGTGCAGATGTCACTGCTTACAAGGTAGAGCGTCAAGATATAGTCAACATTTTAAATTATTTTTCACCAGAACATAAACCCTCAAATTATTTTATCTCAGGGCATTTACCTCCAGAAAGCATTACCACACCCTTCGTTACGCTTGATGAACTAAAACAGGCATTTAAAAGTAAAGAAATTCCCTTCTTTCCTCAAGAAAAGGAGGACTATTATGGTTATTTAAAAGACTATGTACTCCCTTATCTGGTTAATACGTCATCCCCCCGTTTTATTGGGCACATGACCTCGGTATTGCCGTCTTTTAATTATGACTTAATAGACCTTGTTTCGAGACTGAATCAAAACATGGTCAAAGTGGAAACGTCAAAATCCCTCGTTTTTTTAGAAAGACAAGCCATGGCGATGCTCCATCATGCGTTCTATGATTTTCCTGAGTCATTTTATACTGAATATGCCCAACAGTCAGGAAATAGTTTAGGCATAACGGTTTCAGGCGGATCGATGGCAAACATTTCGGCTCTCTGGGTTGCTCGTAATCTCGTCTTACCACCAGACGAAAACTTTTCGGGAGTGGCTCAAGCAGGCTTAAACGCAGCTTTGGCGCATTATAAGTATAAAAATATCGTGTTGTTAGGTTCTCACCTTATGCATTACTCCATGAAAAAAGCGGTTTCGTTGTTAGGCTTGGGGATGGAAAATATCGTTTATGTTGATCAGGATGAGAATGGAAAGATGGATATTGCTGCGCTTCAGCAGTGCATAGCGGAATGTCGCCAGAAAAAGTGGTGTATACTTGCTCTAGTGGGTATTGCAGGAGCAACTGAAACCGGAAATATCGATCCCTTGGAGGAAATGGCTGAAATAGCAAAGTCCTTTAATATTCATTTTCATGTTGATGGTGCTTGGGGCGGTCCGGTGGTATTTTCCAATCGACATAAGAATCAATTGAAAGGGATTGAAAAGGCAGATTCAATCACTTTATGTGGGCATAAACAGCTTTATTTGCCTCAGGGTATTAGTTTTTGTTTGTTTCAGCAGCCTGATATGGTCAAAGCCATTTCTATATCGGCCACTTATCAGGCACGCGAGGGAGGATATGATTTTGGTCAATATTCGCCAGAAGGTTCTCGGTCTTCTTTATCTCTATGTTTACACGCTGCGTTGCATTTAATCGGGAAACAAGGCTATGCGAAACTTATTGATAACGGAATTGATAAGGCTCAGTATTTAAAGGAACAGTTACAAAAAAATGCGGCCTTTGAACTGATGAGGGAACCCGAACTTAATATCGTTAACTTTAGGTATATACCGATAAGTTTTAGAGATAAACAAATTCAGGGGCTTTTAACAACAGAGGATAATTTACAGATTAACGAAGCCAATGTTCGGTTACAAGAAATGCAATTTCAAGAAGGCAGGAGTTTTTTCTCCAGAACACAACTATCTAACACTCACTATGGGAAGGACTTACCCATTGAGGTGAATAGGGCTGTTTTAGCAAATCCTTTAACGACTAACCAAGATATTGACTTTGTCTTGGAAGATCAACTGACGATAGCGGCTAAATCTATTGAAAACAAGTATCCGGTCGATAAACAGGAAGTTTCTAAGTTAGCACCCTTACAGCCGAAACGTGCCTCACCTGAAGCGTTACTTGATAAATATACCCTCCCTGTTGGTAAGCCTATTAGCAACACTCAAATTTATATTTTAGACCCTTATCAAAAACTTGTTCCTGTCGGTGTATCAGGTGAACTTCACGTCGGGGGTGCAGGATTAGCCAGAGGCTACCTCAATCGCCCAGAATTGACTGCTGAAAAATTTATCAAAAATCCCTTTAGTGATGATTCCAATTCACGCCTTTACAAAATGGGTGACTTAGCCCGCTATCGTGCAGACGGTAATATTGAATACTTAGGGCGCATAGACAACCAAGTCAAGATTCGTGGCTTTCGGATTGAATTGGAAGCCATCGAAACCGTATTGGCTCAACATCCAGATGTGCAGGAAGTCGTCGTCATCGCGCGGGAAGACGAACCGGGCGAAAAACGCTTAGTCGCTTATGTCGTCTCCAATCTCATTCCGACACGGATTCCTTATCAAGCGAAATGCTTGGTCAAATATGAATATCAAACGGTGCCACTGCAAACAGCGGATATTTGTACGGCAGGTGCTCTCTTAGAGGGTAGCATGTCTTTTGAAAAAGGCAAGGAAATCAGTTTGCATGTACAACTGCCCGGCGAATCAGAATCTTATTGGTTAAAGGGCAGAGTTGCCTATTCACGCGCATCGACTGCTGGCATTGAGTTCAAACTGACACCTAAAGAGCAAGTGTTAATGGAAAAATGTGTCACTCAAGAGCTTGAAAACAAAGGGTTTTTAAACTTTTTGCAATACTCTCTGCGGGATAAACTACGGAACGCCCTAAAAGAAAAATTGCCTGACTACATGGTGCCATCGGACTTTGTATTACTCATGTCACTCCCTTTGACACCCAATGGCAAAATAGATCGCCGCGCCTTATCCCAATTATCAGTGAGCAATTATCAGCTATCAGAAAAAAAGTTTGTCGCGCCTCGAACGCCTGATGAAGAATTGTTAGCTGGCATTTGGGCTTCGGTGTTGGGTATTGAGCGAGTTGGTGTTCATGACAACTTCTTTGAATTGGGCGGGCATTCCCTATTAGCTGTTAACCTGATGGCAAGAATAGGACAACAGTTTGGCAAGAAATTACCTTTATCGATCCTTTTCCAAGAGCCTACCATTGAAAAGTTAGCAACTGTTCTGAACCAATCAACCGAAAAAATGTGGTCATCTCTGGTGGCTATTCAACCAAACGGCACCAAACAACCTTTTTTCTGTCTCCCCTGCATCGGTGGTAATGTGACTTCTTTTTATGAATTGGCACAAACACTAGGCAACGAGCAACCCTTTTATGGCTTGCAAGCCGTCGGATTAGATGGAAAATCAAAGCCTTATACCAAGATTGAAGACATGGCAACGCACTATCTCAAAGAAATACAAACCGTGCAGTCTCAAGGACCCTACTTATTAGGGGGTCATTCCTTTGGTGCTTTAGTCGCTTTTGAAATGTCTCAACAATTGCAAAAACAGGGACATGAAGTCGCACTGTTAGCGATTTTCGATATGATTGCCCCTCATTTGCTAGAGAAACAAATCAGTGCGAATTGGGATGAAGCGAAATGGTTATCCGATGCAGCCTATGTTATAGAACGGGGATTTGGAAAACCCTTAGAAGTTTCTTATGAAACTCTCAAAACGCTTGATTCAGAAAGCCAATTAAATTACCTTCTTCAACAGTTCAAGAAGGCCTCCTTTTTACCGCCCGACGCTGACAAAAAAGATATTCGGAGTTTTATCGACGTTTATAAAGCGAATTGTCGAATGGATTATATACCACAAGACATCAAACCGACTCGAATCACTTTATTTCAAGCAAGCGAACTGATTGAAGGGCATGAATTGAATGAGATAAAATCGGATCCGACATGGGGTTGGAACCAATATGCTGAAGGTTCGGTGAATGTCCAAGTTGTTCCGGGTGATCATTTTAGCATGATGAACCAACCCAATGTTTCAGTACTGGCAAAAAAGTTAAGAGAATGTTTGGTTCAAGTTCAGTAAGTTGAGTACTTTGAATTAGGAAATAAATGAATGTCTGTTATAATCATTTTTATTCGTTTATTTTTTAATTCGTTGTACTTAAGGTTTTATTCGTGAATTTATCAATTCGCTGTACTACATTTTGGCATTTTAACATGACTCCAAACCAAACCATTAAACATTATCCCCTTTCCTCCCCTCAAGTTGATTTTTGGTTCGATCAAATCTTGCATCCCAACGTGCCACTATACAATATTGGTGGCTATGTGCGGATAGATGGTTCGATTAATCCGGCTCTTTTTGATAGAGCTATCAATCAAGTCATTGAAGAAAACGATGCCCTACGCATTATTCTTCACGAGGGAGAAAGTTTGCCCACGCAAACCTTTGCCGAAAATGTCCATCTCAAATTGGACTTTTATGATTTTTCCGAAAAGGAAAATGCCCACGACTTGGTTCTCAAATGGATGGAACAAGAGTTTGTCAAGCCTTTCCAACTTTATGACGGGTTCTTGTTTCAATTCGCATTATGCAAAGCGGAAGCTAATTGTTATTACTGGTTTAAAAAGTACCATCATCTCATAGTAGATGGGTGGGCAATTTCCCTGATTGTCCAACGGGTTGCCGCCGCTTATAACGCATTGGCAACAGGAAAAACGGGTGAGCAGAAATATTACGCTTACCCAGATTTTATTCAAAACGATCAAGCTTACCTTGAGTCGGAAAAATTGGTGAAAGCCAAACGCTACTGGCAAGAAAAATATCGCGAAGTTCCAGAACCGCTTATGGTACGAAAGTCAGCCGCTCAATTTCAGGGGCAAACCATCCCAAGTCAACGCGCTACTTTGCGCCTAAAACGGTCTTTTTACAATCAACTCATTGATTTTGCTAAAGAAAATAAAATATCCACGTTCCATGTCATCTTAGGCGCACTCTATTGTTATTTTTGGCGCACATGTCACCGAGAAGATTTGATCATTGGCTTATTTACACTCAATCGGAACCGCGCCACTTTTAAAAATACTGTAGGCATGTTTACGAAAGCTAGCCCAGCTTGGTTTCGTTTTGGAACGGACTTGAACTTTGTCGAACTGGTAGAAAAAATTAGTAAAGAATTACAAAAGGATTACCGACATCAACGTTTTCCTGTCGGCGAAATCAATCGGCAAACTAGATTGCACAGTCATCAAATTTTTGAGCTGACGCTGTCTTATGCCAAGCACGATTTTGACATGCATTTCAATGGTAACCCTTCCAGAACAATCTATTTACACCATGGTTTTGTCCAAAATGCGCTGGCTATATTTATCGAAGAATTTCATCAACAGGATGATGTCAATATTTATTTTGACTACAACCTTGGTTTTTTTGACGCAGATGAAATGGAACGTCTCAAGGCGCGTTTTGAATTTTTGTTAGGCGAAATCCTTCGTCAACCCTCGTTGCCAGTTCGGAAATTGCAAATCATGCCGGATGCAGAGTTAAATAAAATCTTGTTTGAATTTAACGACACTGCAACAGATTATCCGACGGATAAATGTATTCTTCAGTTGTTTGAAGAACAGGTGAAAAAAACGCCTGACAAACCGGCTATCGTTTATCATGATACTTGTATGACTTTTGCTGAATTAGATTTAGCATCAACCAAATTAGCCCACTTGATTAAGGAGATTACTTAAGTAATGGTACAAAACAAACAATACATCATCCCAAAATCGGAAATAACAGATTTTGTCTCATTGCCAGATAAAGTAGGTAGTTTGGACAACGACTATCTGCTTCGGTGGTACATTAGCGCAATAGAGGCTGATGAAATTGTTATAGAAGCAACCACCCTAAAAGATGGGGGCATACCATTTGCTCAAAGTGTCAATGATCAAATCTATCCGGGAAAGGATGCTGTTTTGAGTATCATACCGACTGGTATTGAATGTCAGATAGGCGGATATGCTGGGGATGCTGCACCTGTGACTAATCTTCTCGCCTCTGCCACAGACTATCTGATCACGAATCCAAATGCCGTCAATGCGTCGAATTTCATTAGTCTTAGGAACAACGTCGTATATACCGAAGGGTATTCTATTGATTTGTTTTCTGAAGGGCGCGTTAATCTATTTCTTCCCCATGCCAATCGAGTTGGGCTGATTATTGAGAAGTCCAATAAAACGTCGCTTGATATGGTTTTTAACATCATCAATGCGGTTAGGGCAATACATGGCGTTGCCATAACGGATTATGTGATCACCGACGAACCGATTGGGAGTCGATGTGTGCGAAGCCAATCCGGTGCATTTACCGGCACTATTGATAATCCGAAAGTATTATTTGATGCTGGTACGCAGCTCGTGCAACGAGGAGTTACTGCGATTGCCATTACAACCAATGTTCAAGCGCTTCCTTTAGCACGCTATGCCGAACATTTTGCGGGTCAATGTCCAAATCCAGTTGGCGGTGTTGAAGCGGTTATCTCACATTTGATCACTAACCAATTTCAAATACCCGCCGCTCACGCTCCCATGTTAAACGAAAAACGGATGGAACTGTCAGACGCGATTGTGGATGCTCGCGGTGCTGGCGAGATGGCTTCTTTAAGTGGGCTGGCTTGTACATTGATAGGATTGCACAAAGCACCGCAACTTAAAGTAGGATATGGGATCAGAATAAAAGAGATTATCAACATCAACAATTTGATCGCCGTTGTGACACCGATAGACTGTTTAGGCAGTATTCCGGTTTTGCAGGCTCAAAAATACCGCATCCCAGTACTGGCGGTGCGCTCCAATGATACCATTTTGGATGTCACCCAAACAAAAATGCAGCTTGATAATGTGATTGAAGTATCAAATTATGCCGAGGCTGCCGGGATTATACTGGCCTTAAAAGAAGGAATACACCTTGAGGCTATATCACGACCACTTGATACTTTGAGATATAGTATTCATTGAAGGTAGGGTGGGTAGAGCGATAGCGAAACCCACCATCCATTTTTCATTTTTGGGGTTCGGTGGGTTTCGCTCCGCTTACCCACCCTACGAAAGACCATTTTAAATCAAATACTTTGTAACTGTATCTATTGGTAAACAAGAGAGATGATTGCCTATGAAAAACCTATCTAACAACTTGATCGGAATCATGACTGATCCCGGACCCGATTTACTAACGGGAGTGTTTGGAATAATTAAGTCTGGGAATGGATTTGTGCCAATCGATCCAACCCAGCCGAATGAAAGACTCGGTTTTATCATTGATGATTGCCAAGTCGCTATTTTGTTGACCCAAGATAAGCATTTGGCAAAAGCCATTGACATTTCCGATAAGAGTGCTTGTCTTAAAAAAGTTGTTTGTCTTGACAAGATAACACAACCAATACCTGACAGCGTTGCCATATACGATTACAAAAATTATGTCCTTGAAGAACCAATCGGAGAAAAAAATGAGATAAAACCAGAACAGCCGGTTTACGTGATCTATACTTCGGGTACCACAGGCGTGCCTAAAGGGGTGCCGATATCCCAGCAAAATCTGCTACCACTGCTGAACTGGAGTAGAGAATATTTCAAGTTCGACGAACACACCACGGTGTTACAGAATCTTAACTACGCTTTTGACTTTGGCGTTTTTGAACTGCTCACCACTTCATTGTTCGGAGGCACATTGCATATTCGAGATAAGGAAGCACAGTTGGATGCCTCAAGCTTTGTCGATTATGTGAATGAACTTATGATCAACACGATTCATACCACGCCATCGTTTTTCCGGCACATTGCCAGCAGTGGCAAGAAAATAGAATCGTTGAAGATTCTCCATCTGGGTGGCGAAACATTAACTGGGGATATGGTTAATAGTTTGTTTGCTATACTGAACGACGAATGCCTGATGTATAACGGCTATGGTCCAACTGAAGCAACAATTAACTGCGCTATATTTGCTATCGGCAATCAAGAAGTCTGGAAGGAGATGAGCCGCTCCAATATTCCTATTGGTAAACCGTCAGCCAATAATCGTCTTTATATACTTGATAAAAACGGTCAACCAGTTCCAATCGGTGTATCAGGAGAGCTTCATGTTGGTGGAGTTGCGCTCACTCGTGGCTATATCAACCGCCCAGAATTAACTGCCGAAAAATTCATCAACAATCCCTTTGATGATGATCCCAATTCACGTCTCTATAAAACCGGCGACTTAGCCCGTTATCTACCCTATGGCAATATTGAATACTTGGGACGCATAGATAACCAAGTCAAGATGCGTGGTTTTCGGATTGAACTCTCGGCAATTGAAGCTGTGTTGGCTCAACATCCTTTTGTTAAAGAAAATGCTGTCATTATCCATGA
>Ga0233403_10001032_pt1 | contig 13089 bp, 6 predicted proteins | sample Na_oxic_1_MG_FD_179866 | JGI IMG/M metagenome (GOLD analysis project Ga0233403, IMG submission 179866) | Seawater microbial communities from Saanich Inlet, British Columbia, Canada - Na_oxic_1_MG | ecosystem: Environmental > Aquatic > Marine > Inlet | place: Canada: British Columbia | collected...
GATTATCCCAAACAAAATATCACTGTTTATGGTGAATTTATTGGCTCCAAAGTGCAATCCAACATTTACAAATTGAAGGGTTTTGAGGTTAAATTATTCGATATTAAGATCAATGAAGCATGGCTAACCCCTGACATTCGGCAATCTGTTATCGAAAAACATTTTGGTCATTTGGATATTCATGTGCCCATTCTCGCGACTGATGTGATTTTAGAAGAGTGGTTGAATGGTAAAACGCTGGTAGAAGCTTCACACGGTATTTCCCAATTACATAAAACGACGCGGGAAGGGATTGTGATTAAACCCATGATAGAATCTCGGCATGAAAAGATTGGGCGACTCATCATCAAGCAACGCGATCCGATTTATTTGTCGAAAACGAATAATTAAGCAGAATTTTTTCAACACAGAGAACACAGAGTAACACAGAGTACCACAGAGAATAAGTCTATGATTTTTAAATCATATTCTCAGATTAAATACACCGATTTTTATATCACAATATTAATAAAAATAAAATTCACGCAAAAGTTTTTGCGTGATTTACTTATTCTCTGTGGCCCTCTGTGGCCCTCTGTGTTCTCTGTGTTGAAAAAAAAGTCGGGTCAAACTGATAGATAATAAGGGGCGAACACGCAGGTTTGCCCCTACAGAATTTGATTTAAACGATCCACCACAGTTACCCAATCAACGGGTTCTGTCATATGACTCCAAGAAAATCGCAAAGCTCCTTGTATGTCATCTGCTGATAATCCCATCGCTTTTAATACATGGCTTGATGTATAGCTGGAGGATGTGCAAGCTGCGCCATTAGAAATGGCGACAAGTCCTTTTAAAGCTAACATGGCTGCTTCTGAATCAAGCCATGGAATTGATAAATTGATGGCATGGGGTAAAGAACGTGTTAACTCGCCATGAATCACGGGCTTTAAGTTGGCTAAAAAGCCTAAAGCGTTTTGTTTAAAATGAAGACAGGTTTCGGCCCGTTCTTTTGCGTGTTTTGAGGCCAATTCTGCGGCTAAGCCAAATCCGACAATCAATGGCACGGGTAAAGTGCCTGGCCTCAAACCGCGTTCTTGCCCACCACCATACATCAAAGGTGTCAGCGGTGGTTTTTGGTAGTCACGACGACGCATAATCAATGCCCCTACCCCTTTAGGCCCATAAATCTTATGGCTACTCGCGCTGATCAGATCAAGACGGGGATGGCGCAGTGTCGGTATCTCTTTACCAAAACCTTGCGCGGCATCGACATGAAAATAAGCGGGATGCGCGGCCAGTTGTTCAGCGATTTCAGTAATGGGTTGAATGACACCGGTTTCATTATTAACGTGCATGACTGAAACCAATAAGGTATCATCGCGAACGGCATTGAGGATATCAGTCGGTTCAACCCAACCGCCTGTTGTGGGCGGCACTAATGTCACTTCAAAACCACTTTTTTCAAGAACGGCTAACGGTTCAAGCACGGCTTTATGTTCAATTTGGGTACTGACGAGATGCCGCTTACCCTCTTGTTCACCATAAGCTTTTAACCCTAAAATCGCTAGATTATTACTTTCAGTCGCGCCACTGGTAAAAATCACCTCTTCACGACTACATGCCACCACCTCTGCCACTTGATCACGCGCTTTCTGAACGGCTTGTTTTGCCCTCGCGCCAAATTCATGGGTACGACTGCCGGCATTACCCCATTCTTCAGTCATATATTTCCACACCGCTTCACGCACTTTGGGCTCCATCGGTGTTGTCGCATTACAATCAAGATATATTGTCATTGGATTTTTGAGTTTTCGTTTGATTTTATGAAATTTTCACTGCAAAAGCATTTTTTGATCCCGTTTTGTCAATCAATATAGGTTATAATGACAAACAAAAGTCGCTTAGGCTTCCGCCCATTGCACTTCAAGAACAAACTCCTTACTGTTTAAAAGGCTTTTTGTTTTGACGGATTTATCTAATAAATTCAAATAATTCAAATCATTACGCCAAAGGCGGGATCGTTCTAAAACCAATTTCACGTTTTTCGCTGCGGCGCAAAGGTGCTAGATTTTAAGAAAAATAATTTCAAAAGGGCGAACACGTCGGTTTGCCCCTACATATACGCTTGTAGGGGTAACCCTTGCGTGTTCGCCCTTATCGTTCTTTGCGTGAAAAAATACCTCACAAATTGAAATTATTTTTCTGAAAAAATATCAAAAGGGCGAACACGTCGGTTTGCCCCTACATATACGCTTGTATGTAGCCCTTGCGTGTTCGCCCTTATCGTTCTTTGCGTGAAAAAATACCTCACAAATTGAAATTATTTTTCTGAAAAAATATCAAAAGGGCGAACACGTAGGTTTGCCCCTACATATACGCTTGTATGTAGCCCTTGCGTGTTCGCCCTTATCGTTCTTTGCGTGAAAAAATACCTCACAAATTGAAATAATTTTTCTGAAAAAATATAACTGATAACTGATAACTGATAACTGATAACTGATAACTGATAACTGATAACTGATAACTGATAACTGATAACTGATCATGGAAAAACAACGTAAAACTAAAACCGCTTTTATTCAAGGTTTCAAACAGTCTATTCAAGACTTGATTAAACAAACACAAGACCTTTATTTAAGTGATGACATTCCTTGGGTGGTTGGCTATAGTGGTGGAAAAGACTCAACGGCCGCTTTACAATTGATCTGGTACGCCCTTTCCCAATTGCCTAAAACGAAACGGACTAAATCCATTTATGTGATTAGTACGGATACTTTGGTGGAAAACCCCATTGTGGCTTTGTGGGTAGAAAAGTCTTTAAAGGCCATGAAACAAGCGGCCGTTGATCAACAGTTGCCGCTTACGCCCCATCGTCTCCTACCAGAAGTACATGATCGTTTTTGGGTGAATCTCGTTGGACGCGGATATCCGGCACCCCGTCCGAAATTTCGTTGGTGTACCCATCGACTCAAAATCAATCCCTCTAACTATTTTATTAATAATGTGATTCGCCAAACAGGGCAAGTGATTTTGGTATTGGGTACCCGCAAAGCGGAAAGTACGACACGCGCCGCTAATATGAAAAAACATGAGAAAACAAGTACCCGAGAACGATTGGCAACCAATGCGAGTTTACCCAATAGCTGGATTTATACCCCCTTGGCCGATTGGAGTAATGATGATGTTTGGATGTATATCACTCAAGTCAAAAATCCTTGGAATTATGATAATAAAGCCCTTTTGAACATGTACCAAGGCGCGACGGCCGATGGTGAATGCCCGTTAGTGGTTGATACCAGTACCCCAAGTTGCGGTGACAGTCGCTTTGGGTGCTATGTTTGCACTATGGTTGAGCAAGATAAATCCATGCAAGCGATGATCAGAAATGATGAAGAAAAAGAATGGATGCTCCCTTTGATGAAACTTCGCAATGAAAAACTCGAAATCAAAGTGGATCGCAAACGCCGTGATTTTCGCCGTATGAGTGGTGCTTTAAAACTATTTGGTGGGCGATTAGTACATGGCCCTTACAAACAAGGTTATCGTGAAGAAATTTTAGCCACTTTGTTAGAAGCACAACAGTCTGTCCAAAAAAACGGCCCGCCTGAAGTCAAAAACCTAGAATTGATTAGTTATGATGATTTAGAAGAAATACGTCGAATCTGGGTTATGGAAAAACATGAGATTGAGGATAATTTGCCTAAAATTTACGAGCGTGTCATGGGAGAACCTTATCCGGGCAAACGCTTAGAAGACAATCAAGTTTTCCAACCGCAAGATGTTCAACTGCTAGAAGACATTTGTAAAAAAGAAGGCGATGCAGAACGCATACATTTTCAACTCATCCGCGAACTATTACATGTTGAACAACAACATAGCATGATGGCGCGTCGTGCCGGACTTTATGACGCACTTGATGATGCCTTTGAACGCAACGCTTTTGAAGATTACAAAGAAGCCGAAGACTTTGCCTTAAGACGGCAAGCAGAACTTAAAAAAGCGCGAGGTGAAGATGCAATTCAGGAGGTGGAAGAAGACTCTGAAGACGAAAATTTATCCCTTTTTTCCATTGAACAATAGTTAATTTATAATGCCACGGAAAAACACAGCACGGAATGAATTTTTCCGTGTTTTTCCGTGTTTTTCCGTGGCAAAATCTACCCCATTTTATGATAACTGATAACTGAGAATACATGGTTTTTGAAGAGATTGTTTTAAATAATTTTGGTATTTATAAAGGCAGTCATTCGATTCAATTGACTCCGCCTACCTCCGAACAAGCGATCATTTTATTGGGTGGATTGAACGGCAGTGGTAAAACCACCCTGTTAGATGCCTTACAACTGACGCTCTATGGTAAATTTGCGAAATGTTCAAGTCGAGGCAATATTAATTACTTCGATTATTTACGCAGAATGATTAATCACCATGCTGATCCCACTCAGGGATCATCCCTTGAACTGCAATTCAAACATTTCAAGGCGGGCTCCGAACAATCCATTCGCATTCGTCGTTCTTGGTACGTTACTGGTAAAGGTGTTAAAGAAAGGAAAGAAGTCGAGCGCAATGGTATTTTTGACCAGTTTATCACGGAACGCTGGTATGAATACGTGGAAGAATTTATACCAGCACGAATCTCTAGTTTATTCTTTTTTGATGGCGAAAAGATTGAAGCCTTTGCGGATACAAGTAAAGCCAGCGAACTGTTTAAAACCGGGATTTACGCTTTATTGGGCCTAGATATTGTTGATCGTTTAGATAATGATTTAGGGATGGTAGAACGTAAACGTAAAATGCAGCTCCAATCACAACAAGCTTCTGCAACTCTCCTCCGGCTTGAGGATGAAATGAAGCAACTGGAAAAGGAAGACACAGCGTTGGTAGAGCAAAAAACGGATGCAGTAGATCGTTTAGCACAATTAAACGCCGAACAAGAACAATTCAACAATGCCTATCGTCGTGAAGGCGGGGAACTATTTGATCAAAGGACGGCCATTGAAGCGCAATTAGAAGCCGCCCGAAAAAAACTGTCTCAAGTTGAAGCTCAATTGCGTGATATAGCCGCTACTGAAACCCCCTTAATGTTAGTACGAGACTTTCTTCGAGAAACAGAAAAGCAGGCTATTCGAGAACACGAAGCAAAACGTAATCGTGAAATGCATGATGAACTGGAAAAACGTGATACGGCTTTACTTCAATTGTTAAAAAAACAGGCTGTCAAATCGACAGCCTTGTCTGCCGTTAAAAAATTCATACAAGCTGATCAACAGCAACGCGAACAATCTCTTGAAACGGAATGTTATCTCAATATTGAAACAAAAGCTTTTTCCCCCTTGCAAGACAATTTTTTAAGTCAAATACAAAACTCGGCAAACACGCTGATTGCACAAACGGAAGAATTTATAGAAGAAATTAATCAATGTGAACAACAACTGGCAGGGATTCCCGATCCTGAACGTTTAGAAGGTATTACAGCGCAGCTCCAAACTATTAAAGAGGATATCACACAAACCAAGGTTGAGATTGAATCCATAGAACAACAATATGCCCGTATTTGTCACAGAATCGAGCGAAAAAAGACGGAATTGAAGCACGCTTACGAGACAGAAGCGCAAGAACAATTTGCCCATGAAGTGACTCACCGTGTACTCAAACATGCTCAGAAGGTTCACCGCACACTAGGCAGATTTAAACAAGCGATGACAAACAAGCATATTCGGCACTTAGAATCTTTGATTTTAGAGGGTTTTCAACAACTTATCCGAAAGCAAGATTTCATTATTCGTCTTGAAATTGATCCGGATAGCTACACCTTGACACTCTACACACCGACTCATGAAACACTGTATCCAGAAAATCTGTCAGCGGGTGAAAGACAATTGCTGGCCGTCTCTATTTTGTGGGGATTAAGCCGTGCATCAGGCCGCCCTTTACCCGCGATCATTGACACCCCCCTTAGTCGATTAGATGGGCAACACCGTAATAATTTGGTTGAGAATTATTTTCCAGAGGCCAGTCATCAAGTGATTTTGCTCTCAACGGATGAAGAAATTAATCAGAAATATTATAGCCATCTGAAGCCGGCGATTGGGCGTGAATATCACATTGCCTACGAAACAAAGCAACAGTCGTCTGTTATTAAACCGGGGTATTTTTTTAAGTAGAGACGCGATGCTTCGCGTCTCCTCCCTCGTTTCGACGCGAACTCGCGTTTCATTCCTCGTAGAGACGCGATGCTTCGCGTCTCCTCCCTCGTTTCGACGCGAACTCGCGTTTCATTCCTCGTAGAGACGCGATGCATCGCGTCTCTACAGAAACCCGACACAATAAAGGTGCTGTATTGAGACACGAGACAGAGACGCGATGCATCGCGTCTCTACAGAAACCCGACACAATAAAGGTTTTAAGTAGAGACTCGATGCCTCGCGTCTCTTCGAGTCTCCTGCCTCGCGCCTCGTTTTGACGCGATGCCTCGCGTCTCTACAGAAACCCGACACAATAAGGTGAATAGGGGTGGCAAATATTTTTTATCCAAATGGCCTACCAAATTGCGTTGTTGCCCACAACACAAACATGTAGAACGAGAGTACGGATTGAATACCACCAACTTGTCTAAGCCAACCGCGTGTGTAGTAAAAATATTGATGAGTTTGAAAATTGATAATCCATAATCCGATGTTTAACTCACGCCATCCCCATCCAATTTGAAAGGCGCTGAGCATACTGAGGTGAAAGGCGATTCTTAATAATCTTAATTTTCTTTTGAATTGCCCTTTAAAACGTTTCAGTGCTTTGTCCGTTAATTTACGGGGATAACGCCGCAGCCAACCATCTTGATCAATTTTCACGCAAATATTAGAGGAACGCCGAGTATCGCCTTTTATAATATTAAACTCAACTCGTTTGGTAGCATATTTAGGCGGCCAGCGAATTTCAAGGAATGGATGGCCTAAGCCGGTACTCAGCCCAATCCAGTAAATCACGGTAAACACTAAAAACATCATCATAACAAGGTTTAATGGACGTTGTGGCGTGAGTCCATAACTGCTCGGCAATTCAAATAAGATATAGCTTAAAGCACTGCCCACCTTTGCCCAACCCCCGGCTTCCCAATTAGCCTTGCGTTCTCCCAATTTCAAGAGATAAACCATCAGCCGTTCCATTTGGCGCATACCCGCCTTTCTATACGCTTCTCGCAATTCGACTAAGGCCGGGGCCCCCAGTCGAGAATCGTAATAAATCACGGTTTGAAAATGATCAGCTATGCTCAGGCCAATAATATCTGGCGCTGTGCCATACTTGGGAAAATAAATCGTTTTCGTCATATTCGCATAATGCAACAACGCTTTGGTCATCACCGTCTCAGTGAGATCAGTTTGCGTGAGATTTGAACCATGTAGAAGAGCATCTGTTAAATTGGCGTAGGCTAGTGTGGCTTCACTTAAATCGGCATCGGTAAATATCGCTTGAGTAAAATCAGCATTATTGGCCTCAATTTGGGTCAGCTTAGCCTTTTCAAAATTAGCTTGGCTAAAAATGGCACGGTTTAAAACGGCACCACTTAAATCAGCGCCTAGCAATTGGGCCCCTTGCCCGTTGACCTCCTCTAATTTAGCTTGAGACATCACAGCATCATATAAATAGGCCTTCGACAAATCGGCCTCAATTAAAACCGCATCACGCAATACCACTTTGTCTAACCAGGCGCGATGTAATTGTGCTTTGGTGAGATCAGCCCCACTCAAATTGGCTTGGCGCAAATCGGCCAATGATAAATCGGCTTTCGTTAAATCGGCACCCTTTAAAACCGCACCGCACAACTTAGCGCGACGAATATCGCTATAGTTCGGTTTTTCAAGTTTTGGGTCAATTTGCCGATTGGCTTGCAGCCACAAGGCATGTTGTGACACAATATTATTGATTTGTTTTGCCGTCAGTGTTTGTCCTTTATAGGGCGCATCGTCACAGGCAAAGATCGATAAACCAACCAACATAAGGAATATAATTAATGAAATACGCATCATGGTCGCTCATTGTAGCAATGTCAGTTTTTTTTGCAAGCGAGGCCCTGGCACAGGGTGTCTTCAACTACAAGCCCCCACCAAGAGGCGGTTCCAGTCTTAGGATGGCAACCAACGTCCGAGGTACTTGTCCAAAAGTCCCCAGTTTTAAAAAGGGTTTAAAAATCGAAGTGATTGCCCCAGAGGGGCTTGCCCACACGATTCATGCAAAACCGACGCTGTACTGGCGTGTCAACAAAAAGGTGAGAGGCACCTTTAGGCTCACCATTCAAGAACAAGCGAGCGGTTTTTGGTTTAGTGAACCCTTGGTGGATGACAAGAAACTGTTTTTTTCCAATCCCCACCTGGTGAAGGCCGGACAACTCCAGACTATCTCACTGGCCAGTTTGGACACCCCTCTTGAAAAAAATACGGACTACACTTGGACAGTAGCGCTTGTCTGTGATCCGAATCAACGCTCACTGGATATAGCTCAAACGGGTGGGATTCGGTATGTGGATAAACCCAGAGGCGTGAGTTCCAGAATGAGAACACGCGATTTGAAGAAACTGGCGCAAAAGGGGGTTTGGTATGAGCTATTTCACCATGCCAATTCAAAACAGCGCCGAGATTTGTTGGAGCAAGTCGAGTTATGACACTGTATCCCTGATCAATTATCAATGATCAAGCTTTTTAAGCATTAAGTAGGGGCAGACCTGCGTGTCTGCCCTGGGCGAACACGCAAGGGCAGCCCCGACAACCCCGTCATGATGTTGGGTTTGGTAGGGGCATACCGTAGCGTAAGCCCGATACGTTCACCCTCTTCAACTCATGCATTACCCGTCTGCACAAACTGGGGATGCACAGTCACCCCCGTTTCATTATCCGTATAATCCACCTCAAACCGTTGGCGATTCGTTTCATCAACGGATTCAATAAATAAGACTAACCAGATCGAAGTCACACCCAACTGCTTTCCATATTTTACTGCCTGAGTGAGGGCTTTACGATATCGGCGTTGATCGGCAAAAGTCTTTAATTCTAAACCAAACAACTGCCCTGCATGACGGATCAACAAATCAATTTGACCATTACCTGTCGGAAATTCTGGTTGAACTTGTGCCTCATAACTGTCGAGAAAACGGGTCAAATAGAGATAGAAATGAAAATGAAAAACCGCCTCAAACACACGTAAATCATCTCGACGAGGCGCGTTTTTCAACACCTGCTCGCGATTGGCTTGCAAATACTGCTCATATCTCTGCAAGAGTCGAGGAATATTGAGACTGTCTTCAGTAATCGTGTCCGATAAATCCTCAAACGGGCCATATAAGTCGTCCATTTTATGATACAGTTCTATAGCAAAATAATTGAACAATTGCTTTTGTATGTATGGACAAGCAAATTTCACCTCATTTTCGCTGCCTCTCTGCTCGTGTCTCTGGTCAACCGAAACAATCCCATTCATATAGAGAAAATTAATAATAGGATCATGGTAGGTAAATTTAACCTTCGTTTTAGTTTGGAATAATTCCAAAATAAATGATTTGTAAGGAGCCTGTTTCGCCTTGCTAATGAGGTTCAAAATGTTGCTATTGGGCAGCAAGTCAAGCGCAGCAACATAAACCTCTTTCGCGTGATGCATTGTAATCGGTTGATCAGTCGTTTGATTATACTTTTCCGTCAATAATTCCCCAAACCAAGCCGTTAAACCCGGTTGCCCTTGAAATTCATACCAGATACGTTCCACCACTTCTGGTTCAATCGACTGCCCCCTTTCTTGTTGATACCAGTTGAAAAGGTAGCCTACCTCATCATGAGTCAAATTAGGAATAGGCAAACTTCGCTGAACATTGAAGGGCGAACCCTTGACATTTTCCACACCCAAGACAGCACGTACCCCTATTAAAGCCATACCATGTAACAAGTAATCCTTCTCGGCAGTCGATTTGTCTGCTTGATTCTGACGAGTGGTATAAATATGACGAAACACACCGACTAACCTAGCAATAACGGTTTGTTCGAGGGCATCAAATTCATCAAAAATCAAAATCAAGGGCTTATTGAGGGTTTCCCGTTTAAACAAAAGATGAAAGTCTTCTAATGTATTTATGCTTGGCTTCTCTAAACCCAATTTTTCCATCAATTCTTGGGCAATGAGTTTCGCCACACGATTGACATCCTCAACATCTTGAAGATATTGCAAACTCAGAAAAACCACATCAAATTGGCTTTCCTGCTTAAGGGTTAAGACGACTTCTCGCATGAGCCAAGTTTTACCAGTTTGACGCGATGCCCAGACAGTGATGTAATGGCCGCCTTCATCAGGCACTTCTCCCTTCAATTGGGTGAGAGCCTCTGTAATTAATGCTTCCCTGGGTGTGTAATAATGTAATTTGTTATTTGGGGGCCCATAAGAGGAAAATTTTCGCATTTTTTAACGCCTTCTTGCTTAGTGTAATTGTTATATACAATCCTTGTAGTTATTGTCCCATATCATAATATCATTAAAAATCAAAGACTTATTCTCTGTGGCACTCTGTGGTACTCTGTGTTCTCTGTGTTGAAAAAAAAGTATATAGAGAATATTATACCACTATCACAACTTTGTGAGGAATTCATAAACAATGTCATTCAACACACTAATCAGCACTGCCCTGAGTACCTTATTGAAAGAAGGCACCATCGCAGAAATCCTAATCGAAAACGCTGGAAAAAAAGCGATTTCCATTTTCCAAGCCCATTTTACTTTCAGTGCTTTTGAAATCGCGAACAGTTATCAAAATAGCTATACTTATGCCCTCGCAGCTATTGGTGCGGGTTTGGCTACGCCCGAACAAAAAATTCGTTTTCTACAAAAATGGACTCATTCCAAAATTGAACGCGAATTTGCTGATCAAATTGAGCAGTTTTATTTTCAACCTTTCGCCACACAATGTGGTGTGCAAGCAGAGGATGAACAAAGACAATTGCGTAATCAACTGATTGATACGATTAAAAAATTAAGCAAATTGTCGCCCATTTTTACAGCGGAAAAACGCGATTTGACTGAATCGGAATTAGCGGCCTTTATTCATTATAAAGGGGCTTTGGCGATCACCGATGTGATTTTAGAACAATTACACAGTGTGCCAGATTATCTTGCTGTTCGCGATGAAACGGTAGAAGCGTTTTTTCACTTTGAAGAATTATTAGGCAACGCGACGCTCTTTTTTCTCCATGAGCATTTCCGCAGAGATGTTCGGGCTAAAGAGACTATAGCGGCATTACAAAGAGAAGGGTTATTGCTAGATGTACGCGATATCAAAGCCACTCAAGAAAAAATGCTCTCGCGCCTACAACAACAATTTGATGAACAAAATGCCAGTGCGATGCAAGCCTTTGAGGCGAAGAATTTTTCTAAAGCCGCTCAAATGTCGTCACAATTGGAAAGTTTGCAAAACACGATCAAAGAGGTGCCCCAAAATTTACAAGCCGCCCAAGCGGCATGGCAAAACACGCATCAACACTGGGTAGATTTTGCCAAGCGTTTTCACAATTGGGGGGGATTGTTGAACGCTCAACTCAGCCAAGTGTTAGCGGAAACGGAGACATTGCATTGGGAAATCGGAGCAGTGCATGATGATGTCAAAGCCAATCTCGCCAAAAGCAAGGAAATTGCTGATGAGGTTAAAGCCTTAAAAGAGTTGATGGCGAATTTGATGGCGCGTTTTGATTTATCCGCTCAACTCAAACCCAGTGATGAATTTACGCATCACAATAGCAGCAGTCTGAAACAGATTCAAGCTGCGATTAGCCAGTTAAAAGTTTTGCCCAGTCATGATCCTGATTATAATAAAGTCGTGATCATGGGGGGCAGTTTGTTATCATCGACGGGCGATATGGCAGCGGCGGAAAAATTATTTTTCCAAGCCTTTAAAACGGCTCAAAATCCAGCCGATAAAGCGTTAGCGTCTTTTAACCTCTTTTTGGTACGCTTACAAAATAAAGAGTATGGGCAAGCCTTAGTCGATTTACAAACAGCGATAAAGATTAATCGACATTATGCCTTGCATGACATTGACAAATATCCGATGGTACGTCTTCTCGGTGCGGGCGGGATGGGATGTGTGTTTTTATGCCATGATCAATGGGGTGAAAAACAAGTGGTGGTAAAATGTTTTTGGGAAGGGCGCAAAGGCACACGTCAAGCCGTTTTCGGTGAGGCCATGATTATGCGTAAAGTAGCGGGCGCGTATGTGCCAGAGCCTATGGATTGTGGTTATGTCGATGCCCATCAACAAGAACGCCCTTATTTTGTAAGCGAGTATATTGAGGATGCCTTAGACGGTGAAAATTGGTTAGCCCGGCATGGCGCATTTAACGTATCAACGGGTATTGCGGTAGGCATCCAAATCGCGAAAGGGCTAGAAGTGGCGCATGAGAAAGGGATTTATCACTTGGATTTAAAACCGGCTAATTTGTTATTTAAACAAACGGCTACGGGGTTAATGGTGAAAATCATTGATTTTGGGCTGGCGCGGGTAGCGACTTCATTGCGACAAGAGGCGATGTCGCGCCGAACTACTGCGGGTATGACGCAATTTGGACAGGCGATAGTGGGGACAATATTATATGCCGCGCCAGAGCAAATGGGGGAGATAGCGTATGGCAAACCCGGTGCGAAAAGCGATTTCTATGCATTAGGGGCAACATTGTATCGGTTGATGACGCATGAAAGTCCACGCACTTTGAATCCACGTCGTTTATCGGATGCGCCGCCAGAATTGTTTGATTTGTTGTGCCATTGTAAGGAAGAAAATCCGAAACTGCGCCCAAAAACAGCGGCGGAAGTGGTAAAGCGTCTGGAAAGTCTGTTGACACTGGCGACGACTATAGTGGTTTCTCCAACGGGAGATTGCCAAACCATCAGTGCTGCTATCAAAAAAGCGAAAGCCGGTGATCGTATTTTAGTTAAACCAGGCGTTTACCAAGAGGATTTGGTTATAGATAAGCCGTTAGAGATTATCGGTGATGGGGATGTGAAGGAGATTGTGGTTGAAAGTACAAATGCAGATTGTATTATTATGAAGACGGATCATGCCTTGGTACGTGGGTTGAGTTTGCA
>Ga0233403_10001033_pt1 | contig 13087 bp, 10 predicted proteins | sample Na_oxic_1_MG_FD_179866 | JGI IMG/M metagenome (GOLD analysis project Ga0233403, IMG submission 179866) | Seawater microbial communities from Saanich Inlet, British Columbia, Canada - Na_oxic_1_MG | ecosystem: Environmental > Aquatic > Marine > Inlet | place: Canada: British Columbia | collected...
TAAACTTTTACCTATAAGTACTGAAGCACAAGTTTTGTTACTTTTTGGAGTCCAAACCTTTAGATTTGGACGTGAGCAAATTACCAACTGCCAAATCTGAAGGTTTGGATTCCATAATATCCGATAACTTTTTTGAGCCAAATCCTTTTTTATAAATCCTTTATTATATACAATCCTTGTAGTTAATTGATATGAAACGCCAAGCCCTAGTAATTGGTATCAATGAATACCTTAATTTAAATGATTTGAAATCTGCCGCTAATGATGCGGATGCTATCGCTACCATCTTGGAAGAGCAAGGGAATTTTAATGTTAAGAGAATTCCTAGTTATAAAGATGAAAATAATCGGATGCGGGTGCATCCTACGCCTAGTAATAAAAAAGCGATTACTTTGAGAAGGTTGACGGATGAGATTAAGAATTTCTTTAATCCGCAAGGCGAGCAAATACCGGAAGTCGCTTTATTATTCTTTGCCGGGCATGGATTATCTTTTGAAGAATTTGGTGAGTACCATAATTTTTTGGCTCCAGTTAATTGTGATCCCGAACAAGAAATTTGGGGTTATCATTTAGATAATTTGCAAAAGCTTTTAAAGTTTAGCCGAATTCCAGAAAAAATTGTTTGGTTAGATGCCTGTCATAGCGGGGCTTTAATCCGTGATTTTGATTCCCAAAGTGGTACGAAATGGTGTTTGATTAGTGCGGCTCCGGATCATGATGTCGCCGGTGAAAATCAACAACAAGGTGTGTTGACAGCGGCTTTGTTACAGGCTTTGGATTACCATAAACATGATACCACGTTTATTGATAGTCATGCGCTGGTAAAAAATTTAGAAGAAATTAGGCAAGCTGACGGTATTACGCAGCAATTCACTTATAAAAATAGTGAGCAGAGTATTTTATTAACCGGGCAACATTTGGCGGTTAAGGATGAAAGTTTACAAGGAGTTTGTCCGTATAAAGGTTTGTTATATTTTGATTATCAAGGCCATGACCCTTTGTTTTATAAGGGTAGAGCGGCTTTAACCGCGCAATTATTGGATCAGGTAAAAAAGCAGCGTTTGGTGGCGGTGTTAGGGGCTTCGGGGAGTGGCAAATCTTCTTTGGTACGGGCGGGGTTAATTCATCAATTGCAAACGGGCCATAATATTTCAGGCCATTGGCAGATTTTGCCGATTATGCGGCCGGGCGCAACGCCATTAGCGGAATTAACTGCGGTTGTAGCGAAGGTAGATGAAAAGTATTCTGAGCATTTGTTGATAGTTGAATTGTTGATATCGATTTAGTCGCTTTTTCGTTTTCGACTTGTAATGCTTCTTTTTCTATCATTACTTTTTCTTCTTGGGTGAAGGTTTAATCGTTATAACACATTACACTAACTTAATGGTAGTGCAGAGACGCTAATATAGGTTGAAAATTCTCCTTCTGCAAAGACAACTCAACCTTGTATTGATTTTTTCCAACTGTATATTGTTTTATATTAAGTTTTGACATAATTTGAATTCCAATGTAGAATAGCAACGTCATTGCTCACTATTATTTACTACATTTGTTTTTTTTATCAATAGAGAAAACTTACATAATGACAAAATTAGCATTAATGAATTTAAAAAATTTGCCAAAAATACCCGGTAGGGGACAATATGATGATGAAGCAAGAAAAAATCGCTTAAATTTTATAAAAAAGCAAACATCAAGTTCATTAGAACAAGTTGCTCAACATTCTTTTGAACCTAAAAAATTAGTAGGTAACATTGAGTCTTTTATTGGTTCAGTAGAAATTCCAGTTGGCATTGCCGGCCCTCTTTTGGTAAAAGGTCAACATGTAGAAGAACTAATTTATATCCCAATGGCAACTACAGAAGGTGCTTTAGTAACATCAGCAATTCGTGGTGCTACAGTAGTTTCTCGCTCTGGTGGCGTGACATCGCGCGTATTAGGACAACGGATGATACGAGTACCATTATTTATACTAACTGATTTAAATGCAGCTTTACTTTTTGCACAATGGATAAAAAACCATTACCCAGAAATCAGAGAACAAGCATTTAAATATTCAAATTATGCTGAATTGGTTGCGCTGGAACCAAAAATTATTGGCAAATCTGTACATGTACATTTTGTTTATGAAACAAATGATGCCGCAGGGCAAAATATGACAACTACCTGTACTTGGCATGCTTGTCTTTGGATACAAGAACAAATAAAAACATTGCAACAAATCCAGATTAAAAAATTTATCATTGAGGCTAATCTTTCCAATGATAAAAAAGTTACTTATCAATCATTTATTAATGGGCGTGGTATAAAAGTTATAGCAGAATGTCAACTTCCATTTCAAGTGATTAAACGGTTGTTTAAAGTAACTCCTAAACAACTTGTGGAAACTTATCAAGGATTTGTTAATGGTAGCATTGCAGCCGGCATGGTGGGCATTAACATTAATATAGCTAATATGATAACAGCTATTTTTGTTGCCTGTGGACAAGATATTGCTTGTGCTCATGAATCTGCTATTGGTCAATTATATTTGGAACTCACCGAAGATAATCAATCAGTTTATGCAACTTTACTTCTTCCAAGTCTTATAATTGGTACAGTGGGTGGAGGTACTGCCTTACCTCAACAGAAAGAGTGTTTGGAGATTATGGGATGTGCTGGCTCGGGCAAAGTACGCCGTTTTGCTGAAATTATTGTAGCTGCTAGTCTTGCTTTGGATCTATCTACATTAGCGGCTATTGCTGGAGGACAGTTTGCATTGTCCCATGAAAAATTAGGGCGCAATCGACCAGTGGATTTTCTAAAACTAAACCACTTGAACGCGGAATTTTTTACTCCGTTTTTTAGGCACTATTATCATGACAACGAATTGCATATCGCAAAGATAGAATTGATGCGAAATATCAAGATGGGTAGTAGCATTATTACGGAACTAACTTCCCATAAAGTTAATAAACTAGTGGGACATTTTCCTTTCTTGGTTGATTGTATACATTCACATGGACAACAAAACCAAGTTAAAGTTATGGTCAAAGTTAAACCACTTGATCAGGAAGTCATAATCATGATAAACAGTATGGCTGCAATGTGTGACCCGCAACTAGCTCAAGCATACGCCCACTTTCAAGAAAAAACTGGATTTGCTGCCTGTCATATTAAGGAACTTGCTGTGATGCATCAAAGGGATACTCGTTTCACTAACTACGTCCCTATTGTTTATGATACTTATGAAAATATGGAACGTGAAGCTTATATTATCGTTGAAGAATACTTAGAAAATTTGGTGTTAATGGATACAGCAGATGATGTGTCAGGTTGGAGCAGTAAACATATTAACGCCGCAATTGAGGGCATTGCAACAATTCATAGTATTTGGTTAGGTAGAGAAACTGAATTAAAACAGCAACATTGGCTGGGTTACTATCCAACCCGGGAACGAAGAATAAAAATGTTACCTTTATGGAAGGCATTAGCTACAAATGCTATGGAAGAAGATGAGCATCTACAGTGGTTTGGAACCGATGATTTTGAATCATATACCAACATCTTAGCTACAATGGATGAATGGTGGACACAACTAGAAACCATACCTAAAACGCTTATTCATAACGATTTCAATCCACGCAATATTGCATTTAGAACGACTGATGATGGCCTTCGCTTATGTGCTTATGATTGGGAACTTGCCACCATTCATGTTCCTCAGTATGATTTAGTTGAACTGTTATCATTCACATTGCAGCCCAATGTAACAGAAAAAACAGTGACTGATTACGTGGAATACCATCGCCTTGTTTTAGAAAAATCAGCCGGAATTAAATTTGATCCATATCAATGGCGTGAAGGCTACCGCTTGGCCTTGTACGATTTTCTAATTAACCGTTTATCACTTTACTTTATGGCCCATATTTTCCGTCACTATGATTTTATGGAAAGGGTCTATACTACATTCAAACAGTTACTTAAAATTGAAGAAAACCAGTTTACTAATTCTTAAGCTTAAGCAGGAGTTCCATTTTGGCTAATAATAACCTATTTATCGTTAAATTAAACTGGGTCGACTATCTCACCCTTTCTGGTGTTTTGTGGTCATCTTGTTCCATCATATTGTCACTTTCCGATTATTTTGCTTTTGCCTTAAGCCTATTATTTGTTGCAATGTTAGCTGATGCTTTTGATGGTATTTTTGCACGCAAATATGGATTGGAACGAGAATTTGGGCGATATCTGGATAGCTTTGTAGATATGCTGGATTATCTTGTAGCACCAACAATTTTTCTTTATTGCTGGGGATTCAACGGTATCATCAATAGTATGATTCTAATGTTTTTTGTAACATGCGGTATTATACGGTTAGCAGTTTTTAATCAAATTGGTAATCTCAAAGAAGCTAACAAACTAAGTTACTGGGGAATGCCAGTATTTTGGAGCATCTTTATCCTAGCATTTGCCTATTTGCTGGCACTCTTAGTCAGCAAACCTTTTGTCATCATCATCTTGGCAATCATATTGATTATTTACTCAATCTTAATGATTTATAATGGACAGTTTTATAAATTTCAGAATATTAAGTTGATTTTGATTTTAGTAGTGGGAAACATTATTTTATTTGCATTCCTTGGCTATGAGCCAAAACCGGCTTTCAAAACTTTTTGGGTATTGATAGGTAGTGCACTTTTTTTGACTTTACCAATTATTGTAGGAGGTGTTCTACATATGGTATTTGTCACTAGACAGTGGTTGAATTTTTTGGCAGTACCGGTTCAAAAACGCTTATTCGGTGCTAACAAAACTTGGCGTGGTTTTATTATTATGCCCATTGTCACCATCCTAGGGGTTTGGATAACCCAAATTTTAGAACCACTATGGCAAGATTGGCTATTAGTCAGCTTACAAGATATTTCTATAGTAGGAATTGGTTCAGTATTAGGACTGAGCTATGTATTATTTGAGCTGCCTAATTCTTATTTTAAACGTCGTCTTGGCGTGGCTCCCGGAGAAACTCCTAAACAATGCCGTTATTGTTTTATCTTACTTGATCAATTGGATTCTGCTTTTGGCATTATTTTGGTTTACTTTTTTTTGATAAATATACCGATTAAGATACTATTGGTTCAAATAGCCATTTTTCCCTTAGTTGTTATGATTGTTAAATTAGGCTTATATTTCCTGAAACTGAAGAAAAATTATCATTAGCAACTTAAATCAAATATATGGAGTCTACTATGGTCTTTTCTGGTATTGGAATTTTATTAGGTACTTATATTGGGATAAAAATGCTTAAAAAGTATCGTACTGATAAACAGCTACAATGTACTAATCAATTGAAAAGTCTAGATAGTCATTTAAATGCAGGTAATTCTGATAAAGTGTCGGATCGCTATTTGAATATAAGTATTATTTCTATTGGTTTGGCTGTAATCAGAACTACTTCTCCATTTTTAAACATATTAAGTGCCAGTGTAATTGTATATAGTGCTATCCCTGTACTTCAACAAACTTGGTATTCGTGGTTTAAAGAACGTAAAATAGGGCATGATATGTTGATATCTATTTTACTGATCATGGCTCTTCTGACCGGCCAATACCTTGCTTTGACAATTGGTATTTTTTTATATCATGTTGCTGGGAAAATTTTGACAAAAACTAAAAATGACTCAAAAAACATGCTTACTCAACTGTTTAAACAAAAACCAAGAAATGTATGGATTTTAAAAAACCAAGTTGAAATTGAAGTACCATTAGAGACAATCAATGTCAATGACATTATAGCGGTCAATACTGGAGAAATTGTACCAATTGATGGTGTTATAATTGAAGGCATGGCAATGATCGATCAGCATACTTTGACTGGTGAATTTCAACCAGCCGAAAAGGGAATTGGAGATAATGTTTTCGCTTCTACACATATTATAACTGGTCGAATATTAGTGAAAGTTGAACAAACTGGGAAAGAAACTACAATTGCTAAAATTGGCGATATTTTACAACACACTGCGGATTTTAAAAATCAACTCCAATTAAAAGGAGAAAAATGGGCAGATAAAGTAGCTATGCCAATTTTGGGAATGACTGCCTTTGCTTTTCCTATTTTAGGGCCAATTGCTACAACTGCCCTTATCAATAGTAGTTTTGGAAATCGTATTAGATTACTTGCTCCGCTTGGAACACTTAATCATCTTAATTTAGCATACCAAAAGGGTATTCTCATTAAAGATGGACGTGTTCTAGAAACATTGAACCAAGTAGATACACTGCTATTTGATAAGACTGGAACTTTAACCAACGAACAACCAGAAATTGGTTCAATCATTGTCTGTGATGATAATGAACATGACATTTTAAGGTACGCGGCGATAGCTGAAGGTAAACTAACTCATCCTATTGCTAATGCAATTGTTAAAAAAGCTAAGGAATTCAATCTAAGTTTACCGAATGTAGATGATTCCAATTATCAAATTGGTTATGGCATCACCGTATTTATTGAAAACAAGACTATCAAAGTGGGTAGTCTTCGTTTTATGGCATTGACAGAAATGGTTGTACCAGAGATAATGGAGAAAGCAATAGCACATTCCCATAGTAATGGTCATACTTTGGTAATAGTTGCCATCAATAATGAAATCAAAGGTGCTATTGAGATACGACCTCAACTACGCTCAGAAGTCAAACAAATTATAACTAACTTACGGCAAATTGGTATAAAGCATCTTGCTATTGTATCAGGTGATCATAAACAAGCTACTCGAAAATTATCAGAGGAACTGGACATGGATGACTACTTCTTTGATGTTCTTCCACAAGATAAAGCTAAGATTATTAAGCAATTACAAAAAGAAGGTAAAAAGGTTGGTTTTATTGGAGATGGAATCAATGATGTGCTTGCTATGAAGACAGCCAATGTTTCTATTTCCATACACGGAGCCACGTCTATTGCTACTGATGTAGCTCAAATCGTTTTCATGGATGGTAGTCTATCTCAATTATGTGAATTATTTGAATTGTCGAAAAGTTTGGACACCAATTTACAAAATACGCTTAGGATTATTATTATACCAACTGCACTTGACATTGGAGGGGCGTTTTTCTTAGGATTTAATATGATGACTACCGTAATAATCAATAACGTTGGTTTGATATTAGGTTTGGGAAATGTCATGCTTCCTTTAAAAAAATTTCGGGGGTAACAACGTAATTTTCGAGCTGGAAAAAGGGGACAGACTCGAATTATTTTGGTTTTTTGGAACAGAATTAAACAGATTAACAGGATGCTCAGGATTACTCTTAGGTTTAATCCTGATTATCAGAAAATCCGTGTAATCATGTTCAAAAGGAAAATGGTTTGAACAGGATTCAACAGATTGACAGGATGCTCAGGATTTTTTTTAGAACTAAAGTAACTCATAATAGGAGTGAACGATGCAAGCAATGACATTAAATGAAGCCGCACAAGATTTATTGAGCGTGATGGACAGAGTAAACAATAAGCATGAACCTTTGATGGTAACTTATGAACGTTGCAAGTCTGTGGTCATTATGAGCTTAGATGATTTTAATGCTTGGCAAGAGACAGCTTACTTCACCAGTGCAAATGCTAAGAATTTACTAAAAACAGCAGAAATTCGCACACATACTATGCGGCGCAAGCCTTCTTCTAAAATCGCGGGCAAAGGGCAGATTTTGGGAGATATTATGAAGCCAATAGTCGCTATTGAGGAGTGGAGTGCATTGGTATGATTTATAGTATTCCAGATAAATATGTTGGCCAAAAACCTCGGAGGTTTACGAAACCTCGGAGGTTTCGGACTCAAGGATTTTTCTGGAATACTATAGATACCCATTCAAACAAGAAATTAAGAGGATTAAAAAATGCCAGCTAAAGATGTTTACCATGACATGGTAAAAAATGCCTTAATCAAGGAAGACTGGACAATTACCAATGATCAACTGTTCATCCACTTCGGTGGTTTTGATATGTATATTGACTTAGGTGCCGAGCAAGTTTTCGTTGCCGAAAAAGAGGAACAAAAAATTGCCGTTGAGGTTAAAAGTTTTGTAAGTGGTCCTTTTATATCTGAGTTTCATACGGCAGTGGGGCAAGTGATGAATTATCGTTCGGCGTTAAAGAGAATTGATCCATACCGTGTCTTGTACTTGGCGGTTCCAAGAATAATATACAAAACTTACTTTACGCGCCCATTTGTTCAAGCCGTCATTGAAGATTATCACATCAAGTACATCGTCTATCATATTGAAAAAGAGGAGATCGTCAAATGGCAAATGTAGCAAAATACCAAACCCATGTCGAAAATTTGATAAAGGAATATAGCCACTATAAACCTTCGTATGGCGATATGGAAACTGAACTGGTTTTTGATCGGGAACATAACCACTATATGCTAGTCAATGTTGGCTGGTATGACGATGAACGAATTAGTGGTTGTGTCTTACACCTAGACATCAAAGACGGTAAAATTTGGATACAACAAGATGGGACTGAGCATGGTATCAGCAATGAATTAGTCACGAAAGGTATTCCCAAAGAAGACATTGTGTTAGCCTATCATGCGCCGTACATGAGAAAACATACGGGGTTTGCGGTTGATTAGGCAATGCCATTAAGTTAAGCATTGGAGTCCAAACCTTCAGATTTGGAAGTGTTTGATATTTAAGCCGAATAATCCAAATCTGAAGGTTTGGATTCCAACAAAATTCCTTAACTTAATGGCATTGGGTTGATTAGGCGGTTAAGTTTAACGGATTGACAAGATGCTCAGGATTATTACTCTTAGGTTTAATCCTGATTATCCGAAAATCCGGGTAATCATGTTCAAAAGGAAGATGGTTTGAACAAGATTTAACGGATAGACAGGATGCTCAGGATTATTACTCTTAGGTTTAATCCTGATTATCCGAAAATCCGTGTAATCATGTTCAAAAGGAAGATGGTTTGAACAAGATTTAACGGATAGACAGGATGCTCAGGATTATTACTCTTAGGTTTAATCCTGATTATCCGAAAATCCGTGTAATCATGTTCAAAAGGAAGATGGTTTGAACAAGATTTAACAGATTGACAGGATGCTCAGGATTACACTCTCTTAGGTTTAATCCTGATTATCCTAGAATCCGTGTCATCTTGTTCAAAAGGAGGATGGTTTGAACAAGATTTAACTTCTGTCTAGGATGCTCAGGATTATTTATTTGATTATTCAATAATTTATCCTGATTATCCTAAAAATCTGGGTAATCTTGTTCAACACACTGATTAGTGATAGTTATTAACCGGAAAAATATGATTACCGTCTGGAATTTATTGAATGGTTGTCTTTGTATAAGATGTGGCTCAGCTTGAATGAAAAATATCAACAATTAGTCACTCGCCAAACCATTGCTATTTCAATTAAAACCACAGTGATGTCTCTTTATTCACAATCCACTCGCCTCGCGCCTGAATAGATTTTATTTATATTTTGCCGAATCACTATCCCTTTATTAAACGTTCTGGTTTACATTCCATTGGGAACCCAAATAGGCAAATTTTTTTGAAGAAAATTATCATGTTAACGGAAATTTTACCCAGCCAAATTGACAATATTTGGGAGAATCTTCGGAGACTTCTCTATCAGTTAACAGTTGGTGGCGTTTAGAAAGGTAATCATACGTCCGTGCTTAAACAAAAGCATCTTCGTTGACCGATTCGAAAAAATACTTATGAAAGCAATTGCGATTTTATTTAGAATATTATGGATAATAATTCTTCTTATAGGAATTTTTTTTGCAGTTATAGTAAATAGGGATATTGACCAAGGAGATATCATCCTTCTGATAGATGTTAGTATTCTTATATTTTTCGAGTTTTTGGTACTAAAGTTAAAAGAGAAACAAATAAAGTACAAAAAAGTAACACTTTTTGTTTTATCATTAATTTTGTTGCTTATTATGATTGCGGTTTTTGCTGGAAAAGAAATAATCAGGGAATATCAAAGCGGAGGACTGTTTTAATAATTACGAAGAAGAAAGGGATGGAGGGCAGGTTTTACAATGCAACATTGTTATATCAAAACATAAATGACCACTGTCAAAGCCCGTTTATTTGTGAAACAATTGGTGAAGGTATTGAAACCAAGGATCGAATCAACCCTTGGTTTCTAAATGTTCAAGTTATTTTGTTACAAGTACTAATTTTCCTCCGGCTCATCCGGCTCCTCATGAGCAATACCGGTGTGGCAATCAATACAAGTCTCCCCTTTTTCAATAGCCCGTTTATGCTTCTTAGCTGCGCTACTGTCTTGCTCGTCGAAATCCATGTGTTCATAAGAATGACAATCGCGACATTCGCGTGAATCAGATGCTTTCATTTTTGCCCATACTAGGTTAGCCATGTGCCAACGACGAGCCTCATATTTTTCTTTGGTGTCAATTGTCCCCATGATTTCATGGTAAACGTCTTTGGCAGCCATGAATTTAGCCCAGAGTTTAGGCACTAAAGCCCGTGGCACATGGCAATCAGCACAACCAACCGTTATTCCACGGACATTGTTATAATGTACCCGCTCTTTCATTTCTGCGAGGTTAGTCTGCATGGTATGGCATGAGGTACAAAACTCAGTAGTGTTGGTGTATTCCAAAGTGACAGTAAAAATGCCGGCAAACAAAATGCCGCCAATAAATATCAAAGTACCCCAAATAAATAGTTTTTTGCGCGGGCGAGGCGACTCATTTTGGTTCATGTTTTTTTAGACCAGATTCGGTACGTGTTGTTGAATGTTAAAACGAAGTGAAAGGGTGTGTGATACTGACACAATTGTTAGACGGGGTTTGCAGAACATAAGTACTGAAGCATAAATTTTCTGGTATTTTAAGGGAAGCCAATCTCGATGTGGCAACCATAAAGGATTGCCCAGACTCACCGTCGTGTAGGGGCATACCGATTTGGTTGCCCTGAAAGTTCCGGCAAAATACCTGATAATATGTGCTTCGGTACTTAGTAGGCCAAACTTCGTTACGGTTGTTGGACGGGGTTTGCAACCCCGTCCATTTGATACCTATAGACGAAAAGAATAAATAACTTCACAAAAAACCTCCGAGGTTTCCAAAACCTCGGAGGTTTGGCTGCAAATATTTTTCTGAAAATCTATAAGTAACTATCCTCGCATCAACTATCCTATTTTAATTTAAGCCGCCGTTGGCTTGGCTACCAAATCAACATGAGGCACCTTCTTTAAACTCCACTTCTTGGACTTGCGATCATAAGTGGAGTTGACGAAGCATTTCCAATTTTCTTCATCAACTAAGTTGAAGTCCATCCGATAGTAGAAGCCCGGATAACGGGACTCTTCACGGAATTGGATATGTTTCATGTGGGCTTCCGCTGTGATAATGCGGTGATAGTTTTCCCACGCACGGAGCAACTCATGCAAATCTTTAGCACGCATCTTAAAGGAATCTTCCTTGATCATCTCCAACTTGTCTTCGCAGACTTGCAACATGTGTGCGTTGGTTTGATACCAAGTTGCTACACCAGCACAGTATTCGTCCATGATCTTTTGCAGACGGAATTGCAACATTCTGGGCGTGATATAATTTGGATTTATGTCAATGGCGGTGCTGTAATCCTTGTGTTCCAAGAAAGTCTTCACCGGCGCATAAATTTCTTTAACCAAATCGTCAACTGGGGTATCCAACTCCGGCTTCCAATCCTTATTATCCAACGCAAATTTCACCATACTTTTGGCGGCAAGACGGCCTTCGGCATGGGAGCCAGAGGAGAATTTATGGCCAGAGGCACCAACACCATCACCGGCAGTGAACAAACCTTTTATTGTTGTCATGGAACGATAACCCCAAGACCATTCTGGTGGTGCACCTACATCGGTTGGGCCAGAAACCCAAATACCACAACAACCTGAATGTGAACCCAACAAGTACGGCTCGGTTGGCATCAACTCCGACGCTTTTTTCTCCGGCTCAATGTTTTCACCAGCCCAAACTCCGGCTTGACCAATACACATATCCAAAAAGTCTTCCCAAGCCTCAGCTTCTAAGTGCTTGATTTCTTTGGGAGTCATGGTTTCGGCCAATTTAGCCAATGCGGTTGGGGTATCCATGTAAATAGGACCACGCCCGTTTTTCATCTCGTGCATCATGAGATGGTTACGCAAACAAGAGGCTGGCACCGCTGCAAGACCATAAGGCGGATAGTCTTTCAACATTTCCTTGTTCCTTTCCATGTAATTCTCACCCAAAGCATTGGTAGCTTTGGCTTTAAAGAGCAAGAACCACGCACCGACTGGGCCATACCCATCTTTGAAACGAGCTGGCACAAACCGATTTTCCATCATGGTCAATTCTGCACCGGCTTCGGCTGCCATTGCGTAGGTTGAACCCGCATTCCAGACTGGATACCAAGCACGCCCGGTGCCTTCACCGACTGAACGTGGACGGAAAATATTGACACAACCACCAGCCGCTAATAGACAAGCTTTGAACTTGTAAACATGGATTTTGTGTTCACGTACCGAGAAACCAATGGCTCCGGCAACCCGCGAAGGATCATTTTTATCATTTACCAATTTAACAATAAAAACCCGCTCTTGGATGTTATCAGTACCAAGGGCTTTCTTAGCGGCTTCAGCGACAATCCACTTGTAGGATTCGCCGTTAATCATAATTTGCCATTTACCAGAGCGGACTGGTTTGCCCCCATCTTTCAAGGACTTGCCTTCGTCACCCGGCTGTTTCCAAATGGGCAATCCCCACTCTTCAAACAAGTGTACCGAATCATCAACATGACGGCCTAAATCATAAGCCAAATCATCGCGAGTAATACCCATTAAGTCATTGGCAACCATACGGGCATAATCGGCCGGGTCATTTTCGCCCAAATAAGTGTTAATTGCAGACAAACCTTGAGCTACCGCACCGGAACGGTCCATCGCCGCTTTATCAATCAATTTGACTTTCAAATCAGTGCCATCGATCCAGCGCATCATTTCATACGCGGCACCACAACAAGCCATACCCCCACCAATTAAGAGAATATCAACTTCTTCTTCAATGACTTGTGGATCACCAAAAGTACCTT
>Ga0233403_10001034_pt1 | contig 13083 bp, 14 predicted proteins | sample Na_oxic_1_MG_FD_179866 | JGI IMG/M metagenome (GOLD analysis project Ga0233403, IMG submission 179866) | Seawater microbial communities from Saanich Inlet, British Columbia, Canada - Na_oxic_1_MG | ecosystem: Environmental > Aquatic > Marine > Inlet | place: Canada: British Columbia | collected...
TGCTCGTTGCCAAGTGCGCTTTGCCGTTGCGTAGAAGTTAAAGCCTCTTGAAACGTAGGCAGTTTCCCTATTGCTTCGGGCATTTCGCGGAAAAACTGGTCAATTATCGGCCAGGTTTCTTCACGTATCTGATATTTCATCTGTTTTACCTCCAAAATTTTTTGCCAGATCATTTCTGGATCGGTAGCCAGCCCAACATCTATGATCAGTTGCAGATAATCATTCAATCCGTCGCGCACACACAACGAAATAAACTGTTCCAATTTGTTACCCCGTGCTAACGGTAACAGCGGATAGTTTTTTGGGACTAAGTCCAGTTCACTCGGATGAATGATCCATTTTCCCAATACCTCATCACAGTGATAAATGCCGGCCTCTTTGTTAACAAATCGATACGCTTTTTCAAGTTCATTCAAAATTTTATTGGGCCGTGTGACACAAACTATCGTTGCCGTGATTTCGTTGAGGAGTTGACTTGGCTTGCTCTTATTCGCGTCATTTTTCTTCCGCGTTGAGGCGGACTTTTTTTCATATTTTGGGACACCAAGTCCATCAGCCCGCATCAGAATCAGGTTATAATCGTCCACCGTTAATGGGTCATGGATACCTTTGAGTTCAACGGCGTTGACTTGTCGAAAATGGGCAAACACGGTATTTTGTAATTTGCTTTTGTCCGCGTCAGTACATCCGACTACCAAATCAATTTTACGCGATCTAGAAAAAACCTCAAGTTCCGTTTCGACGGAAAGCCCCTTACTTTTAAAAAAACGATGATAAAATGCTTTAGCCGTTTCATCAAAGGGTTCATGTTTCGATGTCATTTTTTTTTTAAACCTCTTTTTCTCGTTTTGCTCTAGTACCTTGTCCAATTCAATAAACCGGATAACACCTCCGTCCGTCCTCCTTCGTCCACCGGAGTGCAAGGCGTACCTTGCACGAGTTTCACCTACAAAGTGAGAATTTGCGCTGCAATTGACGAATCACTAAGCGATGCTCGTTGCCAAGTGCGCTTTGCCGTTGCGTAGAAGTTAAAGCTTCTTGAAACGTAGGCAGACAAATTGGGCAACCAATATGAAAAAAATTAACAATCCAGTTGGGTAAAATTATCTATTTATGATATAAAATTGACTGAAGGGGATTGTGGTAAAGTCAATAAAGCACCAGGCGTACAGAGATGTTTTAAGTACCGAAAATAGTTGTCAACTTCCAGTACTCGTTTCTCAAAATCTTCAATGACTTTTTGCATCTCGTTCTCTCAAAGAGTAGATAGTTGATCCAGTCCATTTATTCTCATAAATAGGTCCAACCGAGTTTCAGGGCGAACGTTTTCCAGTAATAAAACGATCCGAGTACCACGACTTTCAAATTTTCCCCGTTCCAAAGGTGACAAATCTGAAAACCGAAAGCCATCACACTTGGAAAGCCTTTCAAGGTTTTGTAACTGAATCTCATTATTTAGAAATGCCTCCAAGGTGGTGAGTCGTCGGACACCGTCGATCAGTTCCCATTTGTCTTCGTCAATCTTGACGGCAAACAGTTCGGAAAAGGGTAAACCCAGTAAAACGGTTTCAATCAATCTCATGCGCTTTTGGTCCGTCCAAACGATAGGGCGTTGATATTCAGGAATATCAATTTCCCCATTACGTAACATTTGCACCGTATAACCGACCGTCAACCCAAGTGTGGTGTAATTGATTTGATTTCGCGTGTGCCAGATTTGTTCTTCGGCTTGTTCTACTGCTTCAGTATTCATCATTTTAGTTATTTATCTTCATTTTTAGCCTAAAAAGGAATGGAAAAATTTTTTGCTTGGAATGAAAAATCCGGTTATCAAATATAATCCTGGTAGTTATATAAGGTTTCAACGAAATTCTTAAAATCCAATCAATAACGACAAGGATTTTATTTTAGAACGGGATTAGATTATTATGGTTTCAAAAAAGCTCTTCAAACTGTCTTCAAAAAAATCCTTTCTAAAATAGAATCCTTCTCGTTAATATAATCCCAGTTATTATACTGAAAGCACCGATTAACCGGAAAGCGGCATACTCCGTATACGCTTTCCAGTTGCCGCAAAAATCGCGTTGGTAACCGCCGGAATGATGGGCGGCGTGCCCGGTTCGCCAATACCACCCGGTTGCTCTTCGCTCGGTATGATATGCACTTCAACTTCTGGCATATCGGCCATTTTCAACGTTGGAAAGTCGTGAAAATTGCGTTGCACAACCCGTCCCTGTTTTACCGTGATAGCCTCTTTCAGTGTACTCAATCCGAAAACAATCGCACTTTCCATTTGTGCGTTGATGGTATTGGGATTGACCGCGATGCCACAGTCTACGACACAGACAACCTGATGCACGGTCACGTTGCCGCTCTTATTGACGGAAATTTCGGCCACTTCTCCAACAATACTGCCAAATGATTTGTGAATGGCCATACCGCGATAGCGGCCTTTTGGAGCCGGTTTTGTCCAAGCCGATTTGTCGGCCAATGTCTCTAACACGTTCAAATAGCGCAGATTTTCACTCAACAGTGTTCGGCGCAACTGATAAGGATCGGTGCCGCTGGCATGAGCTATTTCATCAATGAAACTCTCGATAAAAAACGCATTATGTGAGTGTCCCACCGAGCGCCAAAAGCCAACCGGAACGTGAATCTTTGTCATCACATAATCGGTGTATTGATTGGGAATATTGTAGGCGGTATCGGCAATGCCTTCCACCGCTGCATGGTCCACACCGTTTTTCACCATAGAAGGAAAAAGCCGACTGAAAATAGAGGGACCCACAATACGCGCTTGAAAAGCGGTCGGTTTGCCGTTGTCATCTAACCCAGCGGTCAACTTCACCAGCATCGCTGGGCGATAAAAATCCTGCTGAGTATCTTCTTCGCGTGACCAAATCAGTTTGACCGGTTGTCCAACCGCTTTTGACAATAACACCGCTTGAACGACAAAATCCAATTCAAAACGTCGCCCAAATCCGCCGCCTAAATAAGTGGTATGCACCACGACTTTTTCTAACGGCAAGCCGGCGATTTGAGCCGCGGTTTGTTGGGCACCGTCCTGAATTTGCGTCCCGACCCAAATATCACAACCGTCTTTTCTGACTGAAGCCGTACAAGTCATCGGCTCCATCGTTGCATGGGCCAGAAATGGGACACTGTATTCTGTTTCCAACGTGGTTTTAGCGGCTTTCAATGCGGTTTTAACATCGCCACTCTGATGAGCAACTGCCGCTTGGTTTTCTGTCAAGCCTTGCTGGAACAGTTTAGTGATACTGGCCGTATCGACCTTATCATGTTCGGTTTCGGCAAAGCGTACCTGAAGTGCGTCAAGCCCTTTTTTGGCTTGCCAATAATTTTCGGCAACCACCGCTACGCCATTAGGAATTTTTACGACGGCTTTGACTCCGTTGATGGCTTTGGCCGCCGCTTCATCGTACTGCTTAACGGTGCCACCAAACACCGGGGACTGTTTCACGGTGGCAATCAACATATTCGGCACTTTGACATCAATCCCAAAAACCGCGCTGCCGTCGACTTTTTCTGGCGTGTCCAAACGCTTAATGGGTTGACCGATAATCTTAAATTCGTTCGGCGATTTTAATCGAGGTGACGAAGGCGGGGATAGTTTAGCGGCCGCTTCGGCCAGTTGCCCATAACGGAGCTGTTTACCGCTGGCGGTGTGTATGACTTGACTATTAGCCGCATGACAATCTTTCGGAGCCACTTGCCACTGCTGGGCGGCGGCTTCAATCAACATTTCTTTGGCCGCTGCACCGGCCGTGCGTAACATTTTCCAGCGACCCCGTATGGTGGTACTACCGCCGGTCACTTGCATCCCGATCAGCGGGTTCTTGTAAACACCACCGATGGGCGATGTGGCTATTTGTATTTTACTCCAATCAGCTTCAAGCTCTTCAGCAACTAACATTGGTAATGACGTGTACACACCTTGACCCATTTCAGAATGGGCTATCATAACGGTAATGCTGTCATCAGTCCCAATGCGTAGCCAAGCATTGATATCGGCCTCAATCGTTTCAGCGGCTTGCGCGAAACGACTGTTTTGAGGCCAATGAAAACCAATGATTAGTCCACCAGCAACGGCGGCTGAGGATTTGAGAAAATTTCGGCGATTTATGTTTAGAGCATCCAAGATGATTCTCCTCATTTTTCAGATAAATCTGTTACCCGACGATTTAAAAAACCGGTCAGGTCGTTTGAAAACCGGTTAAGTCGGCTGGTGTATCGATATCCCAACGGGTACCTGCATCACTACTGGAAAAGAAAGTCACTTGGGCACGATGCGATTGTAGTATGATGCGTGCGCCTTGGTCACCGGTGAGTTTGCTTAACGGTGCCCGAAAGGATTGACTAAATCCAATCGGGTGCCCGCGTTGTCGTTGATAGGTTGGGGCCACTATGTCGGCCCCTTGTTGTAACAGGCTGACCAGTCGAGAGAATGTGACTGGTTGAATAAATGGCATATCGGCTAACGCAATTATCCAAGCGTCGGTCTCTAAGCTGGCCTTAACACCACAAGCGATACTGGCGCCCATACCGGCTTGTGCGTCCGCGCAAGTGATAATTGTGATGCCTTGGTGATGCAACAAGTCGGCTAATTCGGTCGATTCCGGACGCACAACGGCTAGGGTTTGATCTGCCGCTGCCAATAATTTTCGCGCCGCCGTGATTGCAACGGGTGTTCCATCGGCAAGTGGCTGCAACAATTTATCACCGCCAAAACGACGACTGTAGCCGGCGGCTAATAAAATACCGGTAATCGTCATATCATATTTCGCTCGGCCGTCATTTCGGCCAAAATGGCTATCGCAATTTCTGGCGGGGTGCGGCTACCAATCGGTAAGCCAACTGGCGCATGTAGACGCGCTAACGCGTCGTCAGAAATACCTAAACTGGTCAAGCGTTTACGCCGTTTGTCATTATTACTCTTAGAACCCAACGCGCCGATATAAAAGGCTGGCGAGTTGAGAGCTTCTAATAAAGCCAAGTCATCCAATTTAGGATTGTGGGTTAACGCGACAACGGCACTTCGTTTGTCCTGTATTAGGGCGGTGACTACGTCATCCGGCATACGGCTGTCCAATCGGGCACCCAGCGTCTGCCAAGTGGCTGCATATTCTTGGCGAGGGTCGCAAACAATGACTTTATAATCCAAAGCCAACGCAAATTCTGACAAATAACGAGAAATTTGTCCGGCACCAATAATCAGTAATTGCCAAGCGGGTCCATAAATGCGAGTTAATTGGTCGCCTTCATAACGCAAAGTTTGATGTTTCGGAAAATCGTTCTTTCTTCCGGCGACGACTTCGGTTGGCTCCAACATTGGCCAAGTCACTTGTCCAGTCACCATATTCAGTTGTCGCGCAATTAACTGGCGTTGCTCCAATGCGGTGACGGCGGGTTTGATACTGTCAACGTTGGTTAACGGTTCTAAGACTAATTCGATGGTGCCGCCGCAGGGTAAGCCAACCCGTTGACTTTGTTCGGTTGTCACGCCATAAGTCAGTACGGTAGGCTGCTTAAATTCACCGGCTTGCACTCGGCTGATGATATCCTCTTCAACACAGCCTCCCGATACGGAGCCAACCAACAAAACTTTTTCAGACACTGCCAATAACGCACCGACTGGACGAGGTGCGGTTCCCCAGGTTTTGACGACGGTGACTAACACAACCGGTTGGTGTTGCTCTAACCAATGCAGCGTGGTTGAAAGAACTTCAAAATCAGTGCTTTGCATCATTTATAGATATCGGTTACGTCTTTTTAAATTAAGCGGCATCGGCTGCTCGTTGAATGGCTTTGCGAACTCGTGAATAAGTGCCGCAGCGACAAAGGTTAGTCATTGCTTGGTCAATTTCCTCTTCACTGGGTTTGGGATTTTCATCCAACAGCGCGGCAGCCGACATAATCATTCCTGATTGACAGTAGCCACATTGTGGTACGTCTTCTTCTATCCAAGCTTGTTGCAACGGATGACTACGATTTGGGGATAAGCCTTCGATAGTCGTTATTTTTTTGCCAACGGCGGCAATGACTGGTAAGATACAAGAACGTACCACATGTCCATCAAGATGGACAGTGCAAGCGCCACATTGGGCGGCGCCGCAACCAAACTTAGTCCCGGTTAAGCCCAAGGTGTCGCGCAGTACCCATAACAAAGGCGTATCGGGACTTACATCGATCTGCTGTTCTTGACCATTAATAGTTAGTGTTATCATGTATTGACTCCGGTGATTTTCAAAAAAAAACTTGAACGACAGAGCCGCTTGCAAAATGTGCAAAAACGATAAGGTGTCGTTCCTTTTGAAAAAGATGTCCAAAGCTAAAGCTTTGGATTCCTGCATCTATAGTTGAATACGATTTCAGTTATAACGGCTGCAAATAGTAATGAACAATGGCCTTTAACTTATCTGCATATTGGCCTATCTCACCTAACTCATTGATATAAACCTTATCCTCACTCTTATTCTGATCAAACAAAGCCAATTGTTTTCTCTTAGGATTGTTGAAATAGAGGCGGCAGATTGGTTTACGGTTATTGTCATCAAACAAGATACCACAATAGCTAATGGTATCGCGCATCGCAACCCGCTCGGGTTTGACAACTTCGGTTAAAATCTCTCTGACAATCCGATGCCCTTCTATTTCCTCATCAGTAGTCACAATTCGACTTTTTCTATCAGCTTTTATTTCCTCTTTATCCTCAGTATTTTCCTCATTTTCTGTGTCGGTTTTATTCGAGACTTCTTCAGAAGCCAACGCGAACTTCAAGCGTTCATTTATTTTCTCATTGACGAACTGATGTAAGGCTTTTTTCACCAATTCTCCGAATTGTTGTTTGACGGGTTGGGTTAATCGGTTACCGGTATAAATTTGAGAAGCAAAGAATCTGACAAAATCTTCTGAAGGCAACGTCATTTGTTTTGCTAATATCTGCTTAATCCCATTCGTATACTTCAGTTCTGTCGCTGCTGTCAGCGTTTCTTGTAAGGAAAAAGAAGACTTACTGAATTTTTTCAAATCCTCCACCGCCGCCTCGGTTACATCAAGAAGACTAAACTCCATAAATGGCTTATCATCCATTTTATTGGGTTCCTCTAAATCCGTATAAAAGCGGTAGATAATGCCATTAGTCAACACGCCAAACCGCGCTTCAGTGACACTAAAGTAGCGGTAAAGTTGAGATTTATGTTGTTTGTCCAGATTATGCCCACACCATTTACACTCAAACAAAATAATCGGTTTGCCATCTTTCAAGATAGCATAATCAACCTTTTCACTTTTCTTGGTTCCAACATCTGCTGTGAGTTCAGGTGTCACCTCGGTTGGATCAAAGACGTTATAGCCCAACGCACTAATGAAGGGCATCACGAAAGCATTTTTGGTAGCTTCCTCCGTTTGAATGATGTCCTTTTGTTTGAACACTTTGGAGGATAAATTATTCAATTCATCTATTAAGTCCATGATAGTCTTTTTGAATGTTTAGGCGATTTATTGAAAAAAATTTTAGCCAGGCGTCGTAAGTATGCCCAAAGCTAAAGCTTTGGACTCCAACAAATCCTTTATAAAATATAACTCAGGCAGTTATTTATATACCGGTTTCGGTCAGTTATCAATCAGAAAAGCTTGCCAGTGGACAATGTGGTAATCCCTGATGAAAACCTATAGATGTTTAGAAAAAAAACGTTCCAAAGTTTTTGTCAAAAAATTGGAACGAATCGGCCTGAAAATCATTAATCTGAAAAACTCTCTGTTAAACTTTTCCGAAGTTTTCAGTACTTAATAATTTTTATCAATTTCTCGAACTACCTGAATTATATTGGCAAAAATGGATTAGTTTGTCGTTCGGAGTCCAAACTTTGGTTTGGATGTCTAAGATAAATCAGGCCGACTCATAGTTATCGGTAATAAATGGATTCCCCGGCTTTTTCAGTTAACATCAGAATTAAATCATCTGATAGCCACATTCCAGCAGCGCGTAATGCCTGAAGTGCTTCTCCTACTGATGGTATTATGCCACGCTGTTTAGCAATTACCAACATTCCGCCGGTACCTAAGGTTGCAATGCCTAACATTTTGGCACACCGACGAGCGGCTAAGTCATCTATCATCGCGTATGCGCTTGGACAGTTTAATGCCAAAGCCAGAACTTCAGATTCTCCCAAACCTAAGTCTTGTTTATTAATTATCTCAGGTATGTCAGTCACACTCACACGTTTGAACCAAGTGGTATTAACAAGCCCTTGAGACGCTAAATCCTGATGTTTCTTATTAGAGACTTCTTCCCAAACGGCATCAGGCACCCAGATAGTTGTGAACAATTGTGCCAATAAATGTGCTTGATGGCTCAGAAATAAGGTGATGAGTGGGGAAGAATCAATAATAATTTCTTTAACTGGCATTTTGTAATTCTTCCTCTAATTCTTTAGCCGTGTATTGAAAAGGTGACACTTGTAGACGAGATAAAGCCAGTATAAACTCTTCCCGAGATATCCCCATTATCTCGGCACCTTTTCCTTGAGAAATAAGTCCCAATTCATACCATTTCGCCACGGCTGACATCAGCACTCCCATTGTTCCATCAGGAATGATTGGTGACGTGATTTGGTGTTGTAATAAATCTTGTTCTAACAAAATCACGGTGACTGGTTTTCCAAAATAATCCTTGTATCGTTCTGGTACTTTAATCAGACTGTCGAGTGATTCATTTTTAAATTCAATCGCTTGCATATTGACTCCGGTGATTTTCAAAAAACTTGAACGACAGAGCCGCTTGCAAAATGTGCAAAAAAGATAAGGGTGCCATTCCGGTTGGACGACGATTTATATCCTATAGCTTTCCAGAAAAATCTTTGAGTCAGCCAAACTAAAGTTTGGACTCCGGCCAAAATCATTATCTGCTGTGATTTTTCTTTCGTCAGTTATCAATCAGAAAAGCTTGCCAGTGGACAATGTGGTTCGGTTCAACCAGCGTTTTTAAGTGAGATAATACCGGAGTAATTTTTTCTGGAATGTCAAAAAATTCTATAATCACCGGCAGATCCAACGATAAGTCCACCAAATGGGCGGAATGGATTTTACCCGATTGACCAAATCCGCTAATGCCTCGGAGTACCGTGACACCGCTGACTTGGCTTTCATCATGCAGATATTTCAACAACTTCTTTAAGCGTTTCTCTGATTCTGTCAGATAAACTCGTACCATTGTGATTGATTTCATAATTGTCTCGCCAACTGCATTCCCAGCCAAGTGGCTAACAAACACAGTAACACACTAACAAAGATATTCAAGAACGCTTTGACTTGTTCTTCGCCCTGAATCAGATTCAGGGTTTCCAGAGAAAAGGTCGAAAAAGTCGTAAACGCGCCGAGTAGCCCAATCAGTAAAGCGGCTCGCCATTCAACACTGGCAATACGTTCTAACATAAAAACCGATAAAAATCCCATGAACAAGCATCCCAATACATTGACAGCCAATGTACCATAAGGAAAGTCTCGCCCTAACAGGGCATACATGGCGGTGGACACCCAAAAACGGAGCAACGCGCCTATCGCGCCGCCGGCAGCAATTGCAACTAAACGAGTCATATTGATACACAAATATTGTCGAGGTAATCCCGATGAAAACAGATGGATGTTTGTTTAGAAAAAATCGTTCCCAAGTTTTTGTCAAAAACTTGGAACGAATCAGCCTGAAAATCATTAATCTGAAAAACTCGGTTTTCAGTCTGTTGTTAACAGCCTTACTTGACTTTTCTAATAATCGGTTTTAAATACAACAATCTACGCAATTTACGGTATTGTTGTTTAACCTCGCCATGTTCATCTTGTGGAGAAAGTCGCACTGCATACCATCCATTAGGAGTTTTGATAACATGTACTTGATCTGCGATGTTTTTGGCTTTTATCTTTCGCACCAAACCTTGTGCCCCGGTTTCGGTTCGGTAACTGGCAGCCTGTACATACCATTGATCTTCACCGGTTTGAGTAAACGGATCAGTGTTGTCTACAAAAGTCCTCGGTTCTTGCGGCTGCATGGGATTGCCATTCAGATCAAGAAAGACAAACCCTTGCGGTAGGAGGTTATGATAAGATTTTTTGGATGAAGCAGTCGGACTGGCGGCTGACTGCAGTGTTTTATTGCCAGACTGTGCCACTTCACTTAGGAGTTCTTCATCTTTCAACGGGGCACTGAGTATGTATTCCCCTTCTGAGGCGGAAGAAAAACCCAGCACCAGTTTTAAAACGCTATAGATAAATAGCACCAACAGAAACAGTACAATACCGCCCACGATGCGTTGCTTGGGATCGTAGGATTCGGTAACAGAACGACGGGGATTGCGTAGTGGCATACCAGTACCCTGTATGAGTTTTGAGCTTGATGATGCGTGACTTTTCATTTAATGACCTCATTGGTAATTGGTATTTTTTTAACGAACTGAAAAAGGACTTAATTTATCATCAGTCGCCTGGAATGAATGAACCTCGAACATTATTTAAATCTAATGTCTAATGGTTAATCAACTTGTCCGAAAATAAGGGGGTTGTGAATTTAACTATTTATTTTTATTAGGAGCCTCTTGCAAAACTCTTTTTGAAAGTTTCCCCAGGTTTCACCTGGGGCTATTCACATTCAACCCCTACCGGGTTGTCCCAGGTTTCACCTCACTGCCATTGAGTTAAGGGCAACCATTCCAGATTGCCCCTACGTAATTCATTGATTTTGTAGGGGTAATCCCTTGTGGTTACCCCAATTAAAATCCTTAATTCAATGGCATTGAGGTGAAACCTGGGGTTTTGCAAGAACCTCATTAGCTAAAAATTTATTGACGGACAAGTCTAATGGTTAATGGTGAATGGTTAATGGTTGGTTAATAGACGGGTTTGTAACCGTTCAATGAGAGAATATTATTTATAAATCAATGCTTTTAAACGGTACTTTCGCGTAAATAATGTAACGTTTTGATTTTAAAAATCAATTTTAAGTTTAAGCTAACGAGCCTCTTGCAAAACTCTTTTTGAAAGTTTCCCCAGGTTTCACCTGGGGCTATTCACATTCAACCCCTATCGGGGTTGTCCCAGGTTTCACCTGGGGTAAAAGCAAGAGGCGAGTGGGGTTATTCTTTTAACAATATCAACCCCGTAGGGGTTGAACGTGAATAGCCCCAGGTGAAACCTGGGGTTTTGCAAGAGCCTCTAACCATTTTAATTAAAAGTACTTTTAAAAAATAAGCGAAAGTGGCGTTTAAATACAGTCGGTTTTAATTCAATTCAAATACTTTGTGAGGCTCAAGTTATTTCGCAATAACTCTAATAATTTTAATGAGTTATCTCTAAAATTTTGGAAAAATATCTCCCCGCTTGGAGGTATACTTAACACGGAGCAAATTTTCAGGCTAGGCGGAAAAACTTGAACCTAAACTTTCAAAAAAGCTAAAGTACCTATCTGGGCACTGTATAGTAATGAAAATTGAATCTTAATCCGTCGTGACGAAAAAGTTAAAATACTTTTGCTTGCCTAGATATATACTTCGTGCGATCAAGTTTTCGGATTTTTCAGTTGAGACTCGACCGATTTTTAAAAACCGGTCGAAAAACTGAAAACTTGACGAATGAAGGGTTGAACGGAATCATAAAAAATCAATGACTTATAAAACCACATTGATTGAAATCATCAGTCGTTGTTGTTCATTTGTCATTCTCGATTCGCATTTATACGACATCATTGAAGAGTAGCATTCCCAAACTGCACCGGCAGTGTTCTCGCCATTGCCGCTCCTAAGCGTTCAGCGAAACGATCCAAATAATTCTGCTTAGGGGTAAAATCTTTGATTTTTTCCGCATTGATGATTTCGCGGGCAACGTAGCTGCTGCTACCCAAACCATCTACTAAGCCCAGCTCCAGTGCTTGTTCGCCAGTCCATACCAGCCCGGAAAACAGTTGGGGATTTTCTAACAGATGTAGTTTTCCCTTGACGCTCAAACTTTTTTCGCGCCCTTGTTTCACCTTTTTGATAAACTGATCATGAATGTCACCGAGCAGCGTTTTAATGTGGTTGACATCTTCTTGTTCGGTGGGCGAAAATGGGTCTAAAAATCCCTTGTGTTCCCCGGCTGTCAGTAATCGGCGTTCTATTCCCAATTTATTCATGGCTTCAACAAAACCAAAGCCATTCATTAAGACACCAATTGAACCGACGATACTGGCTTTATCAGCATAAATTTCATCGGCCGCTGCCGCAATATAATATCCCCCAGAGGCACAAATATCCGTTGCTACGGCATACACTGGGATGAGTGGGAAATTTTGCCGCAAGCGTCTGATTTCGTCATTGATGTAGCCAGCTTGCACGGGACTACCCCCCGGACTATTAATGCGAATAATCACACCTTTTGTCTTTTCATCTTCAAAGGCATTCCGTAAGCCAGAAACGATTTTGTCAGCATTCGCCTCCGTGTCGGCGGCAATCACTCCTTGCACTTCAATCAGTGCGGTATGTTTATCACTGTTTGCCGGATCAAAATCTTCATCGACAAGTTGGCGATACCAATCTGGCTCTAGTGCCGTCACATAGACGGTAAACAAGTAGATAAAGAACAAGAGTATGAAAAATATACGCCACCGTCGGGTTCGCCGCTGTTCATTGAGGGTAGCAAAGGCAAGACGATTTAAGATATCGCGTTCCCAGTTATCATCCGATGACGTGGAAGCCCAAGTTGAAGTCCGGGACTTTGCTGCCGGTGGCGGATTGGTAGATTGTGTTTCTGACATAGTATTTTATCCTAAGTACTCGTGTAGCTATTTTCTATGGAGGTTGTTGAAAAATATTTGCACCCAATCAAGTTTTTTGAAGACAAACTTGAACTTATAATATGAGTTTGGCAGACTCAAGCTAAAGCTGGCCGATTTCAGCCCAAATATTTATCTGGAAGAGGCTCTTGCAAAACCCCAGGTTTCACCTGGGGCTATTCACGTTCAACCCCTACGGGGTTGATATTGTTAAAAGAATAACCCCACTCGCCTCTTGCTTTCACCCCAGGTGAAACCTGGGACAA
>Ga0233403_10001035_pt1 | contig 13083 bp, 9 predicted proteins | sample Na_oxic_1_MG_FD_179866 | JGI IMG/M metagenome (GOLD analysis project Ga0233403, IMG submission 179866) | Seawater microbial communities from Saanich Inlet, British Columbia, Canada - Na_oxic_1_MG | ecosystem: Environmental > Aquatic > Marine > Inlet | place: Canada: British Columbia | collected...
AAGGAACCTTCTAGGAGAAGTGCCCAAGACTCGTTATAGGCAATCGCATATTCACCTTCCAGTTGATCTAAAAACCACAATCCTTGTTGAGCAAAAGATAAAGGAAGGGGTTGGTTTCGATCAAGAAGCATTATGGGGGGTAATTGTTTTTCAGAATCTGTGAATTCCAAATGTTCACTTAACTGAGCGATGGTGGGTAATTCAAACAGATCATGTAATGGTAATTCACAAGAAAAACGATCACGTATTTTGGAGATGACTTGAGTCGCTAGTAGGGAGTGTCCACCCAATTCAAAAAAATTGTTGTGAATGCCGACTTGTTCGATTCCTAAAACTTCTCTCCAAATCTGAGCCAAATGTTCTTCCTCAGATGTGCGAGGTGCTACCAAGGTTTCTTCTGATAACTGATAGCTCACTGGTAATTGAGAAAGCGCACGTCGATCTATCTTACCGCTTGGTGTCAGTGGCATTGTCTCTAGTGGTACCAAAGCAGAAGGTATCATGTACTCAGGTAAGTTTTCTTTGAGAAAATCACGCAACGGATTAAGCAAGTTATGGGTAAAATTATCTTGCAGTGGATGGTTAACGTAGGTATGCCAAGGTATTTTTTGATGGTTGGTTTCAAACTGAGGCAAAATGCCATAAGTAACCTGTTCTGACGAAGCACGTTGGAATACAACATCGTAACAACCATTATTAGCGTCTTCCGACCAACTTATGTAGGTTGCATAAGGTAAATCTTTACTTAATGCCCAAAAATCTTCTGGTTCAACGCCTTTCTCTTGAGGTTTTATCATGTCCCGCAAATCACCAGTTGTAATGGTGTCATCCTGATTTTGAAGCAGCCATTCTACCAGTTTAACGGCAGACTGGACACGCGCATTAGGCACATTTTTAAAGCCGATAAGACTTGGTTGTTTATCTACTAACATTTGGTGTGCCTTTGACAAATCCCCGTTTTCTGTTTGCCAATCCACATTTTGAAATTCACCGCTCAATGTATTTTCACATTCTATATGAAGAATCGCATCATAGTGAAAATGAGTGATTTCATTATGCGCTTTACCTCGTTTGAGCTGGATTTGCACCTGACTGATTTGTGGGAAATGCTGTTTGAGAGCAATAAAAAAATCAGGATCAACACGCAAGTGTTCATCTTTGCTCATGCTACTCTGAATCCGTTGCCGCAGTTGCAATAGGGACATAGAGGCGGGTGCCTTATGGAGTTGAACCGAAGTATGATAAGCCTTTCTAAGCGGTAGACTACTAATGTCCCCGATGAATATCAATCCCCCAGGTGCAACGACCTTGATTGCAGCAGCAAGTACCTCAAGTAAGTAATCAATCCCCGAAAAACACTGAAGAACACCATTGAAAATCACAGCATCGTAAGAAGCGAGTTCAATTCCCTCAAAATCATCAGCGGTTCTTTGTTCAAGGGTGACTTGTGGCCATGTTTGTTGCTTCATTTGTTGTTCAATATAACGTAAAGCCTCAGAAGAAATGTCAGTTGCAATGTAGTGATCGCAATGGGGCGCAATCCGAAACAGTAACATCCCAGTGCCGCAACCCATTTCCAATACACGCTTAGGATGCCATGCTAAAATTTGCTCAACTGACCAATTGACCAAATCAAGCATTTCTTCTCTAGGAATGGGGGTTCCGGTGTAACTATCATTCCAGCCAACGGTATTAGAAATGCTACTTAGTTCTGAAGTAGCTTGGCTGTAAGTACTGTCCCATAATATTTGCTGCCATTGAGTGTGTTGTTCATTTTCTGCTTCGTTTTGATCAGAAGAAGAATTAATCTGATTAAGCACAATATAAGCCACTAATTGTTTATTATCAGCAGATTTTTCATGGGCGATAACAGCGGTTTTTTGCACCGCGGGATGTTGTGCCAGAATAGATTCGATTTCTCCAGGTTCAATGCGAAACCCCCGAATCTTAACCTGATTATCAAAACGGCCCAGAAATTCAATAGTGCCATCAGGCCGGTAACGGGCTAAGTCCCCGGTTTTGTATAGGACTGCGCTAGGAATCTTACTAAACCCATTTTTGATGAATTTCTCTTGCGTTAGTTCAGGATGCTTGAGGTAACCTCTTGCTAAACCGGTACCGCCAATGTGTAATTCACCCGAAACACCGATGGGAACTGGTTGAAGATGAGTGTCTAAAATATAAATTTGAGCATTGGCAATAGGATGACCAATAGGAGGAAGTGCAGGCCAATCAGTTATCGAACCGTTGAGGGTAAAACTGGTCACTACATGGCTTTCTGATGGGCCATAATGATTGTACAGAGTACAACCGGTCAGGTGTTTAAACCAGTTAGCAATGGTAGGTGTAATCTGTAATTGTTCACCCGCCGTGATAACCTCACGTAGAGAGAATTGTAGTTCTTTAGAATTGCAAGCCATTTCCGCAAGATGTTGCAAAGCGACAAATGGTAAAAAAAGTCTCTCAATGGCATGTTCACTGAGAATATTTAACAAGGCTTGGGCATCCTTTCGCAATTCTTCTGAGATGAGAACCAATGTTCCGCCTGAATACCAAGTCGAAAATATTTCTTGAAATGAAACATCAAAGCTGATTGGGGAAAATTGCAAGGTTTTGGTTTCATAGCCAGCTATAGAATGGTTTTTTTGCCATTCCATCAAATTGACTAAACTGCCTTGTTCCATAGCAACCCCTTTAGGTTGCCCAGTTGAACCAGAGGTGTAAATCACATAAGCCAAATTGGTTGGTGTAACTCCACTTAAAGGATTTTCAGAACGATACTGTGATTCGGTTTCAACATCTAAACAAACCACCAAAGTGGTTGGCGGTAGATTCTCAATTAAGCTTGATTGAGTCAACAACACCGATACGTTGGCATCCTTTAACATAAACGCTAAACGCGCTGCCGGATAAGCTGGATCAAGTGGTACATAAGCACCTCCCGCCTTGAGAATACCCAGCAAACCTATCACCATATCCAGCGAACGTTCGACACAAATACCCACTAAAACTTCAGGTTTGACTCCCAAGGCTTGTAGATGATGTGCCAATTGATTGGCTTTTTGATTTAAAGTGGCATAGGTTAACGATTGATCTTCAAATACCACTGCAATCGCATTCGGGGTTTGTTCAACTTGTTCTTCAAACAAGTGATGAATACATTTATCGAAAGGATAGTCGGCAGCGGTGTCATTAAATTCAATCAGAATTTGGTTAAGCTCCGCCTCGGGCATGATTTGCAATGTCCGAATCGGCACCAAAGGCTTGTGGATAATTTCATTTAACAGAAACTCAAAACGCGCCTTGATAAGCGCCATTTCATCTTCAGAAAAGGCATTCAGATTGTAGTCAAAATGGAGGTTCAGCGATTTCGGTTGCGGAAATTCTTCAACCAGCACCGATAACGCATTGGCTTCAAAACCATTAGTGAGGTACACAAAATGGGTTGGATTGCCATTGAAGTGAACGTCATCAGGATGTTTGACATAAGACAACGTGATATCGAAAAGTTGTTTTCGGCTTTCTTGGGGTAGTGAAACTCGTTGGTTAAGTTCAGTTAACGGAAAAGCTTGATTATCATAGTTTTCTTGTAATTCCAAGTCGATGGCTTTCAACAATTCAAGCCCGTTCAAGTCGGTACCAAAACGAAACCAAGTGGGACTGATACTGGCAAAGGGGCCTATTGTCTGCTGAAAGGCCGCCGTATTTCGATTGGGCGTTCCTAGCCCAATTGTCAAATCTTCTCTCAAGCCGGTTCTGACAAAATAACAATATAATGCGCTCAAAATGACCTGAAAAGTGGACGTATTATTTTTATGCGCAAATTCAGCGAGTTGAGGGTAAAACTCCGGTTGGAGGGGCAAAGTGGCACGTTGGCTGCTTATGGGTTGCTGTTGGGATTGAGCCGCAGAGCGATGCACAATCAGCGGCTCTGGCAACGAGTGATATTTTTCCAACCAATAACGTTCATGCTGAACAAATGCCTCCGATTTGAGATACGCTTGCTCATGTTTCACAAAAGCAAGATAAGCATTAGAATTTTGTTCCGCAAAGGCCTTTCCGTTTAACAAGACGTTATAAACCTCAGCAACACGTTGAACCACGAGGGAAACCGCCCACTTATCCACAATCAGATGATGGTACTTTTGAAACCAATAATAACACCGCGCCGAGATTTTGCATAACGCAAATTGACACAAAAGTCCATCGTCAAGTTGGAATGGTTTAACAAATTCTTGCGCCATCCAAGCCAGTGCCAATTGAGGCGTATTTTTTTGTTCAGAAAAGTCATGGCAATCAACGGGAACATGAACATTTTCCACAACTTCTTGAATCGGCAACGTTTCTCCTTGGTGCAGGATAATACGCAGGGCATCATTTTCTTGAATGACTTGATTAAGTGCCTGTTCAAACACAGTCAGTTCAATGGAGCCATCTATCCGCAGATAGCCCCCAACGTTGTATAACGGCACGTCAGGATACAGCAGTTGAGCAAACCAAATGTCCTGTTGCGGGGATGAGAGTGGATAATGTTTAATAATTTTATTTGTTGTCATTTCCAAATTTTCCTTAAGTTTAAAAATCGTTTCAGTTGCCCAGCATCGTTGCGCCTGGAAATTGAGGACAGAATCATTATTTAGTTCAGCCAAGGCGAACAGTCTGGTCGCTTAACCATCCGCCTTCTAAGCGTTTCCGCCTCATGGCAGAGGTTTTCATAATTTTCACCAAACAGATCAAAATGTGCCAGACAGGCACCACATATAATGAACAAAATGCGTCATGATTCGTATCGATATTTGCCTTTGACTTAAAAATATTCTGTTTGTTCCCCACGTAAAAAATAGGGTAAAAAACTTAATTACCATGATTTACCCAAAGAATACCTGAAAAGTACTTGCCTCAGATTGCAAGACTTGCACTTGTATTTATCAACTTAACGAATAGCATAAGTTGTTTGCCGATATGTTAAACGTTGTCAGGTTCAAAAAAACTAACATAAACACCGCTTACGCTTCCCACATTATATTGTTCGGAAGCCGATTAGAATTAACCCATGACAAATTAATTGAATATTATCAATTACGTTTCTATCGTTCGTTTAATTTTCGTGATGCCAAACAATTTTGGGGATTAGAATATTTCATGAACATCAAACAAGACATCGTCCCCATGTTGCTAATTTGTCTCTGTTTATGGTCAATCTTTCTAAGGCATAATTTCGAGAAAAAACCGGCGTTTTTGGTCAAAGCATTAATTTTCTTTCAGCTTGGTTTCGAGCCTCTAAATACTACGATCCAACATTAAAATTACTTGGACAAAAGGAAGTCACTATTTTTATTGAAAACCTGACTATTCAAGCCTGGAAGATCGGAGTAATAAATCCTTTACTTGAGCCCGTTTCAGAGGGGGAAATTGGCCCCTAAAAAGTCATTAATTTGAGGTAAAATAAATTCTTTATTCATAGGGATATACCTATCTCATAGGGATAGTTTGGCCTGTAAAAAGTCATTATAGTGGTTTGCATATGAATTGATAGTTTTGAATTTTTGTCATGTTATAATAAAGGGTTTGCGAATTTTTCAAAAAATTAGAATTTTCTTGGTTTTAATCTGTACTGTATACATCCAATTCTTTTTGGAGTTTCAATAAACAGTACTTTATTGATGGTATTATGGCCTATTTTTAGTACTTGTGAGATAAAAATGCTTTTTTATTTAGCTCTTTATTAATATCATAAAAAATTTCCAATTTTATCAATTCATTTGCAAAGCACTATAATTTGGCGAATAATTTTCACTAACGTTAATGAGTGAATTGGCGAAGGTATTGATTCGTAGAATAAATTTCCAAGCAAGATGGTTGAAGCCTTTTTTGGGAACCCCAGGTTCCACCCTCATCGTTATACACAAGTCTTTAAGTATTTGATTTAAATTAAGATTTTTAGGGGTAGGTAACGTGTTTTTGTTGCCGGCCCCTTAATTTAAATATTTGATTTTAATGATAATTTAAATATTTGATTTTAATGAGATTTGTAGGGTGGGCAAGCCCACTTTAAGCTTAGCAACAAAAACACGTTACCCCCCCCCTAGATTTGAATGGTGGGCAACAAAAACACGTTACCCACCCTACATTGATTGATGAAAATGGTGGGCAACAAAAACACGTTACCCACCCTACAAGTGAAACGGATAATTTATTTTTTGGATATTCCTTAAACATCAGTGAGGCGTGAAATGTCAACAGCCTCAAAAATTCAAGGATGTCTATGTATTTTTGACAACAGTGCCGTTTTGGCGGTTTCAAAATCGACACTGCCTGAAACTGGCGCGGCTACCGCTCCAAAACCAAAATCCATGGGGGTGGTTTGCCCTGCGACATAATAGGCTTTGCGAGCATCTAACCACTCTCCATTGCGATAATCGGCTACCCAGATTTCATTCGCTTCCCATTTTTGTTCCTTGAGCCAATGCACGGCACAACCCAAGTCATCAAACAAGTTAACTTGATTTTTAGGGCCGCCACGAACTTGAGCCGCAAAGTGTTTATCGCTGATAACCATCCGACAGCGTTCACAAGTGTGCCTATCCCATTTTATTTCAGTCGGCCCTGTGTTGTTATTATAACAGCCCGCCAGCAAAGCGATAATACTGAATAAGTAAATCAAATGCTGGCGTTTTTTCAAGCAATGGTTATTCCAAAGAAACATGATTTAATATCTCCGCATGACGCGATAATAAAGTTAAAAAGTGCAGACGTTCTGGCCCGGCTACGTCACCTTCCCAAATCAGCCCTGCTTCACTTTCAGTAAACTGCCAAGTTTTAAGCGTCTTAGTCAATGCTACTTCACTACGCTTGAGAATAAGACGACAAAACCAGTTTTTGCAGTGACGATTTTGATCGGCAACCCGATCATCTAACACGACTTGCCCTCTATCCAATTCTAACACCCGATTCACTAGGGCCGCTAACTCATCTAAACGATGACTCGAAATCAGTGTAATCGCTTGTTCCTGTTTTTCTTGAAGTAATTCTAAAAAGATTTGACGTGCTTTTGGATCAAGATTAGCCGCCGGTTCGTCCATCATTAAAATATCACACTTTCGCCCTAAAGCAATCGCAATTAACAATTTTTGTTTTTGCCCGCCAGACAATTTGACAAAAGGCCGATGTAAAAGCGTTTGAATATCTAAGCCTAATCGCTTAGTGATATCGACAATGTCTTGAGAATCCGTGCCACACACGCCAGCGGAAAATCGTATCAATTGCCCTACGGGCATTTTCAACGGCGGCGGCAATTGTGGCACAAAGCCTACTCGTTTCAACACCGCTTGCCGATCAGTGCGTGGATTCAATCCATCAATAACAATTTTACCCTCACAACAATATTCACCTAATAAACAACGCATCAATGTCGTTTTGCCAGCACCGTTGGAACCGACTAAGGCAATATGTTCGCCAGGCTGAATTTGGAAATTAACCTGATTTAAAACGTATTGGCGTTTAAATTGTTTAGAAACTTGCTCAAAAATGATCATTTTTTTTCATCCATTTGATACCATGCCACAAGGCACAGCCAACAGCTAAAGCAGTTGTCTAAAAGCTCAAGTCACCTAAAGGTGACTAACAAAATATATCCATAATATTTACAATGTAAAAAAAAGCAAAAGGAGCTTGTGTGACGGTCGGCAGTATAACTGTTTAGCCGCTTTATAAAAAGCGTCTTTTTTGACTTACCCCCTATCAGTTTGTGTCAGGTTAAAACACACACACATTTACACCGTTTTTATCTCATAATATCATTTAAAATCAGATAGTTATTCTATGTGGTCCTCTGTGGCCCTCTGTGGAATCTATTCCAGGTTCAAGTTTTTGCGCGCAAAAACTTGAAGCCTTGCATGTTGAAAAAAAAACATAGAGTTCACAGAGTATGACTTCGTAGAGTATAATAATTATCGGTATGATATAGATGTTCAGAAAAATAATTTAGGGGCAACCACAAGGCTTGCCCCTACAAACAGTTCGTAGGGGCAACCCTTGTGGTTGCCCTTTTTGAAATTATCTGAAAAGCTATAGCTATAAAAACAAAATTTAAAAATTAAATCGCTCGTTATGACTAAAAAACCGGTCAGACATCTTCTGGGGATATCAGGTGGTAAAGATAGTGCGGCATTAGCCATTTATATGCGTGACAAAGTGCCGGCAATGGAATACTTTTTTGCCGATACGGGGGCTGAATTACCCGAAACTTTAGAATTTATCGATATCATGGAAGATTATTTGGGTAAAAAAATCAAGAGATTAAATCAGCATCGTGGTTTTGAACATTATTTAAAACTGCATAATAATCTGTTACCCAACGCTAAATCACGTTGGTGTACTTTGAATTTAAAGCTGTTCCCTTTTGAAAAACTTGTCAAAAATGATGAAGCGATTACTTATGTTGCCATTCGTGCTGATGAAGCTCAACGAGAAGGTTATTTGTCTAAAAAAACCAATATCAAAGCACGTTATCCTTTTAAAGAAGCGGGTTTAATTAAAGAGGATATATTGCAGATTTTGAAAGAATCGGGTGTCGGTTTGCCTCAATATTATCAGTGGCGTAGTCGCTCTGGTTGTTATTTTTGTTTTTTTCAACGCAAAGAAGAATGGGTGGGATTGTATGAAAATCATCCAGATTTGTTTGAAAAAGCCAGGTATTATGAACAATATCATAAAGATAAAGGACATCATTATACTTGGTCACCCGGTGAAAGTTTGGATGACTTGATTGCGCGGGCGAGTGAAATCAAGCAAAAATCGGCATTACGAACCACGCCAAAAAAGGCGAGAAATTTAATGGAAGCCGTTTTGATGGCAGATGAAGATGATCCTGAAGATCAAGCTTGTTTGATTTGTCATCTCTAATTTTTAGACGTTGAAATCTGTTTGCAGGGCAACAAATACACGTTGCCATCCTATATATGGTGGGCAACAAAAACATGTTACCCACCCTACATTGTGGGCATTCATCTGGTGGGCAACCAAGACACGTTACAACCCTATATTTTGTGGGCCTTCATTGACATTGTGGGTTTTTATTTGGTGGGCAACAAAAACACGTTACCCACCCTACATTTTGTGGGCCTTCATCTACATTGTGAGCCTTTGGTGGGCAACAAAAACACGTTACCCACCCTACATTTTGTGGGCCTTCATCTGGTGGGCAACAAAAACACGTTACCCACCCTACATGAATATAATTGAATATGGCGCTTATTGATAATCAAGGTGAGCCGATTTCGCGCTGGTGGGTGATGAAAAGCATTGAAGTTTTAGAAAAACAAACCAATTTGTTTTCTTCAACTCAAATGCGACAAGCGCGAGTGGAATTGATTGCTGGCGCGAATCGCTTAAAAACGATCAAAAGTTGGCTACTTGCGGCTCAAATTATTCAAAGCAATGGTAGAGAGCATGTCATCACTGATTTTGGGAAAGCCATTATTGCTAATGATCCTCATCTCGAAAAGGCCTCAACATGGTGGGCCTTTCATTTATCTATTTGTTTTTCAAAAAGAAATGAGCCTTATGCCCGTTTTTTTATGAGTTTAGAACCGATTGCTAAGGATTGGATATCATGGGAAAAGATTATTATGCAGGTTCGAGCGAAGGCAGAATTACAACATTATGAAAAAAGTGTTATTGAATCCTATCTGAGCGGTATCAGAAGAATGTTTGTAGATGATCGGCCTTTAGCTGAATTAGGCCTCATTGAATCCAGAAAGGTGAGAGGGCAACAAATTGATGTCCGTTTAGGTGAGCCTTTGGTAAGCGATTTCGTTATAAGACATGCCCTTGCTTTAATGCGTTTCCATCATTTTCGCAATCGGATAAGTGTTGATTTTTCAGAATTACTGAATGCAGGGCTAGATCGTTTTCTCTGTTTATCTCCTGATACTTTACGCACTCAATTGAGGGTGATAAGTCGGATGGAACGCTGGCAAAATGAATTGAGTTTTACAGAAAACGCTAATCTTGATTCAATTGCTTTTGGTGAGAATTTGAACCCCAAAAAGACATTATTAGTGCTGTTGCAAGAAAGTCAAGATACTTGGTTGTAGTCTTACCACCCATCAGTTTTCTATAATGCCTGTAGAGACGCGATGCTTCGCGTCTCAGGTTCGTTTTGACGCGAAGCCTTAGAGACCCGATGCATCGCGTCGAAACAAACATATAAACAAGCTCTATACAAATTACTATTTAGTTCCAAAACTCACATTTGAACTGCCTTTCACACTTTCTAGCCCATCACCCAAAGGTTCATTTTGACAAGTAAAACCACGTAACTTGCCAGTAGGCAAAGTGACTTCTACCCCGCCTTCTGTTCCATCATCTTCTTCATACACCGTGTAGCGATGTGTCTTTTTTGAAAAGGACAGCGCATATCCAGTGTCGTCTTCTTTGAGACGAAATTGGTTTTCAACGCTACCATATGCCATTTCGATATCTCCAAGTCTGCCAAAGCGATACAAGGCGCGATTACCCGCTAAGCAAACAGACAAGTTTTTTCCTTCCTCTACCAGACAATTAAACGCCACCTTTTCGCCTTCCTGACAATGACTCGCCGCAGTCGCGATTGTTGATGGTGACGGCATTGGCTTATCGGCTGGGTTATCTATGCTGATCTCAGGCAAAGTGGCTTCAGGCACAGGCGCTTCTTTTGGCGCTGGCGACATGCAGCCCGATATGACAAAAGCTAATGTGGGTGCAAGTATGAGTATTTTGTTCATTTAAAGAACTCTCCTTTTCAAAAAGAAATATAGCGTTTCCCTTTTGTATGAAATACATCTGTTGTAGGGGGCAAGCCCTTGTGGTTGCCCTATTTTGTATTTAACCCAATCGAAAAATGCTATAACAAAAATAACAAGGATTTATTATCATCAAGCTTTTAATTCTATTTTGTCACTTTACTAGATAAATGATTGATTCATAATAGATATCAAGCAATTAATGTTTTTAAATTTGACAAAGTAGAATTAATTTATCCATTTCAATCTGTCTCAAATCTAAACGTTTGTCAAAAACGCGAGGCATTATGCGCCCATATACTCACGAATGCAAGACTTGTTAAACGCCAATTTTGAACGACTGATAATCATTCGCATTTCATTAATTAAAAATACATTTTTTGCAAATATCGAATAGAACGCAGATAATACTGATAATCAGCGTTCTATCTAATCTATTACTTTTATTACATTTATAGTGGTGGGCTGCAAAAACACGCTACCCACCATTTAGCTTCGCTGACCTTCGGTTCACGCTAAAGTTTCGCTCCGCGAAACTTTAGCGTGAAATACAAAAACTGTTAAAAGATTTATGCGTACCTACTTATATAAAAATGGAATCCAAAGTTTTAGCTTTGGGCTTTGAAAATCAAAAATGGAAATGACACAGCTAAAAGCATCACTCAATCAAACACTTGCGGAACATGATGCCCCTAATGTGCGCTATCGTGGTTTAGCCATTTCTACTCATGTTGTTGAAGCGTTATCACTGATTACCCAAACCTTACAGATTTTATTACCCCGTTATACGTTATGGGAGTTGGGCCAAAATGAGGCCCCAGCATTACCGATCCATCGCGCTGATTTTATTGAAAAAGCTTTTGAAATGCCGCAAACCGGATTAATCATTTCTTTACCTGAAAACTGGATGTTTGAGTGGTCAAATCTTGATCAACGCGCTTTTTGGGCTGCCTTGAGCGAAACTTATGGACGACATACCATCATTGCTGTTTTTGCTGATACCTTTGAAAATACTAGCCAGGTTGAACCTTATTTCAATGTTAAATCGTTATCATCACTGCCGCTTCGCGTCTGGATTTCAAAATATCAATTTTGATTTTCAAAAGGGCGAACACGCAGATTCGCCCCTACGTTCAAAAGGGCGAACCCGGAAATTTTATAACAGACATAAGAGGCTATCATGTTTGAACTTAAAATCACTAACTTGAGTCAGGCCCGTCACTTATCACAACATTGGGCAACCTATACGATTAGTTTGCTTGATCCGGATATGGTAGATTATGATACGGAAGGATTCCCCAAAACGAGTCAATATGGCAAATTGCGACGTTACTATTTCCATGATTTTGTGCCGAGAGATAAAGATTATATGTTTCCTTCGCTAGGCGGAAAAGCCGTCATTGCAACTCGTGAACAAATGCAAGAGATTTTGGAATTTACGGCATCGCTTAAGTCTACGGATAAACTACTGGTTCATTGTCATGCTGGCATGTCACGTTCAACTGCTGTCGCTTGTGGTGTTCTTTGTCAACATGGATTAACACCGATTGAGGCAGTGAAACATGTTGTCTCAGTACGCCCAATCGCTATGCCAAATCGACATGTCCTCAAGCTATTGGATGATCTGTTAAAACTTGATGGTAAGCTGGTTGTTGCAGGTACAGAAGATATTTTTGCCTTTAGTTCAAAGGGTAAATTATCAGTCTTCGATTATCAATGAACAATGATCATATCAATATTAATGGTGGGCAAGCGGGCTATAAGATCAGGGTGAGCGCATTTCTAAAAAAAGAGTCATTATCAATCTTGGTTGAGTTGTACAAAAGCCCGATTTTAGTGCAAAAATTATTTTGCTTGTTTGCACTTTCCGTGCAAAATTTATTTTGCTTGTTTGCACTTTCCGTGCAAAATTTATTTTGCTTGTTTGCACTTTCCGTGCAAAATTTATTTTGCTTGTTTGCACTTTCCGTGCAAAATTTATTTTGCTTCTTTCTTATTGAGATTGATAATGAGGGAATGCGCCCGATCCGGGTTTATCTGAGAACAGACTGCCCGCTTACCCACCTACAGATCATTTACCCTGTTTGTAATGATATTAATTTTTAAGATTGCTATGGCTTTGTAGGACAGTTAATATGATAACTGATAACTAATAACTGATTTTCACGCAAAAGTTGCGCGCAACTTTTGCGTGAAACTGATAAGTACTGAAGCACAAATAAACAGGTATTTTACCGCAAGGGGCAACCACAAGGGATTGCCCCTACGAAGCGCCCGTAGGGGCAATCCCTTGTGGTTG
>Ga0233403_10001037_pt1 | contig 13073 bp, 4 predicted proteins | sample Na_oxic_1_MG_FD_179866 | JGI IMG/M metagenome (GOLD analysis project Ga0233403, IMG submission 179866) | Seawater microbial communities from Saanich Inlet, British Columbia, Canada - Na_oxic_1_MG | ecosystem: Environmental > Aquatic > Marine > Inlet | place: Canada: British Columbia | collected...
TTAGTTGGTTTTCTTCCAGAGAGAGTTCCTGCAAATTGCTCAAATTACCCAACAACTCCGGGATAGAACCGCTTAGTTGGTTTTTGTCCAGATTGAGTTCCACCAAATTGTTCAAATTGCCCAACGACTCCGGGATAGAACCGCTTAGTTGGTTTTCTTCCAGAGAGAGTTCCTGCAAATTGCTCAAATTACCCAACAACTCCGGGATAGAACCGCTTAGTTGGTTTTTGTCCAGATTGAGTTCCACCAAATTGTTCAAATTGCCCAACGATTCAGGGATAGAACCGCTTAGTTGGTTTTTGTACAGATCGAGTTTGGTGACGTGCCCATCGCCACATAAGACACCATCCCAACTACAAGGTGTATTCGTCACATTCCAGCCGGATTTGTTTCTCCAATTAGCACTATTCGTCACATTCCAGCCGGATTTGTTTTTCCAATTAGCACCATTCGTCACATTCCAGCCGGATTTGTTTCTCCAATTAGCACCATTCGTGCTAGTATACAAATCAACAAGGGCTTGACACTCATCAAAATCAATTTGAGTCTGAACAGCACAATCAGTCGCCGCCTGTGCGAATGGTAGACAACTAAACGCCGCTAACCCGACTAGCTTCGTAACATATCGTAATTTGGATTTTTTTAAGTTCATAAATATAAATGGTTCCTTATTTGTTTTCACGTCAGTTAAATACTAACCAACACTCGGCTATTTTGGACAGGGCGTTTGATTTTCTGCCCAAGTCGAATTTTTGGCTTTAAGCCAAGCAATCAGTTTAGGATCTGAAGCGGTTAGGTGGTTGGTTCCTATACTTAGCGATAAAGAAGTTTCACTCAGGTTCATCAACGACAATGGGATGTCTCCGCAGAGTTGGTTATTGTTCAACTTGAGAGTCCACAAACGGCTCAACTTGCCCAACGATTCAGGGATAGAACCGCTTAGTTGGTTTTCGTTCAGATGGAGATGCTTTAAATTGCTCAACTTGCCCAACGACTCCGGGATAGAACCGCTTAGTTGGTTACGGTTCAGTCCTATCCACTCCAAATGGCTCAATTTGCCCAACGATTCAGGGATAGAACCGCTTAGTTGGTTACTGTTCAGCCTGATCCACTCCAACTGGCTCAACTTGCCCAACGATTCAGGGATAGAACCGCTTAGTTGGTTATTGTACAGCCAGAGCCTTTTCAATTTACTCAATTTGCCCAACGATTCAGGGATATAACCGCTTAGTTGGTTGTCGTGCAGCCAGAGCCTTTCCAACTGGCTCAAGTTGCCCAACGACTCTGGGATAGAACCGCTCAGTTGATTTTCTTCCAGAACGAGTTCCTGCAACTCGCTTAAATTACCCAACGACTCAGGGATAGAACCGTTTAGTTGGTTTTCGTGCAGTTCGAGTCTGGTGACGTGCCCATCGCCACATAAGACACCATCCCAATCACAAGGTGTATTCGTCACATTCCAGCTTCTGTTGTTTGTCCAATTGGCACCATCCGTACTGGTATATAAATCAACCAGAGCTTGACACTCCGTTTCCTCAATTTGAGTCTGAACAGCACAAATTGTTGGACAGGGCGAAGGCGTTTGACTCTTTGCCCAATCAGAATTTTTGGCATTAAGCCAAGCAATCAGTTTAGGGTCAGAAGCCATTAAGTGGTTGTTATTTAAATAAATTTCTCTAATTTTACTCAGGTTCATCAACGATTGTGGGATGTTTCCGCATAGTTGGTTATTGTTCAGTTGGAGAGATTTCAAACGGTTCAACTTGCCCAACGACTCTGGGATAGAACCGCTTAGTTGGTTACTGTGCAGTTCGAGCTTCATCAAATTGCTCAACTTGCCCAACGATTCAGGGATAGAACCGCTTAGTTGGTTACTGCCCAGATAGAGCCAATTCAAACGGCTCAACTTGCCCAACGACTCTGGGATAGAACCGCTTAGTTGGTTACTGTTCAGCCAGATAGCTTCCAAATTATTCAACTTGCCCAACGACTCTGGGATAGAACCGCTTAGTTGGTTATTGTACAGATTGAGATACCCCAAATTGCTCAACTTGTCCAACGATTCAGGGATAGAACCGCTTAGTTGGTTATTGTTCAGAAAGAGATACCCCAAACGGCTCAACTTGCCCAACGATTCAGGGATAGAACCGCTTAGTTGGTTTTTGAACAGAAGGAGCATTTCCAAATTGCTCAACTTGCCCAACGACTCAGGGATAGAACCGCTTAGTTGGTTATTGGATAACCTGAGCCTTTCCAAACTGCTCAACTTGCCCAACGACTCAGGGATAGAACCGCTTAGTTGGTTTTTGAACAGAAAGAGCCTTTCCAAACTGCTCAACTTGCCCAACGACTCAGGGATAGAACCGCTTAGTTGATTTTCTTCCAAAGAGAGTTCCTGCAAATTGTTCAACTTTCCCAACGACTCAGGGATAGAACCGCTTAGTTGATTATAGTGCAGTTTGAGTCTGGTGACATCATGCCCATCGCCACATAAGACACCTTCCCAACTACAAGGTGTATTTGTCACATTCCAGCCTGATTTGTTTATCCAATTATCACCATTCGTGTTAGTATACAAATCAACAAGAGCATGACACTCCTTTTCATCAATTTGAGTTTGAACAGCACAATCAGTCGCCTGTGCGAATGGTAGACAACTAAACGCTGCTAACCCGACTAGCTTCGTAACATACCGTAATTTGGATTTTTTTAAGTTCATAATAGATAAATTGTTCCTCATTTGTTTTCACGTCCGTTAAATACTAACCAACACATCATTCATAAACATAAATTCATGTTTTAAGGCGACGATTCCCAAACAGAAACGTTCTTTTGGCTGGACGGGGTTTGCAACCCCGTCCGTCATGTTTTAAGGCGACGATTCCCAAACAGAAACGTTTAGGAACAGAAAGACTACGCACAAAGCTGAAGCTTTGTACTCCAACCTATAGACTCGGTATCGGCTATTTTGGACAGGGCGTTTGATTTTCTGCCCAAGCCGAATGTTTGGCTTTAAGCCAAGCAATCAGTTTGGGAGCAGAAGCGGTTAGGTGGTTGGTTCCTAAACTTAGCGATAAAGAAGCTTCACTCAGGTTCATCAACGACAATGGGATGTCTCCGCAGAGTTGGTTATTGTTCAACTTGAGAGTCCACAAACTGCTCAACTTGCCCAACGACTCAGGAATAGAACCGCTTAGTTGGTTTTCGTTCAGATGGAGATGCTTTAAATTGCTCAACTTGCCCAACGACTCCGGGATAGAACCGCTTAGTTGGTTACGGTTCAGCCCGATCCACTCCAAATTGCTCAATTTGCCCAACGATTTTGGGATAGAACCGCTTAGTTGGTTACTGTTCAGCCTGATCCACTCCAACTTGCTCAACTTGCCCAACGACTCTGGGATAGAACCGCTTAGTTGGTTATTGTATAGCCAGAGCCTTTCCAACTTGCTCAACTTGCCCAACGACTCTGGGATAGAACCGCTTAGTTGGTTGTCGTGCAGCCAGAGCCTTTTCAATTTTCTCAAGTTGCTCAACGACTCTGGGATAGAACCGCTTAGTTGATTTTCTTCCAGAACGAGTTCCTGCAAATGGCTCAACTTACCCAACGACTCCGGGAGAGAACCGCTTAGTTGGTTTTCAAATAGATTGATTTGGGTGACGTGCCCATCGCCACATAAGACACCATCCCAATCACAAGGTGTATTCGTCACATTCCAGCCTCTGTTGTATGTCCAATTGGCACCTTCCGTACTGGTATATAAATCAACCAGAGCTTGACACTCCGTTTCATCAATTTGAGTCTGAACAGCACAATCTGTTGAACAAGGCGAGGGCGTTTGACTCTTTGCCCAATCAGAATTTTTGGCATTAAGCCAAGCAATCAGTTTAGGGTCAGAAGCCGTTAAGTGGTTGTTATTTAAACGAATTCTACTCAGGTTCATCAACGATTGGGGGATGTTTCCGCATAGTTGGTTATAGTGCAGATAGAGAGACCCCAAACGGCTCAACCTGCCCAACGATTCAGGGATAGAACCGCTTAGTTGGTTTCTGTCCAGTCTGAGCCTTCTCAAATTGCTCAACTTGCCCAACGACTCCGGGATAGAACCGCTTAGTTTGTTATTGTACAGTTCGAGATACTGCAAATTGCTCAACTTACCCAACGATTCCGGGATAGAACCGCTTAGTTGGTTATTGTACAGATAGAGATACTGCAAATTGCTCAACTTGCCCAACGACTCAGGGATAGAACCGCTTAGTTGGTTTCTGGACAGAACGAGTTTGGTGACGTGCCCACCGTCACATGAAACCCTTATCCAACTACAAGGTGTATTCGTCACATTCCAGCCGGTGTTCCTTCTCCAATTAGCACCATTCGTGCTGGTATACAAATCAACAAGAGCATGACACTCCGTTTCATCAATTTGAGTCTGAACAGCACAATCAGTAAAATTTAGTTGGTTTCCGGACAGTTTGAGAAACTCCAAATTGCTCAAATTGCCCAACGACTCAGGAATAGAACCGCTTAGTTGGTTATTTTGCAGAGAGAGAGATTTCAAACGGCTCAAATTGCCCAACGACTCAGGGATAGAACCGCTTAGTTGGTTTTCGGACAGATAGAGTGTCTGCAAATTGCTCAACTTGCCCAACGACTCCGGAATAGAACCGCTTAGTTGGTTATTGTACAGTTCTAGATTCTGCAAATTGCTCAACTTGCCCAACGACTCTGGGATAGAACCGCTTAGTTTGTTATAGCGCATATAGAGATATTTCAAACGGCTCAACTTGCCTAACGACTCAGGGATAGAACCGCTTAGTTGGTTTTCGTACAGATAGAGTCCGGTAACGTGCCCATCGTCACATGAGACACCCTCCCAACTACAAGGTGTATTCGTCACATTCCAGCCGGTGTGAACCCACCACCAATTAGCACCATTCGTGCTAGTATACAAATCAACAAGGGCTTGACACTCCGTTTCATCAATTTGAGTCTGAACAGCACAATCAGTCGCCGCCCGCGCGAATGGTAGACAACTAAACGCCGCTAACCCGACTAGCTTCGTAACATACCGTAATTTGGATTTTTTTAAGTTCATAAATATAAATGGTTCCTTATTTGTTTTCACGTCAGTTAAATACTAAGCCCACCCTGTCTTTTCTAGTTCCCACGTTCATCTACGTTGTAGAGGTTTTGAATGTCAAAATCAGACAGTGTGCGGTTGTAAATGCGGAAGTCGTCAATAATCATTAATCCAAAACGTAACGTTCGCAAATAGTCAATATTCATTCTCCGAAATATTCTCCGAAATAATATTCTCTGAAATATAATAACACGTGACGTTAGCAAATCTGAGAGCATAAAACACTCCATGTCAAATTCTTTATTAGTTGTTTTGACTACTCCATCAACATAACGTTTGAAAATGCGATGTTTGAAAATGCGATTATTGTCGCAGGTAAGCGCAATATGATGCCAACTTTTTTTGTCATCGATGGCCCAAAAGGACAGTGTCAATTCGCTTAAAGAAACAGTAATCATACTGTTCAATGTCATGTAACCCTTTTTATCAAAGCTATACGCACTATTCGGATTTCCAAACCTATCAGCTACTAATGTAGCACCATTGACTGTACCATGATACCCATTCCCACTTTCATCATTGGCATTGCCATTAAACGGATAGTAAGCGACCAATGAGATTAAGTCAATGATATTTTTCAGAACTCTCGCACGTTCTTCGTTTTTGGCTTGTTGCGATTTAGCCAGTTCTTGTTGCAATTCTTCTATCGCTTTTTGACTGCGTTCAAACTGATTGTCAGCCGAAAGAGGAACTGCTATGACTGATAAAATCAAGGCAACCATCGCCAAGGTTGAGAGAAAATAGATTTGCTTTAACATAAAATTATCCTATTTTGAACATTTAGAAATCCGATTCAAAAATTGTTGTAACTATAACTACTCAGGCCTAATATTTAGTACAACGGATCGGGGGAATTAACGGATTGGTGTGTGAGGTGTTTTAAGCTGTAAGTGCTTGATTCTATAGAATATTCAGAAAAATTAAAGCACCCCCTCATCAATCCGTTGATTCCCCTGATCCGTTGTACTAAATATTAAGGGCTGAGTAGTTACAAATTGCTAAGTTTTATTCGTTTATCCCCGTCATTCGTTGTACTCGCACATAACCGTGAAAATGGAAATGCGCCCCCTGTCAGGTTTGGTGTATGAAATCATTTATCTGAACAACTACTATAGTGAGTCGGTGGGCAAAAAAAAGACTTTACCCACCCTACCTAAAAGTTTAAGTTGTGCCCGCGTGCCGTATAGTTACAAATTGTTAAGTTTTATTCGTTTATCCCCGTCATTCGTTGTACTCGCACATAACCGTACTGGTTTATGGCGATCTAAAAATATATGTAATGTCTTTTGGATAATGTCCTACATAGTAGTAAGGATCACCCACTGACTTTGAAATGGTGTCTTCCACCATTTTTTTCAGACAATCATCATCATTTTTGCCTTTACAAGCTCGCACGTTATACTTATACCCTTTTCGCAGTTTTTCAACTCGCGTCAGAAGCGTTGTCATCGGAACTTGATTGGTTCCCTGATAAAATCGAATATGCAATTTGTTGTCAGGTGTTGGATAGTAAAACGCATAGCCCGCTTGTGATAATGCCCAAACGGTGGCATTTTCATCTTTAAGGTAATATTCAAGTTCCTGAGAAAAGGTTTTCATGAACGCTTTTTGTTCAACACCAGTGCCTGAAAATAATTGGTTGACTTGCTCGCTTTCGAGGATTATCAGTTTTCTCAGTTTTTTTGCGGTTGGATTCCATACGCGCAGTAACTTGTCCTTGTCTTTATTAGCCCAAACAAAAATGAATGCTTTTGTCTCGTCATCCGCTTGTGTCTGATAAATCTTGAGAAAGTCACCTTGGCTTGTGCAATTATCTTCCTGAATGAGCGTGTCCACAAAGTCAAAATAATGACGAACCAAGTACGACACAAAATCCCGATCCATTTTTTCTGAATCTAAGACAAGTTGCAACTGTTTTATAACCAATACAATGCAAATTCTCTGTGGTTGTTGAATGGATTTTAGCAAAACATAGGCTGTGAAAAAGTCATCTTGATTATGGCGAACCACAATAGCAATAGGCTGATTATTGCTACCCTTGAAAAACATACCGTTATTCACAGTGATGTTATCGTCAGAAGCGGTATCTACGATACCTTCTAAAAATCGTTGGAAGACTGGCTCAACCAATTTAACTTCACCCACCAGTAAAAATTTTTCATTGATGAAAAAAGCCAGTTGGTAATGTGGTGCATCGTTTTTACGACTTAATAAAAAGGTACGGTTTTTAGCAAACCGTAGTTCACCCTCGTTGTGAATAGCTTCACTCATACGAAGAAGTGCCTTCTCAAGCTGCTGAACCTTCTCGATGTTAGATACCCCCTTTAGCGTGTGTGTTTGGGTTTCGCTACCAGTGCTGGTAATGAAGGTATGAAAACCCTCATCCTGAAACTGAACGCCTATTGCCAAAAATTTTGTGGCTGAATCAGATTGATTAAGCAAAAATATGAATGGCTTTCCAAGGTATCTTGTCTCTTTCCCATCAGAAACACGGGCAGCAATAACACTTAAAAAGTTCTCAAACATTTTACCGAGTTTGTTCGCCTTATCTGCGTCAAATTCACCTAACTTAATAAAGGTATTTTGGTTATCATCATACAACCATAAATTGTTTTTTTTCAGTAAAAATCCCATATCTTTATTATCTTTAACCACGTATAAATGTGCTTGAGCAGTATGTGGCAAAGGCAAATGTGGTATAGCATCTGCTATAATTTTCCGAATGGGAACACTTGAGATATTAGCAAATTCACTGGCGGTGAGCAAAAATGATTGTGCTTGTTTTTCGTTTTGTCGGGCTACAACCATCGTGTAGCTCTGCTCATTTTCGTCTCCAAAACGGGCGCCCATCGCTTTGACATCATTATCACTGTCTGTAAAAGAAACAAAATGACGGAATGTCTTTTTTCCAGACGCTCGCTCAGTGACAACCACCTTTAAGAAATCATCAAAAATGCCTTCTACTTTCTGAACGTTGTCTCCAATTTCAGTCAAGTTTTGTTTTTCAAATACGAAGAGTTTCCTATCTGTTAACATAAAGACAGTCTCATCAACGGTATGAAGTTCAGCCACCTCTGTTGGTTTGGAGACCATTAAGTAACGTAATGCTACCTTAAAATAATCTTCATTTGACCATTCATCCACCTTTTTATCGGAAACCGATTGAGCATTTTGATAATAGTCAAGCTTGAACTCAGCTATGTTACCATTTTCTTCTTGAGCAAAGAGAGTGTGAACGGTTTTAGCAGCCTTGTTATCACAGAGTTTGGAATCATCGAAACGTGCGCCGATAATTTTCCCATCATTGAGTACAAAAGCGGCACATAAAGCCGGTATCAACTCTTTATCGTCTTCGAGTCGGATATTATCAACAAAATGCTGAAGAAAACGCTCAAAGGGAGGTGTGTTTTCGACAGCTTTATTCATCTTTTTGATGTGTTGAATATCACGTTCATTTTTACTAACCAGATCAATGTACAGCCATTTTTCGTGGTTCTTTTTACCCAACAGCAGTTTTCTGCCCAACCATTCACTTTTGCCAACCCATTTTAAGGTTGCGCTGTCATAGCCATTATTTAATAGATGTTGAATGGCAACTTTAGACAGCGGATTTTTGACATCATAATTATTTAAGCTGATATCGAGCTTGAGCGTATGGACATTTTGCTCCGCTTTTCTGGCAACGACGGTGTATAAATCATTTTTATCAAGTTTATCAAGTTTTACACCAATCGCAGCGATGCCATTCGATTCCTCACGACGAATAAAAAAGGCTTCCGAAGAAATTAAGGCTTCCGAAATTTTATCCCACCATTTGCCCGGTTGTTTGACAATGAGTTGGAGAAACGCATTGAATACTTTGGTATCTTCCAGCTTTTGAAAGGTTCCAAGAGATTCAAAACCCGATTCGATGAATGCATCTAATTGTGATTCAGATCGGAAACGCGGCTTCAACACAAGAAAGTTTTGTTTTTCTAAGTTTTGTTTTTCTACTTCATAAAGCTCTGCTAAATCGATATTCTCTTTATTATAGAGATGCCCTAACAGGTTAGCGAGATAAGTTGGTTTTTGAGTCAATAGTTCTAGTTTAAAATTTTCCAGTTTGACACGTTTTACCTGTGAATTTTTTCCACCTTTAAGGTACGCAATATAGCTATTTTGATCCCTGTTATTGGCGAATTGAGCAATCAGTGCGCCACTCAGCGGTGAAATATCTACTGTCACTGGATGGTATTGCTTGACAATCTGTTCAGGGGCAATGTTTTTTTTGAGGGACTTTGCCACATCTGTTAGGAAAGCGTTAAACACGCCTTCATTGACTGTGTTGTCAATCTGATGTATTTCTTTGAGAGTTTGGTTATCCCAAACCTTCAAATGTCCTTCGATTAACAGAAAAATTTGTTCATTAACAGGGCGAAATACCTCGGCAGAGTGAATTTGTTCTGTTAACATGTACCAAATTAAGAACTCTACAAATGCCTGCTCATTGTGAACCAGATCAAGATGAGCAATCTCCAACTCTTGTTCAGTGTCAATTTGAGCCAGATATTCCGTTACCCACTGATCATCATCCGTTTCTCTGAGCTTCATGGTTGGCTCTGATTTGGCAGCCGATTTTTCCTTGATTGACAATTGATAACTGGAACTCGCAGTCACGTTGAAAGTATAGGAACCACTTAACTGCCCAGTCATTTCCAATGTAATACCCTCATAACCCCAGCACCTATTGGGTGGAATATGCTTAAAAACATCGTCATTGGTTATACAATGAGTTGTTCCACTAAACTGTTCCAATTCAACGAATACCGTTTCTCCGGTGAGTTCCAATAGATAGGTATGCCTAGCTTGCAATAATACCTTTAAGGTATCAAAGTCTTTATCAGGATAATTCCGGTTGCCTATTGCAATACCACCGACTAGCAATTTATTATTATCAGAGGCCTCAAGCTTATCCGTTTCATCATTGTTAGTGTCAATGCACACAGCTCCCCGCCCAACAAATACAAGATGATAGTTATTTTTGGAATATTGAGCCGCAACAATGGCAGACGGTTGCCCTTTGTTAATACAGTCCACAAAGGCATTTTTTATGAGCTTTTTCTGCTTAGAGAGAGAGATGTTGCCAAGTTGAACCTCTTTAACGATTTTATTAAGGAAACGACGAAACTGTTGTTCAATATAGGCCGTTCTCTTTTTGTCAGGCTGCTGTGCGATTTTGAGTAATTTATCCGTTTGGGTTAAATCAACAATGTCGCCTAAATCAAAGAAAAAGCCTTTTTTTGGCTGCCACCAATGTAGATGGTTGTTTTGTAACACAAAAACATCACCACTTTCTAAGCGAAAAATCTCTATTGAACGCCAGTACTTTTGACCTAAAACCGGCAACAGTGCTTTAAAAAAAGGATCGTGACGAGTGGGTTTCTGTTTAACGCCCCAAATATCAGTATCAAAAATGAAGTCTGTTTGGGCAGCGTGTGAATGAAGCACTGTCACTTTAGACTCATTATGGGACTTCACAAACAAGCCTTGACTTCCTTCTGAGAAGACACCCCACTCAGCTAACTCAGCTGACTGTCCGCTGAGTGGTGCAATCATAACTAATAAAAAAAATAAGCTTTTGTATAGCGTTTTCCGATTAGGGTAAAAAACCTTCAAGGTTTCCAAAACCTTGAAGGTTTCATGATGTCGTTTATTCAATCGGGAAATGCTATAGTGTTGAATGATAGACCTCATTGGTTCCTCTTTTCTTTGATTTTGCCAATAGCGCGTTGTAAAAAGGCTTTCAAAAGACGCGCTTTGCTTGGATTTTTTTGAATATATTCTCCAAGCGATAGCGGTTTATTGCAAAGCCCAAACTTTTTGAGAGACAATGCCCCACCATATTCATGATCTACAAACCAGTACACAGTGCCAGTACATTCCCCGTTGGGATTAGGCGATTTGCTATACGTGCCTGAACAGGGTTCTTGCCCATTGAGTTCGGGCAATAAATGAATAAAAGCACCTTGTTGGGGTAATAGTACCAAGCCGGCACTTCTAAATTCATCGTCTGTGTCTGTCACCTGGCAAAAATGGGTGATTTCTCCAATCTTGGCAGTTCCCAATTTGGTCAATAGTATCGTGTCGTTGGCATCTTTGATGTTGATGGCGATAGCGTGTAAACCGTCATCCTTTTTTCTGACTTGGATGAGATATTGCCCGCTTTCTTTAAAGGAAACAACATGTCCCACTTGAGAAGTTTCGGCTATTTTATCCGTTCCGGCTATCAGTGGCGTTAATTCTTCTTCACGGTTTTGTTTCATAAACTCTTCATGAGCTTTCGCTTTGGCTGCGGCTAAAACTGCCAATTTTCGCCGATCCGCTCGTTCTTTATCGCCCAGAACAACAACAAAATAACCACCAATTTCGTCTGCCTCTTTGACTGGTTGGAAGCCTTCCGTTTTCAAAGTTGAGTATTCTGCATAGCTGTCTTCCAGCACTGTTTCGGTCGATTCTGTTTTGGCGAACTCATCTTCGAGCAATTTCTCCTCTTTTATTTTTTGGACTTCCTCCTCTTTTGAAGTTGCTTGTTCTTCAGGGCTTTTTTCCGGTGCGGTTTCAGCCGATTCTGTTTTGGCGAACTCATCTTCGAGTAATTCCTCCTCCTCCTCTTTTGAAGTTGCTTGTTCTTCAGGGCTTTTTTCCGCTGCGGTTTCGGCCGATTCTGGTTTAGCGGACTCGTCCTCTTCGGGTGGTAGTTCTTCAAATTCATCCTCATTCCAAATGGCCAAACCTTCTGATGTCAAAATATAGAGTCTACCAGCCACATCAAATATCTCGGCTGAATAGTCATCAGAATCCAGCAATTTCCGCAAGAGTTCCGCTAAAAACTTGTCTTGTTTTTTGCCACTTTTTAGCCCAGTTAATAAATCAACATTAGCAAGGGCCACTGTTCGGATTTTCAGTTCCTGTTCATCAGTACTGGTTTTCGAGGGTAATTCACCAAAATAAACCAAGTAATAGTCATTAGGCCGATACTGGATAAAGATGGCATACATGCTGCCTTTGTCATCAGCCACTTCTTTCGTGAAGGCATCGGTGATAAATCCTTCTTTCATAAAATCAAGTGTTGGTTGAGCATCTATCAGATAGGGTGCATCACTCAAAAAGGCTTGAAAGACATTTTGTCGTGCTTTTTCAGTCGCGTCCTCAGTTTTTTGAGTCAACCGATCCCAACACCAATTGATATGACCGGCAAAAAACCTCGCTGTTCTGGGCGGAAATTGCTTTTTGCCCCTAAACCAATAAAGCGTTGCCGGATTTTTACCACAAGTATTACCACTTTTCTGTTGTAGCGCATGGACAAAGTAACCGTCATCAATCACTAGCGGAGTTCCTAAGCTAAACCATTGACCATTTCTTTGAACTAACTGTTCTTGTCCACCTACGTTTTTTTTCAAATAGGCCATTAGCGTGGTTTTTTGTTCTTCTTCCATATAAACAGCCCAACCCTTGCCTTCTTGGCGAATAGGATAACTTACGGTGGGGCATTCTTTGTCACGGCAATGGAGTAAGGGTGCTTGGGTGGACGCACTTTCTTGCGCTTTTGCAGATTCAAATGTTTCTGGGCCTTCTGGGCCTTTGGCTTGCGTTTCTTCTATAGCCTTTTGTAAAGAAGAGTAACCACCTGACTGACTGGCGGATTTATCCCCCTCTTCGCCATTATTACCTTCCCCTTTCCTTTCACCTTCAGCAGCTTTCCCTTCACTTCCATCACCACCACCATCACTTCCATCACCATTACCTCCATCACCACCTCCATCACCATTACCTCCATCACCATCACTTCCATCACCATTACCTCCATCACCACCTCCATCACCATTACCTCCATCACCATCACTTCCATCACCATTACCTCCATCACCACCTCCATCACCATTACCTCCATCACCA
>Ga0233403_10001038_pt1 | contig 13072 bp, 6 predicted proteins | sample Na_oxic_1_MG_FD_179866 | JGI IMG/M metagenome (GOLD analysis project Ga0233403, IMG submission 179866) | Seawater microbial communities from Saanich Inlet, British Columbia, Canada - Na_oxic_1_MG | ecosystem: Environmental > Aquatic > Marine > Inlet | place: Canada: British Columbia | collected...
AATTGGCGTGGAGTCCATTTGAGGTTTCAGCGGCGAGGAATATTTACTTGGAGAAAAATGCCAAGGCTCTGGCATTGCGCCAATCGATTGACCAACTCGATGAGAAACTGCTAGTCCTGACAGATAAAGTCGAGGTGTCACATTACAGAGGTGCGAATAAGCCAGAACCAGAAAGTAAGAAGCTGAGTGAGGATTTGGTGAAAATGTACCAAGGCTCACTTGGTTCAGGAACCATGGTCTGTAAGGAGAAATCCACTCCTGCATTTGCCCATGTACTAGACCGAGGTGACTACGGAGCTCGGAAGGAAAGGGTCTACGCGTCCACTCCTTCCTTCCTGCCAGAGCCACCAGCAGGTGCGCCGGCTAACCGACTAGGATTGGCTCAATGGCTAGTCATGAAAGAGAATCCTCTCACCGCTAGGGTGACAGTGAACCGCGTCTGGCAAGAATTATTCGGTAGGGGGCTGGTGGAAACTGCTGGTGATTTTGGCATCGTAGGGAGTCGCCCGAGTCATCCTAAATTACTAGATTATCTAGCGATCGATTTCCGTGATGGGGACAAAGCCGGTGAGGAATGGCAATGGAAGCGCCTCTATCGCAAATTAGTGATGTCGATGACCTACCGCCAAAGTGCCAGAGTTTCTGAGAAAGCGCAAAATGAGGACAGGCTAAATATCTATTACTCGCATGCTCCTAGATACCGGATGGATGCTGAGATGCTGCGTGATGCAGCCCTCCAGTCGGCTGGGCTTCTGAACAGAGACAAGCTAGGGGGGCCACCATTCTATGGTTACCAGCCAGTGGGAATTTGGAGTAACGCTTACCCTTCGAATACTAAAATCTACAACCAGCATAAGGCACCCATCATATACCGTCGCAGTATGTACCAGTTTGTGAAGCGCACAGCTGTTCACCCTGAACTTAGTATCTTTGATGCCACTGACCGTCTGATGGCATGTGTTCGCCGTGATCGGACGAACACTCCCTTAGCGGCTCTGGCTTTACTCAATGACGTCACATTTCTTGAAGCTGCGCGGGTGTTAGGCGCTACCGCTATCCAGCAAGGTACAGACGTGAATCAACGCTTGGATTTCATGGCTCAACGGGTTTGGGGCAGGAATATGGAAGCTGCGGAGTTGGAATCGTTCATCGAGCGACTCAAAGAAATAAAAACAAAAATAGCAGCTGATGATGCCAGTAAACTATTAGTGCTTGGGGAGTTCAAGCAACCAGCTGACCTAGACCCCGTAGAGAGCGCGGCTTGGATGAGCCTCGCGAGCATTTTACTCAACAGTGACGAATTCTTAAACAAATAAGAGAGATGGAAAACACACAATCATGTTCCGACCACAACGGTCAAGGCCCTACGCTTTGGGACTTACCTATACCTCAAGAACTTAAAGAGCAGTGGAAAAATGGCATCACTAGACGCCACTTTCTTAATCTCAGTAGCTCCACCCTCGGCGGCTTGGGGCTGGCTTCACTATTTGGCAATAACACGGCAACTGCGGGTGCTGGCATTCTAGGGGCACCTCACCAGGCACCGCAAGCAAAGCGAGTGATCTCACTCTTTATGGCCGGTGGGCCACCTCACCAAGACATGTTCGACTACAAGCCGGAGCTCGCGCAATATAATGGTAAGGACATTCCGAAAGATATTTTAGGAGAAGACTTCAAGCCCAGTGGAATGACTGCTGGCCAATCAAGATTCATGGTGAAGGCTAGTTCCTTTAGCTTTAAAAAATACGGTGAATCTGGTCACTATCTCAGCAGCGCTCTGCCCTGGACGGCAAAAGTGGCGGATGACTTAGCGATGGTGCATTCGATGTATTCGGATGCGATCAACCATGAGCCTGCGATCATGCTCATGAATACCGCGAACATGCTTCCTGGCCGTCCAGCATTAGGTTCTTGGATGTCCTATGGACTTGGCAGCCTGAACGAGAATTTACCATCCTATGTGGTGCTAAATTCCAACATGATGCCGGGAACGTCGGGGCAGCCTGTGACTCCTCGGCTGTGGTCGGCATCCTTTTTGGGCGCCAAGCACGCTGGAGTTCCTCTCCGTGCTGGACGTGATCCGGTGCTCTTTCTACGTGACCCAGACGGTATGAGTCGCTCACTGCGGCGCAGTATTTTGGATGGGATCGAGGAAAGCAACCAACGCATCTATAAAGAACTTGCCGATGCGGAAACGCACTCACGAATCGAACAATATGAGATGGCATTCAAAATGCAGATGAGCGTCCCTGAGTTATCAGACTTCTCCAATGAACCTCAAAGCACCTGGGACCTCTACGGGCCGGATGCTAAGATACCTGGAAGCTTTGCCTACAATTGCCTTATGGCTCGTAGGCTCGCTGAGCGAGGAGTGAGATTCACCCAGGTTTACCAACGGGGTTGGGACTTCCATGGCCAGCTCGATAGGGACATGAACAAGCTCTGCGGCGCCACAGACCGTGCCACGTACGCCTTGATTACCGACTTAAAGCAGCGTGGGCTGCTGGACGATACTCTAGTGATGTGGGGTGGAGAATTTGGGAGAACCACCTACTCTCAAGGTTCTGGGCGAGATCACCATGCCAAGTGTTTCACCTCCTGGATGGCTGGTGGTGGGGTCAAAGGTGGCACAAGACACGGGCAGACAGATGACTTCGCCTTCAACGTCCAAAACGAAGAGGACAAAGTCCACCCTCGGGATCTTATCGCCACAGCATGCCACTGCCTCGGTGTCGACTCAGACCACCTGAGTAAGCGCATGAGCGGGGTGGACCTCAAGCCCACCGGTGTGATTCACGGACGTTTAGTCAAAAATATTTTAAAGTAATACAACTCGGAGCAAGCGCGCTACTTGGGTTTTATCTCTGTTGTTTCAGAGCGGCGGAAATGGAATCTTTGAGGGCTTCGGTTTCTTCTAGTTCATCGGTCCGCATGCTGATATGGCCGGCTTTGCTGTTGACCGTTAGGTAGACCGCCTGAATGTCCGCTTGGGCTGCCTCTAGCCTGTCCATCGCTAGGTAGACCTTTGCTCGGCTTCGCAGGTGCGGGACCCCGATCTTTTTGGGTTTCCAGTTCCGGGGTGCGTCCTCCGGGCGTTCCTGCTTTACTGGAGCATAGGCGAAGGCGAGGCGCTTGGCTTCTTTGAGGTCGCCGCGAGCGAGTGCGTCGTCGACGTTTTTCTCGTCTTGCCATTCGATGACGTTCTGGACGACGGGGCCATAGCCGAAGCTCATCGCTATGCCTGAGATTACTGTGGCGATACTACCATCGGGCCGTAGGATGAGCGCATTCATTTTCGGGCGTGTGCCCGGTGGAATATCCACCCCGAGGAGGCCGAGCTGGCGGGCGATCGGGTTCTGTATGCCGCCTGGCACGAGCAGTGTTGGGAAGGTGGCGGGTTTCGACCTTTTATCCTTCTTCTTTTCTTCGAGCAGCTTGCGTGCGGCATCGGCATCATCATCCAAGACGGCGGCAATTAGTTTAACATCGTCAAAGGGTCGATCTGCAACGAAGGCGGTCTGCCCCTTTAAATACCCATTGCCTGCTGCGGTGGGGATAAACGAGATAACGGACCACTTGCCGTCAGAGGAATCAGGGATTTTGACAGTCTCGCCATCAAGATTTTTGAACTCTGCCTGGAAAGTTCTTTGCGCGTCTTCGGCTGCGCCAGTGGTAAGAAAATACCCTTGGCGTCGGCCGTAGGTCCAGCCGGCTGTATAGGGCGGTTGGTACATCCAGTAGCGGTGGTAGCGATTCAGTAGGAAGGCGGTGGCTGTCCACAGGCTTGGGTCATCGGCGTGCTTGTCCAAGAAGTTCCTCCGGTATTGTTTGTGCAGGAGGCGGTCGCCGGTATCCAGTGCCAGCAACGAGGCCGCTACCAGCGATGGGCCGGAGGCTTTTTTTCCGCCTGCTTCCTTGATGAAGTCCTTGATGGTAGCTTTGGTATCGCCGTCGGGCGCGAGCAGCGCCTGCCTTGCCAAACAAAGTCGAGCCACCACATCGGTGCCTGCTGGATAATTGCCCACCAGCGCAAGCTTGGCCTCGGCTACAGCGTCGGTGAATGCAGTGGCTTCGGCGCGGCCCTTCCACAGGCCCATCAGGGCGGTGATGCGTCGGTTGCGCACGATCCACAAGTCGGGAGCCTGCGGATGTTCAGCGATCGCGGCACGGCAAAGTGCGTCAGCTTTTTCGAAGTTGGCCAGTATCTCATCGTGCGGTGTGCGGTAACGAAGCGGCGGCTTGATGAAGCACGCCTGGATCGCGTGCAGCTTTTCCTCTGGGACAGACGCGGCGGTGCGGGGCAGCTTCGCTTGCTTGGCGGTATTCCCCGAAGCAATCGCCTTGTACTCTGGTGGCGCGGCGGGATCGAAATCTGTTTGGGCATCGATCACCAGGAACTCGCCAGCGAAAACCGACTGGAGTTGGCTGGAGTTGCGAGCTTGAGTCCATTCCCTAGCGAGCATCGATTGGAACCAGCGCTCATAACTCTTACGCGGCCCTCCACCAGACGACTGATACAGCGCAGCATAACCGGTGGGCGTCAGCAACGTCATCGTTGGCAAGCTTCTGTTGACATAAGTTTGATAGATCGGATTGTCTTTGCCTTTGGGCATTTTGAGCACCGGCCAGTCGAGACCCAACTCACGCACAATCGATTCACCGGCATCGGGAAGATCGTCCATATTCATACTGACGAGCTGGTAACGTCCGGGCATATTTAGCTCCACCTTGGCTTTTTTCCAGTCTTCGGCCAACACCTTGAGGTCTTCCATACTATCCTCTTTCGACCAGAAATAGATAGCTGTGGTGGTGCCCATAAAGTCCATTGGAAACCGCACCGTTTTCCCTTTGCTGTCTTCAAAGGTGCCGATGAACGGTGCTCCAAAGACCTGCCCCGCCAGTTTCTCTCGTTGAAAATTAATCAAGCCCATGTCGCCAGGGAAACGCTCGGCGACGATCTTGCGCAGGTCATTGACCAGCCTGGTATTACCGAACTCTAGCGCCATGATCATGGCGATGCGGATCACCTTGGCTTCGACTTCGGTGTCACGGTAGCGCACGACCAAGGGGCGGAGCGCATCGGAGCGGGCGTGGGAGTCAGCGCCCTTTCGCGCGGATTTGGCCTGAGTGAGCAAGATGTCGGCATCGAGTCGTAGGGCTGCGTATTCGTTGGGTGCAGCTGCGAGCATTTCACAAGTCGCGAGAAAGGATTTCCGGTTGGCTGCTGAGTCGTCAACGCTGACGAGCATTTGCTGAGAGCGGAAGAGGACGTGGAGGATCTCGAAGCGGCTTGGAGAAGTTGCGTTCTTTTTGAGCAGAGTTTCTATTTCACGGATCACCCGCCGGAGTGCTAGTTTTTTTCTGGCTGAAGACTTGGATTCACTGGCCTTGGTCAGTTTGGCATTAAGCACGACGATCTGATCACTAGATAGCGGCTGATTCTGGCCCATCACTGGTAGTGCCCCTAGGTTTGCGCAGGCAAGCACAAGTAGGGTGATAAAAATCCTAGGAAATCTGTTCATGGTAGCAAGTTCTTTCAATGTTACGCCGGGAAATGGTTTATAGATTTACCAGCTTTGAGGAGCCGGCGTCACGCCAGATGTCGTGGCGCCGGTGATCAAGATTGGCCAGAGCGGCCATCTTGGTATTCATTTCAATGGGTTCACCCGACGCTCAAACAGCTGAATACTACTCTGATTCTGGCTGTTTCAGGGCAGCGGAAATGGAGTCTTTGAGGGTCTCGGTTTCTTCGAGGTCTTCCGTCCGCATGCTGATGTAGCCGGCTGCGATATTGACGGCTAAGTAGGCCTTTTCGATGTCGGCAAAGGCTGCCTTTAGGTTGCCCAATGCTTGGTAGACCTTTGCTCGGCTGCGGAGGTGTGGCACGCTGATCTTTTTAGGTTTCCAGTTGCGGGGGGCGTTTTCTGGTTTCAATTGTTTCAGAGGAGCATGGATGAAGGCCAGGCGCTTGGCTTCTTTGAGATCACCTTTGGCTATCGCTTCGTCGACAATTTTCTCATCTTCTGCCTCGATGATATTTTGAATGATAGTTCCTTTTTGGTAGTTCATCGCTAAACCATTCAGTGCGGCGGCAATAGTTCCGTCGGGGCGAAGGATGAGGATGTTGACTCCAGGGACGATGTTGAGCTTTTGCACCAGAGGGTTTTGCATGCCGTTTGGCACGAGCAGAGTAGGGGTAGTATCAGGTTTATTCTTCTCCTTTACCTTTTTCTCTTCGAGTAGTTTGCGTGCCGTATCGGCATCATCATCCAGAACTGCATTGATCAGGTTGACATCTTTCAACGCCCGGCTCCCGGTAAAGCGGGCATAACGCTGAAAGTAGCCGTTGCCCGCAGCCGTGGGGACAAAGGATATGACGGTCCACTTGCCATTGGATGATTCGGGGATTTTGACAGTTGTTCCATCGAGCGTTTTGAGCTCTGTGCTGAAGCTGCGCTTGGCGTCTTCAGGTGTGCCGACTGACATGAAGTACGTTTGGCGTCGGCCGTAGGTCCAACCCGCACTGAATGGGGGGTGAAACTGGCGGTAGCGATGGTAGCGGTCCAGTAGGAAGGCGGTTGTCGTCCACATCGTCGGGTTGTCGGCGTGCTTGTCTAGGAAAGTTCTACGGTACTGATCGTGCAGTAAGCGATCTCCAGTATCCAGCGCAAGGAGAGAGGCAGCAGTGAGTGCGGGGCCTGATGCCTGCTGGCCACCTGCTGCTTTGACGAAGTTATGGATGATCGCCTTTGGGTCGGCTTTAGGTGCGCTGAGGTCTTGCCTAGCGAGGCAGAGTCTGGCGACCACATCGGTGCCGGGTGGGAAGCTGCCCTCGATTGCTGACTTGGATTCAGCCACGGCGGAGTCAAAGGCATTTTGGTCAGCACCCACTTTCCACAAGCCCATCAGAGCTGTGATGCGACGGTTGCGCACGATCCATAGATCTGGGGCCTCTGGGTGTGCTTCGATGGCTTCTAAGCAAAGTGCGTCGGCTTTTTTGTAGCCCGCAATGACTTGGTCATGCGGTGTATTATAACGCTCAGGGGCAGCGGTGAAGCATGCTTGAATGGCGCGGAGTGTGTCCTCTGGTACTGAGGCCGCGGTGCGGGGGAGTGGAGTGATGGTTTCCGAGCTGATGGCTTTGTACTCAGGTGGCGCGCTTGGGTCGAAATCGCCATTGGCCGACATGATAAGGAACTCGCCGGCGAAGATTGACTGGAGATGGCTGGCGTAGTTCGCTTTGGCCCATTGGCTGGCTAACATCGACTGCAGTCGGCGCTCATAGGTTCTATTGCTGCGGCCGCCGGACTGGTAGATGGCGGAGTAGCCCGTTGGGCTGATGGTTAGGAGCGTTGGGGTTTCGCGTTTTATATAGGTTTGATAAATCGGGTTGTCTTTGCCTTTAGGCATTTTGAGCGCCTGCCAGTCGAGTCCGTGTTTGCGCAAGATTGCTTCGCCGGCATCGGGCAGGTCGTCCATGTTCATGCTGACGAACTGAAGCCGGCCGTCGGCTTTTTGCTCAACTTTTGCCTTCTTCCAGGCGGTGGCTAGAGCCTTGAGGTCATCAAGACCGTTGTCTTCTTTCGACCAACAATAGAGCACGGATGTGGTGCCAAGAAAGTCCATTGGAAAGCGCATCGATTTGCCATCTCCGCGCTGAAAGGTGCCGATGAATGGGGCGCCAAATACCTGGCCGGCAAGCTTGTCACGCTGGAAGTTGATCAGGTCCATGTCGCCGGGGAAACGCTCGGCGACGATTTTCCGAAGGTCATTGACCAGCTTTGTATTACCGAACTCTAGCGCCATGATCATGGCAATTCGGACGACTTTTGCTTCGACGGCTGTGTCTTGGTAACGCTCTACCAAGGGGCGGAGCGCATTTGAGCGGGCGTGGGAGTCAGCGCCCTTTCGCGCGGACTTGGCCTGAGTGAGCAATATATCAGCATCGAGGCGTAGGGCTGCGTATTCGTTGGGTGCAGCTGCGAGCATTTCACAAGTCGCTAGGAAAGATTTCCGGTTAGCGGCTGAGTCATCAACGCTGACGAGCATTTGCTGAGAGCGGAAGAGGACGTGAAGGATCTCAAAACGGCTCGGTGATGTTTCATTCTTTTTGAGCAGAGTTTCGATTTCACGAATGACTCGGCGGAGTGCTAGTTTTTTTCTGGCTGCGGAGGCGGATGAGTTGGCTTTTTCCAGTTTGGCGTTGAGCCCGACGATTTGGTCGTTTGCTGCTGGCTGGTCTTGGCCCATTGCTGGCAATGCGGCAATGTTCGCGCAGGCGAGGGCGAGTAAGCTGATAGAGGTTCTGGAAAATGCGTTCATAGATGAATGAGAGGTATGATAAGACCAGTTTGGGCTGGTGTCTATTTTTGGGTAATTAGTTCGGCGGCTTTGTCAGCGAGTCGCTGGCCGACGATGACGGATCCATGTTTTGGGAAATGGATGTCGCCGTCGGGTTGTTTTTCATCGCCACCGTTGAGGTCATCGGTGTTGATCCAGGCGTTGCCCTTGGTTTCGCCTAGCTTGACTTGGGTGTTTCTGACATTGACCCAGTGTTGGTTGGGTTGTCTGCTGCGTGCGTAGTCGTTGATGCGGGCGATGACAAAGTAGAGATCATCGCGCTGCAGATCTTTTTTGAGGCGTGTGACTAACTTTAAGAAGCTCTCTTCGTAGACCTCTGAGAGGCGGTTGTTGGCGTCTGATTCTCCCTGCATCCAGATGAAGCCGACTGTGTCGAAGGATTGTCCTTTTGCGGCAGCCAATGCGGTTTCGATCAGCGGTTTGTATTCCATACCATTGGAACTCATCTTCTTTTCGGTGAGACCGCGATCGGTGGGCTGGCCGTAGTCGGCGACCCAGAATCGGATGCCGCGGCCTGATTTCTGGCGCATGACGACGACGGTATTGTCCTTGCCAAAACGTTCGGCAACACGCGCCTCGAAGGCAGCCTTGAGTGTGCCGGTCATGTTTGATTGACCAGAGAGGATGAAGAGGTGCTTGCCGGTCTTTTGTTCGCTTGCGTTTGCCGGGGCTATGAAGGCTAATGCTAGGGCTATGCCGAGCTGCAATAGGCGCTGAGGCCTAGAGTTATTACTGCGTGAGTGGAACATTAGACCTGAGGTGAGTTTTAGCGCTGGTAAACTGGGATGTATCGGTTCGGGGTACCGAGGATGATGATCGACATGGGAGTCTTATGCGGGTAGTCTAGTTCCTTTTCCTGCCAAGAGCCGTTGGGCTGCTGGAGTGAGATGAGGGCCTCGCTGATTTTTGGATACCATCTGGCGTAGTGTTCTTCGCCAGCTTGGACCATCGCCTGCATGGCATAGTAGTGCGAGTAGTAGAAGTGGCCATTTTCTTTTCTAGAGAACATTTTAGGTTCATTTTCTAGGGTGGTGAGCGCCTGCTGGACCCATTCTGCATCGCGGTTACCAGCGAGTTGCGCAGCATAGACGCCACCGGCTGTACAGGCGATGGTGTAGCCTTTACCTTGGTAGCCGAAGCCGCCGCGTTGCTCGTCAAAGGCCTGATCCCGGAGGTAGCCGGTGAGTCTTTCGATGGTTTCTGTGGGAACCAACACACCAGCCTCACGTGCAGAGGCGAGCGAGACAAAAACCATGGCGGTGACTGATGTGTCTTGGCCTGAGTCGGGGCGGGGAGCATAGCGCCAGCCGCCGAGTGGGCTCTGCGATCTTAGGATGACTTCTACGACTCGCTCCAGAGCGACCTGGATTTCCTTGTTGTCGTCGGGGTCACTGGTCATTCCCCAGAGCTCTGACATGGCAATTGTGTAGAGGCCGATTTCATACATCTTCACGCCCATGGCGCCAGTGGGTGAGTCCTTGGATCTTTTGAGAAGGTAGTCCTTAGCGCGATCTAGGGCATTGCCGTAGGGGCCGAATCCTGGGAAGTGTCCCTCGACCATGAAAGCCATGAGCGCGAGGCTGGTGCCAGCGATCGAGTAACCTCCACCGCCGGCCTTCTTCGGGTCTTTAGAGGACCATGAGCCGTCTTTATTCTGGCTGGAAATAAGAAATTTAAGTCCGCGTTCGATGGCCTTTTCAGCCTGCTCGCTCATTTCTGGAGCCTCAGCTTCCGCGCTGGCGGAGGCTGCTGCAACTGAAGGAGCATTAGCAGGGGTGTCCTGTGCTACAAGTGGAGCCACTGTGGCGGCTGCCAAAAGAAAGGACAGGGCCGTTGTTATGTACCGTTGTTTTCTGTAATTAATCATATTATTCTGCAACCCTCTCGTAATAGTTTTTCAATAAGCCGCGGTATTCCAAAGGTAATTCGCGGGCAAAGTTTTGATTGAGAGCGGCTCGGTTACGGTCGGCCCGTACGTTCCAGCCAGCTCGTTGGTCTTTGGGTGCTTCGCCGCTGACGAAGTCGTTGATAAATCCAGCTTTAAATTCTGGATCGCCGTCACTGCCTTCGCCACCAGCCTCTGGGTCGGCAGGTGAGGCAGATGATGGTGGTGTGGCAGTCTCTAGGAGTAGTGCCTGTTCGATGATGAAATGACGCAGTGTTTGCATCGCCTCACCTTGAGTGCGTTTGATGGTTTCCTTATCGGACGACTCGATGGCGGTGGCGGCAGCAGCGAGTTGAACTGAGACGGTTTTGAGCATTGGGTGGGGCTCACCGACTTGGGCAAGTTTCTGGCTTAGTGCTAGGAGCTCTCGCTGGCGCGGAGCCATCGCTTTGAGCTCTGGTTGCGCGGTAGCGTTAGTATCGCGGAACAATACCTTGTGGGCACTGGCTAGAGCCAGCACATCAACCAATCGCGCAACATCTGGATCGGTGTGGGTCACGATCTCGATATCCGGCAGGCCGTGGAGCATGCTGATCACGGTAAATAGGGATTCGCTATTCTCTTTCAGCGCTGCTACTGCGAGTTCCATCTGCGTGGTCGCCGCAGGGTCTTTCGATTCCAGTCGGGCCAGAGCGTCACGCATCAACTTGGCGGGTTCGACATAGGCTGGCATTTCCTTAGGCAAAACGAGTTCGCGTGAGCCTTTGTGGTTCTCTTTAGCTCTCTTGACGAACACGCTATACGATGGGATTCCGCCGGTGACCGACTCGAGGATTTGGCCATTTTCTTCAGCCTTGGCCAGCAGCTTGCGTTGCTCCTCAGCCAGTGCTTTGAGTTGATCTGGCTTGGCTGACTGAGCTTTACGCATGAGCTCATCTTGTTGGTATTCCAGTGTGGCGGTATCTGCGACTGAGGCGTGGAGGAATTCCACGATTTCAGCGACATAAGCTGTCTGAGATTTCACAGCCTTGACCAATGAGTGCACTTCGCCAAGTGATTCGGCTGAGACGTCTTGGGCGTCAAGAGCATCGGCCTTGTCACCGTCTTCTAGAGAAAGTACAGCGTCTTCCAAGTCAGATACGGCAAAAGTCAACGGCGTACCGGCATCCACTCTCTGGGCGACTAAGTCCAGCAGCGGTGCCACTTCATCCATGCAGCGTCTGAGGTGGGCAAACAAGGGAAGTATGGCTGTGGCGTCGTCTGATTTCAGAGCCTTGGTGGCTGCGATCAGGTCCCAGAGTTCTGCGACGATGTCGCCCATATATCCATTGGCGTAGCCGACAGATCGCTGAAACATCAACAAGCTCTGGAGCAGGCCGAGTTGGTCGTTCTGGGTGGTGACGATGGCATAAGCCTCGGCGAGGATGTCGGCAGCCTGCTCTTGGTGAGTGATTGCTTGGTCGGCATTGTTAGCCTTCAGTGCAGCAACAGCCAATGTCATCGCGTTTTGCGCTCTTACTGTGCGGCTGAGTAGCGGTGGGATGTCTAGGTCTGGGGTGTCTTGGTTGAGCTTTTTGAGGTCGTTGTTGAATGTTGCGAGCTCTTGTTCGAGTAGCAGTTGATCTTCAACGAGCGTGTCGACTTTTTGTTCGTCGGCTGCAGCAATATCAGTTTTTTCAAGTAGTGCGACGACCTTGGCTTCGTATTCCTCAATGAGGGAAAGGCGCTCGGCTGAGTTGGCTACTATCGTGCTGAGTCCAAGCGTCTGGATTCCGAGTTCTACGGACCATCGGTCAACGAGTTTTGTGAGATCTATCAATGACTGTTGCGCCTTGCGTTGTTGAGCAATGGCGGCGTCCTGTTTGCCAGCGGCGAATTGTTCCAGCGCTTGGGCCATTGCCAGATCTGCGTCTTTCAGCAGGGCGCGGACTGGCGGAGCTTGTGGGAATGTTTCATCAAACAACTCGCTGCGTGGTGCAGGAACAGTAGGAAGTAGCAAGGTCAGTAAGCGTTCACGCAGTTTGTTCTGGGCTTGTGCAGTTTCAGAAGAACGGTCCTTAAAGTCTGGAGCTGACATGTCAGAGCATTGCTGGATGAGCATTGCTTGGACTTTGGTAATGATACGCATCTGATCACGAGTTTTGAGCATCGTGGAGTAGGCACCGGTCAGGCGCACACTGAACTCGGCATCGAGTAAGTTGGTGATCAGTTCTGCCTGCAGTAGTTCAGCCTGTTTTGGCTGGCCTTGGGTGATCAAGCTCGCCGCTTGACGCATGCGTTCTTCGGTCTTGGTTTTCTGCAAATTTTTGAGGCTTTGAGCGAGTCGGAGAACGGCCAGTGGTCGCTTCTCGAAGCGCATTCCATTTTGTAGGTCGGCGATCAGGCGTTGAGTCCACTGCGCGACTTTCTCCTGTTCTTTGGCGATAGCGGTTGCAGTTTCAGCGGATTTGGACTGGACGGTGCGCCAGCGTAGGTCTGCTTGGATCTGAGCTAGCATCCGGGCTTCCCGGGCATAGACTTCCTGAGCCATATCAATGGATCTGAGCAATACGATGCTACCCAGTTCACGGGCGGCGGTATTTACTGCATGTGCTGCGGATGATGGGTCTGGCAATTCCTGGGTGCTTCCGGCTGCGACGCCTGACTGATGGCGCAGGCGTGATGCTGCGTCAGCTAGGTGTGTGTCTGCGATGTCGAGCAGGGCGGTGCGAACGAGCTCAAGCGACTCGCCTTCGGGCGCGTCTGCGACCTTGTTTGCAGCCATGTCATCGATCAAGAGTTTCACCTGTGAAGCAATTTCTGTGAGCTGGTCACGCACCAGTTCTT
>Ga0233403_10001039_pt1 | contig 13055 bp, 7 predicted proteins | sample Na_oxic_1_MG_FD_179866 | JGI IMG/M metagenome (GOLD analysis project Ga0233403, IMG submission 179866) | Seawater microbial communities from Saanich Inlet, British Columbia, Canada - Na_oxic_1_MG | ecosystem: Environmental > Aquatic > Marine > Inlet | place: Canada: British Columbia | collected...
AGTTTTAGATGTCGTTTTTGCATCATTTAAAATTAATATATTATAACTTAAAAAAGTTAATACTTGGTTCGTTGAAGCATTTTTATTAGGATGGATAGTAAAAATATATAACCTATTGATTTTATTATTGTTTTTATAAATTTGAACCAAATTAAACGGATTCCGTTTTAATGTTCCATAGGTTTCACCTGGGGTGTTAAATTTGTACCCATTTTGCTGATTTTTTTCACCCTATTTTTCTTGTCTGAATCAGAATTTTCAGAATTTGAGAATTTGATCTCGCTTCGCTCGTTACTTCGTTTCAGAATAAATCAATATTATTTTATGTTTTATAATGATTTATAGGTTTTTTTATTCTGTTAATTCTAAAATTCTGAAAATTCTGATTCAGACAGAAAAATAGGGTGAAAATTTCTGAGCAAAATCACCTCAAATTTAACACCATAGGTTTCACCTATGGCTATTCACATTTAACCCCTTCGGGGTTGCACATCTCACCCCGAAGGGGCTTTTTGCTGGAGCAGGTTTGCAACCTGCTCCATCACTTTTCAAGACGGGCAAAGTCATTGCCCACCCAAAGTACATCAAACGAGTTTTTCAACCCATCTTTTAAACGACGAAAGCGAATCAGCTAAAATAGCTTCTTGATGGATCCGAGTTAATATCTTCGTGTCATCAAAGGCTTCAAGCATTTGAGTGAGGGGGTATGGCACCCGCTTAAAACGAGTTCGTAAGACATCAAGCACACTTTTTCGTGACTGTTGCAAAATACCTATCTTAAGCCCCTTTCTATGACCCTCTTTAAAACCCTTCTCAATCCCGAACCGTTCAAGACTGGTAACATAAGGCATTCTTTTTTCCTCTTCATATTGAATCGTGAACTGATCAAACTGTTGTTCTAACGCTTTGGGTAAAGCCATCACCCAATCCAAAAAGCGAAATAATTCAAGGATATCCTGCTTGCTGAACTTTTCCTCATATAAAGCCTTAAATAATCTCTTTTTCCAAAACAAACGTTTTTGATGATTGCCATCTGTTTCTAAGGCTTTGAGATGTATCCGCACCACGATAGAAAAAGGATTATTCGATTTTTCCAGCTCTTCCCATTCATAATCTAACAGTTTAATAAGAGGAAAACGAAAACAAACGTCAAAACCACCAAACTCGTTAGCATAATTATTGGGTCGCCAATCTTCTTGATCATCGCTTAAAATAGCCAAACTAATGACATTCTCCCCATAATTATCAAACAAGCGATAATAATAAACAAAAACGCGCTTGGCAAAATTTGGATCTTTTTCCCCCTGCACCTCAATATGGATATAAATAAAAAAGATTTGCCCATTTTTGAGCCACACTTTAACCAATTTATCAACCAATTGCCGCTTCATTATTTTGATATTTCTTAGCACCCTTCGGAGTTCTTTATCCAAAAAATCGTAACCGCGATTGAAATCAATTCGATCATATATTTCTGGAAAAAAGAACAGCATAAATTCCTTAAAATATATCTCAATAACCTTTTTCCACGGATTATCAAGTTCAGTTGTTACTGTTTCCATATTACTTTAAATATCTCAATCTAATGGGTAGTGATATTAATGGCACGCACGATAGCTAATATCCCTCATTTTTATTGTGCGTGCCATTAGGTAGTGATATAAACCTGTATGACAGTAATTAATACCTTCGCCAATTCACGGATTAAAATGATGGTTTTCCCCGATTCATGTTCCATAGTGAAACCTATGGCTATTCACATTTAACCCCTTCGGGGTGACACCTCAACATTTTTTTCCTCAACTAAAATATAACCCCAACGGGGTGAAACGTAAATAGCCATAGGTGAAACCTATGGTGTTAAATTTGAATCCATTTTGCTGATTTTTTTCACCCTATTTTTGTGTCACACAGAACAAGATTTATCAAGTAAGGTAACTCGCAAAAATTAATATACCCATGTCCAGACCTGTCAGGTTTTCAAAACCTGACAGGTCTTTTCCTGGACATTTTTGAAATGGGTATTTTATTATTTGCGAGTTACCTAAGAGCGTGACACAAGATAAATCTTGTACTCCTTCGTTCAGTCAGTTTAATCTTGTTCAAAAGTTTTTCCATGGGCGAAGTAAGGGACACCGCAACAAATAACTGACGTAGCAGCAGACCTGTCAGGTTTTTAAAACCTGACAGGTCTTAGGGTTCTCAAGGGTTCTCACGCGTATATTATTTCCTGCGTCGTCCCTAATGATTAAGATACCCCTTCCAAACGCACAATCGCCAAATCATACAATTGCAACAATTTCTCATCTTCATACAAAGCCGTTTCTGGCATTTTTTTCGCCATTTCGATAATGGTATGATAATCTTGTTGCCCCCAAGCCTGTTTAAAACCGGTTCGCATCGCTTCTAAACGAAATGTTCTCAAACGCTTTTTAGTGCTTTGACAATATTGTTTAAACTCACGCAGTAAACGCGCTTCACGGATTTTTTCTAAATCCTGTGCTTTTGACGGATCGGGAACATACCACCGTTCGGCGGCGTATTCTTGTAATACCGGATCATCTTGCTCTAGGTGACGACAGACTTTATATTGATGGGATAAATAACGATGAATTTGACTCGGCACAACACCCTTTCCGTCATATTTCAAGAAGTTAAATTCTAATAACGCATCCAATTCCACCATGATTTCATATTTTTTCCACCCTGCACCGATAAGCTTAGTCAATGAAGGATGAATTTCTTGGCGCGTTGAAGGGCGTTTTTTTAAGAAACTGTGTAACCAATCAATTGCGCTACGTTCATCGGATACAAATAAAGCCATCTGAGGAGGCGTTTTCGCGATTTTGCGCTTTTGTTCATAACTCTCAATTTGATCTAAGCGAAAGATCATGCCATCGCGTTCTTTAAAATGCGCCTGTAAACCGGCTTGAAATTGTTGGCTAGAAAGCGGCACGGGGTAACCATGCCCGATAAAATAGGCAAGGGTACGATCATATAAAATCCGCGGTTCGCGTTCCGTGACAAATTCCAGTTTTCCATCCTTCGTCTTGCTAATGGGTAAATATTTTAAATGGCTGCGAACGAATTCCCACACGCCCGCCTCAGAACCTGCCGCTTTTTTAAAGCGTTTTTCTAAACCACCGTTGGGCTTATAAGCGGAAATAATTAAATCCTGCTTGACAGCAGTCGTTCCTGTGATAGCATGTAATCCCCCCCGCCCTTTATTCAAAAAATCAACACTGGAAATAACAAAGCCCGCTTTTTGTAAACTCGTTTGAATTGTATTCCAAATACTGGCTTGCGTATTAGAAAATTCGACGGTCATCCATCGCCCCGGTTTGAGAAGGCGAAAAGCTTCTTTAAAACAGGCAACCATTAGCGCGTGGTAGTCACTTAAACTTTTGGTTTTATTGACAATGGCTTCAGGTTCATTATTAGTAAAAACCTGTAACCAACCTTCCCAAAGGAAATTCAGTTCTGAATACATGATGTTCGCCCCGAAAGGGGGATCTAAAAAAATGTAATCCACTGAATTTTCAGGCAAATGGAATTGATGAGCAGAGCCAGTCGCAAGACAAGAGATTTGTTTTTCTCCTAATTTGAGACAATTATCCTTGATTTTAGAACCAATAAAAGAAAGAGGCGATATTTCAGCCGGAGTCGAACTTAAATATAATGTATTTGCGAGGGGGCCAACATGCCTCTTATGCTGAGCGGCATAACGGTTCATTTTATGTAACCGAGAATGAGAAGACGTAAACCAAATCTTTAGGTAATTTAAAAAACGACGATCAGTTGTTGTAGATTGAGTGATGTGAAAAAGCATGGCAGATAATACCCACAAATTCCGCTTCGTATAAAAATGATGCAAATGCGTGATACCCAATCGATCATTACGTCGTGACTCCCCCCCTTCCCTCATACGCACCATCGGAAACCAATACGGAATATCCGCCTCTTCTATCTTTTCCAATAATGCTAAATCAAATTCATCGGGTGTTTTTTGATAGCGCGTTTTTCCCACCGAATAATTAATCAAGACGGGGACTTGTTTCGCCTGTTGTATTATTTCACCGATGGCAGAATCAAATCGCGTTATCCACGCTCGTTCCAAAGTGCGCTTTGTCAGCATGGCATCGCAATGGGGGCAAGGAAATTGCTTATGCACTTTCTTCGCCTCTTTATCTATCGCTGCCTCCCAAAACACGACATTGTTAGCACATTCGGAGCAAACAAAAACATCAGACCATACGGTATAATTAATGCGCCCTAAAGTTATCCATCCGGGGCAATCCATTTCACCTAAAATGACTGACTTAATTTCATCAGTCTGTTCTTCTTTAATACCACTGTGCAGCGTTTGATACATCCAACCACATTCCGTCTCAAGTCCTTGCAAAATATGTTGTGCCATCTGAGAAAAGGCAATCATATCAACAGGGGTATTATAGTTAGAAGCAATAAACATCGCTGCCGGCGATAAATCATTTAAAATAGCTCGCCGTGTACCTCGTTTTGAAAAGGCTTTCCAAACAGATTGACCATTTTCATCATATTCTTGCGCTTCAATCGTTCCATCGGGCTGCACCCGATAGCCTAATGCTTCAATTGCCCTTTTATCACCGCAGAGCTGTGCTGCCACCCCTGTCATACCCGTACCACAAAAGCTATCAAAGACAACTTCTCCGGGATTTGTATAATGTAGAATGTAGCGTATAATCGCTTTATGGGGCACTTTGGTATGATAAGAATGTGCATTATAAATGGGCTCATTTTTGCCTTCCTTTACATCGCTGGCAAAAGGTTCTTGGTATGTTTTATTCTGGTTTTTTTGGTTTGTCTCCCATTCTTTCAAAAAATCCGCTAACCAAGGATTGGGACAAGCAGTATAATAGGGTGGATCGGATAGGGCTAAAATGGCATCATCTGTCGCCTCTGGAAATCCAGAAATATTTTTAAAATCAGAGGCTTGTAGTTTTTCGCGGAGTTTTTCTAAAAAGTAAGTACGACGCGCCTCATCGTTTTCAAAGGTGACGCCTAAGCATTTGACAGATTGACTGTTTTTCGAATTTTCTTGATTATCTAATATGTTCATCATTATGAGAATTGAAAAATTTTAATTTATCCTGATATAATCAATCAGTCTGGTTTCGAGGTTTTTGTTTTTGCACAAAAAACCTCGAAAAGAGTTTCAGAACTTTTGAAAACTTCTGATATTTAGATTTTGACTTTAAAATAGCACTGCGAATTTAGAAACGGCGTTATGAAACGCCCAATAAATATTTCTTCAAAGCATCTAAAAAACTCGCTTGATTTCCAATAGTATAAAAGGGAATAATCCAACTATAGACGTTCAGATAAATAATTTCACTAAAAAACCTTCAAGGTTTCCAAAACCTTGAAGGTTTCTAAACTCTATTTTTCTGAACGTCTATATTTGTTTTTACTCATTTTTATTTTTTCTTTCATCTAAGCATTTTTCAGAATTTTGCAAGAGCCTCTTCAGATAAATATTTGAGCCAAGATTAGAAATTCGATTGGTTGAATAAAGTACTAAGGGACACCGCAAAAAATAACTGACGTAGCAGCAGACCTGTCAGGTTTTTAAAACCTGACAGGTCTTAGGGTTCTCACGCGTCTATTATTTCCTGCGTCGTCCCTAACTGATCACAATTCACAATTAAATTATATAATTCTTGCAGTTATTGCTTTTTATAAAAAATTTGAATCTCAAGTCTTAATAATTAATGCGAGGCTCAACTTTATATAACAGATTGAAAACGTTAAAGTTTATTGTTAGTGGGGTTCAAAGTCGCTGCGGGCGGCGAAAGGGCGCATTCCCATTTTCAAGGTAAAAATCAAAAGAGTTCCACCGATTTCATCGGTGGCTATTCATATTTAACCCCTTCGGGGTTGAGACATCAACGACATTTTTTAACCCCAACGGGGTGAAACATAAATAGCCATAGGTGAAACCTATGGAAAATACGTATTTGAACCGTGCCCGCAAATTATGATTTAGTATTTAGCCTACAAGAGCTTCTTAGCCTTAAAATTTATTCTGAAGGATAATTTGGTTCGATGCTCAAAAACCAATAATATTAGGAAAAATCTATGAAAAAACTTGTTTTTTCTTCGCTTTTAGTCCTTGCGCTTGCTAACGTGCAAGCGACTCCTACGACGGATGCCGTTAAGCAGGACATGCAAGCAGCCCCCACCAATGCTGCGACGCAGGTCCCTCTAACGAACGTGCAAGCTGCCCCTGCCAATGCTGCGATGCAAGAGTTGAAGGCTGTGATGAAACACGCCAATCCGATGCCAAATTTGATGATCGCCGTTAAAAAGCAAGGAGATAAACTAGAACTGTCTAAAGAGCAGAAGCAAAGCTTGGATGAATGGATGGAAGAACATGCGCCTATTGCGAAGAAACTGGCTTTTGGTATTAAAAACGGAGAATCAATACTTCATGAAGCGGCACTTGACGGTGCTTCCAAAGATATGCTGACAGCTATGCTTGACACGATACTGAAAAAGCGCGAGGAAATTGTCGAACTCAAAACGGATTGCAGAAATCACTTGCGTGAAATCCTCAATGGCGAGCAGTGGGAAAAACTCCTTAAATTGTATGAGGGATACCGCAACAAATAACTGACGTAGCAGCAGACCTGTCAGGTTTTAAAAACCTGACAGGTTGGGGTTAATACTTCAACGACAATTTCTAATAACCCCAACGGGGTAAAACATAAATAGCCATAGGTGAAACCTATGGAAATATGGAAAATATATGAATCCAATCCCAACGGGGTTGAACAGATTTAACACCCCAGCTCTTCAAACGCTATTTCAAAACGATTAATTTCATTATTATAGTTTATACTGCGATTAACTGCGATGAAATGTCACACTCACTTCACTCACCCCCTGATTAAACGTTTCAAGTCGCTCATTAGGCGCGAAATAGTTCAACGACAACTTAAAGGGAAATAATGCAGGCGTATAGTTGAGAAGGGTATTTAACACCGCCGAATCCTCATCAGTGGCAATTAAAGTGCTTTCTAATAACCAATTTGTTAATTGGGAATTTTGAAGCGTTTGTAATTCTGTCGGTGCATAAACCCCTCTTTTTCCCGTATCTTTTAAAATACCCCATTCAATCCAGCAGCGTATCACTTTACGCGCCGCCATCATAACGCCTTCCCGTTCCCCCATTTTTTCACGCGCCCGCTTTAGTATTTGTGCCGTTGTAACTTGCTGTTGTAGGCGCAATAAGCGTCCAACATGTTCTGCCAACATTGTAAAGAAGGGATAAATCGCCATCGCCATGCCCCAATGTACAGCAATATGGTTGCTTTCTGGCAATTCTTTCAGCAATGCAAGACCATTATCTCTAAAAGATTCAATGGGTTGCGGTACATTGACCCAAACTTTTAATAAAATACTGACCACTTTGTGTCGAAGACCGGTTTTAGCGGTGCTATTGACAGCCACCTTGTCACTCAAAAATTCAAGTAAAGCGGCTCGAATTTCGCGGGGTGTTTGTCCTTCTGATAGACGTTGTGCGGTCAATTCTAACCATGCCAGTTTAACAGGTTGGCTAAAACCAATTTCTGTTTTTCGCTTCATGACGTTGCCTCCAATTTTGAACCGTGATTTTCGTGGTAAATTTTATCACCTTTACCAATTAACTGAAAAAAAAGCATGAACACTCATCTCATAGTTCTCTCTCATGGCTTTTGGTAATGAGAATTCAATAAGGCCCAAAACTTTTTATTCCAAGTAACTACTCAGGGCAACCACAAGGGATTGCCCCTACATCTTATTGGATATTGTAGGGGCAATCCTTTATGGTTGCCATCAATAAAAATAAAGAATCAGGCTGAGTAGTTACACAAGTTTTTAATTTCTTCCAGAAATGGCTGTTCAAGTTTCGGAAGTTATTAAAGGCTCATTCCTAAATCAATCACAATTCAACCTGCATTGCTTGGGCAAGTTTCTGAATATTTGGGGCAACCAAGCAAGGTAACTGAGCTAATAAGGGCACTTCTAAAAGTTCAGACAAGGTATCTATGGAACTGTGTGCTGGAAAATGAAGAGCAATTGGACTAGCGACCCAACCTATCAGATTGCAACCATCGTTCATAATTGCCTCTGCGCTCAACAACGCATGATTAATACAACCCAAACGCAAGCCCACAACCAAAATCACGGGTAAATCCATAGCCAATACTAAATCCTTTAAACTTTGCGTTGCATTAATTGGTACACGCCAACCGCCTACTCCTTCTATCACCACTGCGTCAGCCAATGCTGTCAATTGTCGATATTTAGCAATAATCGTTTCTAAATCAATGGTTTGTCCAACTTTAGCCGCCGCCAAATGGGGCGCTATAGGCAGAGAAAATGCATAAGGGTTGACCCAATCATAAGGCACATCAAGCCCGCTGACTGCTAAAATGTTTTCAGCATCCTGATTTCTTAAACCAGCCTCACGACGACGACAGCCAGAAGCTATCGGTTTCATCCCGGCAACTTGTAAGCCTTTATTTTTTAAATATTGAATTAATCCTAAAGAAAACCAAGTTTTACCAACTTCAGTATCAGTACCTGTTATAAAAAACGATTTCATTTTTTTTCAGCTCATAAACAATAACAATAATTGTGAATTGTGATGTGAATTGTGAATTGTGAAAGGCTAGTTTTAAAAATACCTTATTAAACAATAAGTTATAAAACATTTCTTTGGAGAAGTCACGACTTTTTTAGCACGGGCTTATTTTTAAATATGGAGACTTTTTTCCGTTCTTTTTTAGAAGAACGTCAACAATCAGCGCTTTATCGAACCCGTCAAATACACGATAGCCCCCAAACGCCAACTTTATTAATCAATGGTTTGCCTTATTTAGCTTTTTGTAGTAATGATTATCTTGGCTTGGCAAGCCATCCCCATTTAAAAGCTACCTTGCGGCAGGGGGTGAAAAAATATGGGGTGGGCAGTGGCGCATCGCATTTAATAACAGGGCATACCAATGCACATCATGCCCTTGAAAAAGCATTAGCCACCTTCACGGGGCGCGAAAAGGCTGTACTCTTTTCAACAGGCTATATGGCAAATATCGGTGCCGTTACTGCCCTCGTAGGGCGACATGATGCTGTGTTTTTAGATAAACTGAATCATGCTTCGCTCGTTGATGCCGCCCTATTATCGCGGGCAAAAATTTATCGTTATCCCCATAATGATATGCAAACTTTAGCTCTTATGTTAACAAAATCCCCTGCTCAACATAAATTAATTATCACTGATGGCGTATTTAGCATGGATGGCGATATCGCCAATTTGCCCCAGATTATTAAACTCGCAAAAAGCCATCAAGCTTGGGTGATGGTAGATGACGCGCATGGTTTAGGTGTCTTGGGCAAGACAGGGGGCGGCACTTTAGAAATGTATGGGTTGGGAACAAATGATGTGCCGATATTAATGGGTACGTTGGGCAAAGCTTTTGGCGTATTTGGTGCTTTTATCGCAGGGAGCGAATTATTAATTGAAACTCTGATACAATCAGCACGAACCTATATTTATACAACGGCTTTACCCCCGGCTTTAGCAGAAACGGTGCGAACCAGTTTACTTATGGGTGAGGAAACTAAACAACGGCGAAAACGTTTACATGAACTCATCGCCTATTTTCGCACCAAAGCCCTAGCGCAGCAAATACCTCTGATGGAATCATTTACCCCGATACAACCCATTATATTAGGGGAATCTAAAAAAGCATTGGAGGTGAGTAAAGCATTATATGAGCGCAGAATAATTGTCACAGCAATTCGCCCCCCCACGGTGCCGCAAGGAACAGCACGTTTAAGGATAACATTATCTGCTTTACATGAAGAAAATCAAATAGATAGGTTAATAGAAACATTGCTTGAAGTGCTATAGAGGTTCAGAAAAATATTTTGAAAGACCTGTCAGGTTTTGAAAACCTGACAGGTCTGATAGTTTTAACTTTTCTGAAAGTCTATATAGCGATTATTTAAGACATAACATTTTTAACATCCTACAATCTAACTAAAGTTGGTATTTTGAAGCTTTTTTCAACTCGGAGGCTTTTACATGAAATCCGCCAAAATCGTTTTTTATATCCCCCGGGAGAGAAGCTAACTAAGTGATTGTTTTTTAACATTTTATTTTTTTAACATTTTCAAAGCAAATTTTTTGAAAGATTAAAAAAAGTGGCTATTTTGAGAAACTTTTCTTATCTTTTTGAAGTCTAATGATGAAAAACTGGATGAAACGGTATTTATTAACAATTATCTAGTATAAATTTCGGGAAAAATAAGTGGTATCTCACCCCGGAGAGATGTTTATTAACTATTTGATTATTAAATATATTTTTTTATAGCCATTTTTAAAAATTTTACCTAAAATAAAGGCTCTATATTTACAATTTTTACCCCAATACACACTGATTGATTCACCCTTTATATCCTTTAAGTTTTTCTATAATATTCCAGAAAAAGGAGTCCAAACTTTAGTTTGGTAGGCCCAAGATAAATCTTGGACTCCAGCCAAAATATTTATCTCTACGCCCCAGCATCCTATACGGAAAAGAATCATGACAAAAACATGGACACAATATTTACAACAAGCAGGCGCGCAAATTGAAAATAATATCGTTATTGATTTTGGGCAAACTGAAGAAGAAATACAACAAGCACAACATGGCGATATCATCACCGACTTATCGCACTTTGGCTTAATTAAAGTCACAGGCTTAGATGCTGAAAAATTATTGCAGGGTCAATTCACCAATGATGTGCGCCAAGTCACGGCGGAAAAAAATCAATTGAGTGCTTGGTGTACTCATAAGGGTCGTATGCTTGTTAGTTTTCGGCTATTTAAACGCGGCGACGCTTATTATCTTTTGTTACCACAAGACAGTGTTGCCTCCACCATGAAACGGTTGCAAATGTATATACTTCGCACCGTTGTTAAACTAGAAGAGGCGAGCGATAGCCTACTTCGTATTGGTATTGCAGGGAGTCATAGCACACAAATCTTGACAGAATGCTTAGGCGATGCCCCTCCTTCAGAAGTTGATGGTAGTTTGACAATCGACAAAATCACAGTGCTACAGGTACCGGGAACTCGCCCACGTTATATCGTTTTCAGTGAAACGCCTCAAGAGTTATGGCAATGTGCCACCAAAACAGCACGTCAGGCAGGTGCAGCGGCATGGCAACTTTTAGATATTCTGGCAGGCTTGCCACAAATTGTTCCGGCAACCGCCGAAGCCTTTGTACCCCAAATGCTTAACTTTCATGCTATCGGGGGAGTCAGTTTTAAAAAAGGTTGCTACACAGGGCAAGAAGTAGTTGCACGAATGCAATATCTTGGTTCCCTTAAACGCCGTATGTATCTCGCCAAAATCGACACGGATATGCCGCAACCGGGTGATGCACTATATATTGCTCATAGTGAGGAAAGTGTTGGTAAGATTGTCAATGCGGTTGCACTGCCAGAAGGGGGAGCGATTATTTTATCTGTCATTAAAATTAGCCATGCCGAGACGGATGAAATTCATTGGCAGAACCAGCAGGGTGAAATATTAGAATGGCTTGAATTACCTTATTTATTAGAGGGTTAATATGAATTTTGCGAAGCCCTAGACTTTCAGAAAAATCAAAGCGACCAGACCTGACAGGTTTTTAAAACCTGTCAGGTCTTTAGGCCAAAATCTTTATCTGACAAACTATAGGAAGTAAAAAAATGGAACCAAATATTTCGACTAATCAATTATTACCCACGTTGTGTTATAGCATTTAGTTTCTGGTTCAAAGGATAAACCCGAATCCATCGCCAGTGCTTCTTTGAACTTGGCAACGGCTGCTTCTAATTCCCCCTTTTTAGCTAATTCTTCTCCCTGTTCAAGCAACACAAGAGCAAAAAGCTGTTTAGCCTTGCTTTCTGGTTCAAAAAGGAAACTCGGCACCAAGTCTTTAGCTTTCTTAAACTCAACAACCGCCCCTTCAATCTCGCCTTTCCCAGCCAACTGGTTCCCTTTTTCTATCCAGATATTAGCAACTAACGGCAAACCATTAAAACGACTATCTATCTTTAGGGTTTGGCGAAATACCTTGATAGCCTCATCAATTTTATCATCTTTCAATAAGGTTCTGCCCTTTTCCATCTGCGTTTGAGCAGCAATGCGTCGCGCTTTATCAGCAGGTTCAAATTTAAAGCAGCGCGCATCTTGTTTAGCTTGTTGAAATTTGTCAATAGCCGCTGGCATATCACCCGCTTGTGCCAATTCTGTCCCTTTTTTAATCAATTCCCACGATGGTTCAGGCGGTAGAAAAAATTGTTCCCGTTCTTTAGGTGTTAAACAACGGGAGACGGTTTGATAAGCATGGTCAATGAGTGTTTCGGTAGAAAATACCTGCCACAGGCGGGCGGTTTTATCATATGAACTGGTGATAACGCGCTGGCCGTCTGGACTGAAGGCCGCGTGTCTCACAGTATTGGTATGCCCCGTCAAGGTATGAAGCAGTTGACCACTGTCGGCAATCCACAGGCGGGCGGTTTTATCATATGAACTGGTGATAACGCGCTGGCCGTCTGGACTGAAGGCCGCGTGTCTCACATAATCGGTATGCCCCGTCAAGGTATGAAGCAGTTGACCACTGTCGGCAATCCACAGGCGGGCGGTTTTATCATCTGAACTGGTGATAACGCGCTGGCCGTCTGGACTGAAGGCCGCGTGTATCACATAATCGGTATGCCCCGTCAAGGTATGAAGCAGTTGACCACTGTCGGCAATCCACAGGCGGGCGGTTTTATCATCTGAACTGGTGATAACGCGCTGGCCGTCTGGACTGAAGGCCGCGTGTCTCACAGTATTGGTATGCCCCGTCAAGGTATGAAGCAGTTGACCACTGTCGGCAATCCACAGGCGGGCGGTTTTATCATATGAACTGGTGATAACGCGCTGGCCGTCTGGACTGAAGGCCGCGTGTCTCACATAATCGGTATGCCCCGTCAAGGTATGGAGCAGTTG